>OJNH01002761.1_pt1 | contig 11933 bp, 12 predicted proteins | sample 1597361 | NCBI WGS metagenome assembly OJNH01 (sample SAMEA2452136, study PRJEB22498) | human gut metagenome | biome: human feces; feature: human gut; material: feces | place: Australia | collected 2012
GTAGGTGACGATGCTACCGTCCCGGACGTAGGCGATGCCTGTTGCGTCTGTGCCACGGACTTCCGCAGACACCGAGAGGTAGTGTATCAATTTCTTTAAGATCGCATTGCTCACCTTTCCCTTGTAGTCTAAAAATCCAAACACTGCACACATCCTACATCTCCTCACTTTCTGCTACCATTTCATTGACGTACAGTCTTCTTTCTTTCAGATACTGGATCAGTTCCGGTTCTCGAATGGAGCTTACAAATTCTGACCAACTCATGGCATCGATGCCCTCCTCAGACAAAGAAATCGCCGCATCACAGATGTGGTTGACCATCTGCAATGTGGCAATGAATGTGCTGTATTTGAGTGTGCCTCGAAACAGGCGAAATTCGATGGTGTGGTAGTTATTGAGGTTTACCGCAACGTATCTGCCGTTGCATCCGCTTTTCGCTTTCTCCAGGATTTGTTTGCCGGTTTTCTCAAAGCCAAACCTTGCACTCCAGCGACTCATGTTGTAGCTGCTTCTGCGGCTGAATGTGAACAACTCGTTCCAATGCTTTTCCACAAAGAACAAAATCCGGCTGATCACATCTTCCTGTTCTGTCTGGTTATCCCCAAAGGCATTCCGGTTGACGTGAACGTGCAGACCGCAAGTCGATGTCTGATGGGAACGATAGCCCATGGAAACGGCTTCCCGAAGGAGTTCTTTCCAGTTCATTTCCTCTGTGTGATACTCTAAGGTCATGGGGTGACTTACGATCTCAAAACCGTCCTCCAAGCTGCCGTCCGACTTGATGTAAATGTTTTCCTCATGCACATTGGCGATGCTTTTGAGAGTTGCAGCGTTGTCGTTATCTTTGCCGCCTTCATCCACTTCCAGTTCTACGCCAAAGTATCGTTTTCCTTCTCCGTAAAAGACAGGTGTGGGTTTGTAGCCGTACTCCTCGATCTCGTCCTCAAACTCGTCAAAGCATCTTTCACAGTAGGGCAGGTCGCCGTGCCAGCAGACAATGCTTTCCGGAACGATCTGCCCGCAGGATTCGCAGCGGTAGTAGTGGGCATCGAAACAGTCCTGGCAGAGGCAGGTGTCTTCATCGGAGACGCTGTTCCGTTCCCAGATGGTTTCGCCGCAGTGGTCGCAGGTGACGCAGTGTTCCTCAACACAGTCATCGCAGAGCAGTTCATCGTCTACCGGTGTGCCCTCTCCCTCGGCAAGCTCTCTTCCGCAGTAGTCACAAATTCTTACTTCTTCTTCCATTTCAAGTTCCTCCAAAAACAAAAATTCCGGTAAGGCTGAAAGAATTACCTTACCGGAATTATAATATATATTTGATTTTTGGGGTTGATACGGGCTTTACTGCATTTTCAGAGTAACCCCATGCTGCACCTGCGTATTTTATTTTCAGCAAATTTTGCATGGTAAAACAGCTGTCGCATTGTCGCACAGTTTCTTCGGAAAAGAGAGAATCTCAAGCTTAGGACACAGCCAAAAAAGCACTGAAAGCAACAGGAATTTACCGGAATAACAGGAATCTACAGGAAAACCGTAATACAGTAATGTTTTTCTGTCGCACTGTCGCACTGTTTTTTCACAAGTGAATTTCAAAACACAGCGACAAAAAATGCGTCGGATATTGTTCTTCCTGACCCCGCATTGAACAAAAGTGCATATTTCTGAGAAAACAAAAAAGCCGTAAATACGTGTAATTACGTATCTACGGCTTTTTTCGCTGCGTTTTTTTACTTTAAAAATACGCATTTCTTCGTGTCAAAGAATGCTTATTTTGATACAATGCACCCAAAGTAAAAAAATATGCACCCATTTTAACGATAATCGTTTTCTTATTGCATCCGCTTAATATAATCGTTTCCACTTAAACACTAATGACTTTTCAATAATTTCTCATAATACTTCTAAATTAGGGACGGCGTGTTTTCTCTTGTCTTTTTTCTCATATATCAACTCATATGTTCTTCCGTTAATAAGCTTATAGCGGAGCAACTTATTAGGATAGACAGTAATGTCATTTAGAATAATACTCAGTTCATCAAATCCAAATGAATCAGCTTTTAATGGTATTTTAGAATAAGCTGCTGAAAGCTCATCTGTAGCATAATCTTCAATCAATAATTGCCAAAGTCTTATTACCGTCTCATATAGATTTTCTTCATATAAATGGATATTTTCTTTGCACCCTTTACAAATCCATACTCGCTGATTATATGTAGTCGAATGCCACTTGACAGGTCTAAAAAATGCACCGCAGCAGCTACACACAATCTTGTCGTTAAAAAAATGCTTATATGATGAGGAAAGAGTTTTTCTGCTTAATTTATCCTGAACAAAATAATATACATCTTTCGATATGATACCTTCATGATCATCATGAATATAATATTTGGGAAGCTGACCTGTATTCTTGGATTTATGATGTGTGATATAATCGTCAATATAACCTTTTTGTAGTAGCGTATCTCCTATATACTTTTCATTTTTCAAAATACTTTCCACTACATTTGCAAACCATTTTTGCCCGTTTCCGGCTCTGATAACAGATTTTTCATTCAGTATATTTGCAATCTTATAAATAGAAAATCCGAATAAAAATAAGCGATATATCAATCTTATTATGACGGCTTCTTCTTGATTGACTATCATGCCCTTACTGTACCCAAGAAATCTTTTTGTTCGAACAGTATAAATCCCTTTTGCATAGCCCTTTCTGATTCCCCATTTCACATTGTTAGAAATAGATCTTGATTCTTCTTGGGCATAAGAAGCAAGCAAAGATATCAGAAAATCTCCTGATTCATCAAGAGACCATATATTTTCACGTTCAAAGTAAACACCTATTTCTAACCTTTTCAGTTGCCTCAATGTATTTAAAGTATCTACAGTATTACGAGCAAATCTGGACATGCTTTTTGTAATTATCATATCAATTTTACCTGCAATGCAATCAGCAATCATATTTTGAAAACCAATTCTCTTTACAGTAGAACCGCCACTCATACCGCGATCATAGTATATCCCTGCAAAAATCCAATTTTCTTTTTTCTTGATATACGCAGTAAAATATTCGCATTGTTGTTCAAAGCTGTTGATTTGCACATCTCGAATTGTGGATACACGAACGTATGCAGCAACCCTCTTCTTTTCTTGTTTTGGAAAATCATTTTCCGGTATTTTTGTCGCCGGAATTTTTTCTATATTCTTCAAAGTCTCCAATCTCCTCTACACTTTTATATGGTGGATTCATTTCTTCAAGCAACTGCATATGAATAATTGCTGCATCTGCTTTTGAAATAATATCATGTTGAACAAGCAATCTTAATATATACTTATTAACCCTATACTTTACTTCTCTATCCATAAAAAAAGACCTCCCGACACTATTATGAACATAATAGACGAGAAGTCAAGCATATCATAGTATTTTTGTACGAAAGACCATTTTGTCGCGTAATCAGTTGGATATACCGCCAATAACCGATAAAATAGCCATGCCAGATATTGAAGCTCTGAAATCTGACAAGCAATTGAACGAATTTAGCCAAGTGACTTATAGGGTAGAATGTGATATAATAAGATGCAGGGGTGTCAGTATGTTGTATGAATATTTGCTTGACACGTTTGGAACAAATGAATCTATCTTTGTAAGTGACATCAAGTATGAAACTTATTCAAGACCTTGGATAGACAAGCAACTTTCCAAACTGTGCAGAGCGAAAAAAATCGTCAGGTATGAAAGAGGAATTTTGCAAACACCATTTTACGCAAACCTTAACTTGTAAAAATAAGACCTACGTCAACATTTTTCAAAACTTACCTACCACCTTTATGTGAGATTTAACTAAAAATCCGACTACACATATATGATTACTTCCTTAATTCTCTATATCTGCTTCCAAGTTCTCACTTAGATACAGAATTGCATTACTTGCATCATGAATTCTTAAGTCATAAAAAACCATCTCGTCTTCTTCAAACCACTCACTGCTCAGATGGTCGTCAGCACGACCATCTACTAACTCAAAATCCTTTTCCACATGATATTTTTCATAGTACCAATCTGCTGGCTGTTTTGGACTATTTGGTCCGCCAGTACTACAATACGGAAAAGACATACTATCTATTTCCTTTCCATCAAGATCTATTTCTTTACATGAGAAAGATCCCCTATCAGCTGATGAATACATAGAATGATATGGTAAAAAAGCAATAGAATATTCAATATATTCATCAATGATATTTTTTATTACTTTAAAAGAATAATTATAAGAATACACCTTGACATGATCACCATTTCGAATCAAAAGTTCTGGTAACTCATCGTCGTTAACATAAAGCAACGCTGCCCTAGTATAATAATTTTCCTCACCATCATCAAGGTACCTTGCTTCAACTAACAACTCATTGTAAGCTTTCTGCCAATCTTTAAAAGCTTTTTCTGTTTCAATAGTAAAAATTTCTGGTCTCATCTTAACTAGACCTAGCTGATATCCTAGGAATAAACAAAAACAGTTTGACAGAATAAAAAGAACTAACAATTTTTTATTCATATATCCTACCTCTTTGTCATTCTTGTTTGAATACAATTATTCCATCATCATTAATTTGCTTATTGTTTTCTTTATCAGGCTTAGACATCCAGTTTGTATAAGGATATACTACTGACTCTTCTGGCTTTTTTTCATTTACAGATGATATCATAAATAGATATACAACAAGTACCATTAATAAAAAAACCAATACAGTAATCAATATTTTCCTTTTACTCATTAATACACCCCCAGCTTATCAATAACTTTAAGAAGCTTATAAATTAATGCCATATTTGATATCGAGTTTTCCTGACAATTATTTACTGAAATTACAGCAGTACAAATCACATTAGACTTATCCTCGTTTAATAGTGTTAAAGCCATTGTTCGGTTTTCATGATCTGAGTCAACTCCGGCTGTCCCACTTTTGGAAAGAAGCCTTCCGGATGACAATAAATCATAAGAAAATTCATCAAATATAGCATCATATGTTCCATCATTTTTAGTTACATATGATTGAAAGGTGCTTTTTAATCCATCATCAACTATATCGTTCGATACATCAACATCTAACTTGTATTCTTTTCTTTCCTGTGGTTGATATTGAAATACCACACTTCCACTAGGATCACAAATTTGAGCTATTTCAAAAGGAAGATAGAAATTTCCGCTTAATGCATGATTGTATGCTGATGCTAGTCTAACTGGTGAAAGAATTGCAGTGTTGCCATATGGAAGATTGACACTATAGGCATCTTCACTTTCAAATTTTCCATCTATATATGGAACAAGTCCGTCTAATGTAAATCCCCCTATGGAATATTTATCATATAAGTGTAGGTCTTCATTCAATAATTTTTGATATTTATTTAATCCTAATTCGTTCGCATGACGCAGAAAATAAGTGTTACTACTATTTATAAAAGCTAATTTAAGATCAGAACTACGGTGATATACATTTCCATCAAAGCTTGTATAATAATATGTAGGATCGACATTTGAAATCATTTCCCAATTGGCTATATACAAACCTTTTATTGTAACAGCACTTTGATCATCAAAATCAGAATTAAATACCGACCAATTATCTGAGAACAACTCATCATTATGCTCTAAAATACGAGCAGTCAATGGTTTAAATGATGAGCCAACTGCTGCCGCCTGGAATGCATTATTATTTGTTGTATAGTATATAGGCTCGTCTTTTGGATTAGTAATGTAATCCTCATTTCTATTTTGAAATTCAAGTTGATTATCAGAAACAGAAGATGCATTTACAAGAATTGCTCCATCGGCATTCACGACCGCTATCGATCCTAAGCCAATATCACCATTTTCTTGACCAGCTAATCCTTCCAATTGTTTAATAGCTTCTTCTTGGGCGAGGGAGTACAGCCTTTCGATTAGAATAAAGTGCATTTGACAATAAAATGTCTTGAATTTCTTTTTCTGATAACATTCCACAAGAAATGGAATCTGCCAAATTTTCCGCTGAATAGTCATAACCTATAACAGGTGCAAAATATTTTTGAGTTGCACAGTATAGTTGTGCATCACCATTACTTTTTTTACCCATTATGTTTTCACCTGTTAATAGATCTATGCATTGAAGCATTGGCACTCCATCTAACGAATAAATTCCGCCATACAGATTTCCTGTGCTAGGTTCAAATGAGCCTGTCACTTGTTCAATTGGGCTTAATGAATTTGCAATATTCGAACTATATTTAATGTTTTGATAAATTACGCTTCCCATTGACGCTATTGTAATAAAAGCTGAAGCAAGACATAAAATTTTAAGTTTACGCGTGATATAATACTTCACTTCACTCACCTCCGTTCATAAAGAACAAATGACAACAAAACAGCAGACAAGATACTATGCATTATTGAATAACCCGTTGCATACGCCGATACTCCTATTATTGCTGCAAGTCCTACATTACTTAGAAGAGGATAGAATAGTAATATAACAATACAAAAAAAGCTTAATGACTTTGCGGTATCAAATATTGTTCTTTGTTCTTTGACTTTCGATAGATAAATTGACCCAGATATAACTGTCAATATAATTAAAAAAACAACAATGAAAAGCCATGCTATTCCAAAATTGTGTATTTGTAAACCAAGTGCATAATCGTTGTTTGCAGCACGATCATATGCTAACACTGAATTTCCAAATACTCCTGCTGTTCGCACAAATTTTTTCCCAGTATCTAGAAAAATTCTCCCTACTTTAGAACCAAGATTGTGAAACAAGCTTATATCACTAACATATTCTTCGATGTCACTTTTAGGTATAACGCCCTCATTCATTGCAGAATTATATGCAGATTTGTATGTAATGTAAGAGAACAATGCTATTAATATACCCATTACTATTATTATAGCACTGATGCCATAAAATAGTATCTTGCATTTTTTTGTTCTAATCGTATTATGCTGTTCAAAAAAAATCCACGAAAGGCATGATAAGATATAGAAAATTGGCACGCCATACTCATGCCTATGAACATAGCCCAAGATTAGCGTTGCTGAAGAAATAACCATAAGTAAAAAAATTACTTTATCCTTATTTTTGATTTTTGAATGTTGAATAGTATCGTCCTGAGTCACATATCTATAAAATGAATGATATATCGAAAACGAAAATATCATCAAAGCCAGCAACGGTAAGCCTATCATTACTCCTTTTATATCCGCAGAATTACCCGATGTAAACAAAAAATACAAACCAAACATCAAATTTAAAATAACCGGTATATATACTACTAATCTAATCCGTTTTTGTATTATCTTTTCTGCTTTTGGAAGAAGTGAACAGCACAAAAAAACGATAAAAAAAATAATAATTTGAATAAGAAACTTGTTTTGCCTAACAGATTCACTTTCTTCTATAAAACTACTACGATGCGCTTGAAAAGGACAACATATTGCACTAGCAGATTGGAGAGCAAACGTTAGGAGAAAAATAAAAAAGGAAAACATATTCTTTTCTGGAGAAGCGTTAACACGTTTGTAAATTGTCAAAGCAAAAACAAACATAACCATTGAAAACACTTCTGTTAATATTGTCCCCATAAACATATCATACATACCACCGTGAACCAAGATTACAGCGGTGGTATATATGATTATTGCAAACGAACATAATGCAAATAGGATAGGGGCATTAAGCTTGAGTTTTAGCTTCATATCACACCTCGTCATTTGCTATTTTAGTAAAGAATTGATGATATCCTGTACATCAGGTTCTGCACCACCATTTCCATTATAACCGTTAACCGCTGATGAACCACCATTTCCTTTTTTGGGTTTAAATCCCCGCGGATTTCCACCGTAAGCAACCCTTGTTTTGTTTTTGGATTGTTGGTGTGAACCATATCCCGGATTAGTTTGCTTTGGTTTAAATCCTACTGTTGGAGTTGAACCTCCTTGATTTCCATATTTCGGCTTATTCGATGCTGGATTAGACTTTTTGCCATGTGGTTGATTAGAAAAATATAGTTTTGTCTGTCGTTTTTCATCATGCACTCTTGTAGGAGGCTGTTTTCTTTGAGCCTGAATAGGTCTTTGATAAGTTTTTGAACTTGGAAATAGAATTTTATCGAGTGCTTTACATACTTCCTTAGCTGTCGGTATGCGGGAAATATTGTTTGAATTATAAATAATGCTTTTTAGAATACTCCATAATCTTTCATCAGGACAATTTCTAGGACACGAAAGCTGCATAGGCTTTTTATCTAATATTTTGTAACGAACGTCTCCGTTCTTTATAAGAAATCCATCAAGAATTTGGTATGCAACTATTGCAATTGAGTAAACATCATGTTTCTTAGATTGTTCTGGAGATAATTTTGAATAATCTCCGTTTCTTAATTCTAAAGGCGTATAAATGGTAGTTTGCACTTTTTGAGTATACAATCCTGTTCTGTTAAATACTCTTGCAGTGCCAAAATCCGCTAACACAAGTTGAGTCTTGCCAGATGATGATATAATTACCATTAGATTCTCCATTTTTAAATCTCTATGAATTATATCATAATTATGGATTTGCTCTATCATAGAAAACATATTGTATATCAAAAAACAAGCTTCAGTAGATGTTAGCTTACCATTTCTTTTACTTAAATATTCATAAATAAAAGTCTTGAAACTTAATCCAACTGGCATTACAAATTGTAATGCATTATATTCTGAAATGCTGATATGTTTCGTTTCGTATATAGAAGAGGTTCCCTTAATATATGGAATCACACAAGTAATGCCCTTTTGACGGAATTTTTCTTGAATCTCCAATTCAGCTAAACAAGACTTCTTATCCGCTTCATCCTCAACCAAAGTGATTTTTATTGCACACGGATTGCCAAGCTCATCCTGACACAGAAATACTCTACCAAATTCACCTCCTCCTAAAAAACGTAGTGCTTTAAACCTTCCTTTCACGTTACTCTCGAACCACTGCATTCTCCACACTTCAAGTTCACTTGAGTCTACTACCATCATCCTAATTAGTTCTTCTCTCGAAGGATAGATTGTATCACGCAGCCGATCAAGATATTGCAATTTCTCATAATTCGTCATATTATCCCTCGGTTCTGTTTACATATATAAATTTACCGTCTATATAATCTACCAAGCCACACTTCATAAGCGGGATCATTGTACGAAGAACTGTTCCTTTAATACAAATACCTTGTTCAATAAGCTCCTCAAAAGAAAGACCGCCCGTTTCGTTCAGATTGGTGATAATTAACGCACCATACTGAGCCGGAATTCTAACACCGGACATTTCAATGACAAGATCATCAATGTTAAAGGAATTATCTTCACTATACTCAGAATCAAGTTCGGAACCGCCATCTTCTTCTATGCCAGTAGAAACAGCATTTCTATTAGGAGTTGTAAGCATTATCCCTATAGCAACATCATCATGAGTCTTTTGAGACTGAATCTCAGAAACCATATTGTCTATAAAGGATTTTTGCTTGTTCTTCACAGCATACGCAGCACTTTTAAGTACATCATTTCCATAATCTCGCTCTCTCTCAAGAACTTCCGCACCATCTGAACATACAACAAAACCCCAGCAACCATCCGTTAATATATTTCCCTTGATAACTTGAACATTTTGTTTGACATCTAAATCATTTCCAAAACAAGTACGGCTTGAATCACCATAACGATTGAATGGAGAAACGATAAGATTGGAGGAATAACTTTGATCATAAGAAAAAACAAGTCCATCGCCAATACTTACTATAATATAATCATTTGTTTCTCTATTGAATGATACTGTTACAAGGGTAGCACTTAATTCTTCATAATCTTTACCACTATTGCTCAAATTCTGTTGCAACGAGTCAATGAAACCATCTATTATGTCATTTTCACTCATGCTACTCCAATTAACTTCTTGTAGATACTTAATTGAAAACTCAACACTAAGCTTTGCTGCTGTTTCAGCCTCTCGTGCAGATGAACAGCCATCGCTAACTGCAATTGTCGCTTTTCCACCAAACATTCTATAGCCTGAGTAATCCTGACAAGGCTCAAAGTATGCGATGTGTCTTCTTCCAGACATATGATCAACTGCAATATCAGCAAAGTCAGAATTCTCAATTTTCAGATAGGATCTACTTTTTTCTTCATGATCTTCTGCACCAAATATATCTGATACTTTATCAAAGAATCCCATAATCACTCCTCCTTGCTGAGACTATATCTTCCCAGCACATAATTACAAAGCTCAACAGTACAAGTATCTTCGTCTATGAATTGTTCTTCAATAAAATCAATGAGATATTCAGGAATACCTTCATAACTATTGGATAAGCTCATTATTAAATCTTCTAAGTTAAACTCAGTAAAGAAGTCTTTTCCAAAGAGCATCTTATAGATGAAACTTTTTACCTCGTCTGAGGTAGGCTTCTCGTTAAAAGATATAATAAGATATTCATCCTCAAAGAACAAAATTTTTTCGGGAATCATTCTATTATCACATATTGGAAGTATAGAGCAAAGTAAATCCAGACCGCTGTTGATTGTATCAGTCATGTAATCTACAAGAGAACATCTGTACTTCCAAGCCGAATATTTGTTGGGCAACAACAATCCAACTTTCTCTCCACTATTTTTGAGCTGAATCTCTGTGAAGTTATCAGCATTGAAGATGGTACTTTCTCTTGTATCATAAACTAATCTGCCTTCACTAGTAGAATAAAGGTACGGAGCAATCTGTTTATCTAGTAGATACTCATTACCATCTTTGTCGATAAGCTGCATTTCTAAGCGTTCATACTCTTTAATTGCTAATTCAGCATCAACGATACCGTTCTTAATAATACATATATACCTATCCTGGAGAGTAGTATTAAATATGGAGATATATTTAGCAACACTGTCAGACGATGTTATTAAAACAATATACTCATTCTCCACAAGGCTTTCTATGGTTTGCATCAAGGTGGAGATGGGCTTTACCGACACTGTTATTGACTTTTTTTCAAGCAATTCCTCCGGAACTTTACTATCTTCATCAACTAACACAACTGTGCAGTACTTTACAATCAATGGATTCATTGTTAACCTCCTACCAATTAATTTCGTTTTGTCGGTATGTCATAAGTGTCAGGCTGATAATATGATTTCTTATTATTTGACCCCGATTTTTTATTTTTATTTTTCTTTGTTGGGATATCATAATCCTTGGGTGGATGTGGCTTGTAGAATAACAACACTATAATGGCAATTACAACAACAATAATCAAAACAACAATTAAAGTACGCATAAAGTACTCATCTCCTCCCGAATCTAGGATTACCATATCCCGGATTACCCGAGTTTGAATTAGGTATAATATGTCTTAAATCAGTAAAGGGAACAATTATCGGAGCTGTTGCGTTTGAATCCTTATACTTTCTCATAATATCAATTAAACCTCTTACTTCAACCGAAGGAGAAATTACAATAGATACGTTTGATCTCAATCTATTCACGGGTCCAAAAAGTGTGCGATTAACTCTTTCAATCATGTTAGGATCTTGATTTAACAAGTCCTTGTTCATAAATACCAAGACGAAATAAAGCCTATCACCGATTTTATACATAATATCAACGTGAATTGTACCTTTTCCATGTATATCTCTAAGATTCACATCATAATACATTTTTTCTATTGGTGAGAAAGTTTTTCTCTTGATTGCATCCATTACTGCATAAGTAGCAAATCCTTTTTGAAGGAAATAATTAACTCCTTCGTAACCTACATTGATTTTGTAAGTGATGCTGTAACCCATTCGTGTGATAAGATTATATTTTTCACACTCTTTGAACAGGTTATCTAAGCCGGGGACAAAGGAAATAGTATAAGGAGAGCGAGTAGCAGCTCGTCTAATAT
>OJNH01002768.1_pt1 | contig 11906 bp, 10 predicted proteins | sample 1597361 | NCBI WGS metagenome assembly OJNH01 (sample SAMEA2452136, study PRJEB22498) | human gut metagenome | biome: human feces; feature: human gut; material: feces | place: Australia | collected 2012
GTAAGATCAATACCGACGCAAAGCTCGGTACTATCACACTTAACATCTCAGCAGATACGAATTCTGATGTTACCGTGCCCGAAGAATCTTCAGATGTAAAACTTGAACAAAACACATCCGGCGTTACCTCTCAGGGCGACGGCATCACAACATATGAGCAGCTTGCAAAGGCTATTAAAAACGGCGGAGATATCAAGCTTGATGGCGATATCAAAATTACTAATCCAATTGCAATAGAAGGTTCAGTGACAATCGATTTGAATAATCGTACCTTAATCGGAAACATCGGAAACAGTGGCACAATGTTCACCGCCGGCAAAGAGGCTTCTTTCACCCTGTCGAACGGCAATATTGAACTAAACGAACCGGAATAACCGGTGCAGTAATAACAGGGAATTCCCAGCTGCTGTAACAGATACTGATAAGCTCTGGCATAACCGGCACACACGCTCTTCCCATTCACCAGTGCACTGTAAGCACTCTGGTTCATATCCGCTGTCAGATCATAGGTCACTGCCGATGCCAGTGCATCATGCACATATTTCTCTTTTTCATAATTGCTGTCAAGGGACGCTGCCCCGGTAATCAGATTCTGTGCCGCCGCATCAAATCTTTGCTTTGCACTCTCCAGATCATCTGCCGTACTGTTATATTTTAAATCGATCTCCACGCATTGCCCGTTGGCCAGATATTTGCTGGAATAACCCGTCTCCAGCCAGAACATTTCCGGATGATCACCGATCACCGCCTCAAACGCTGTCTTTACATCACTGGCAGACACGGCCTTCTCCGGTGCAAACTTTTCCGTCAGGTCCTGTGCGTTGGCATAGATCTGTCGGTATACGGACTGCTGATTCTCCGTCAGCATCTGATAATAAGGATATTTCTCTGCGGAAAAAGATAATCCGTCTCCCGTTTCTCCGGAACCTAATGTTTCCTTCAGATTCTGTGCTTCCTGATCCGGAATCTGCTGTTCTTCCGGCTGCACGGGAGTAAATCCTGTCTTGCCGCTGACATCCTCCGGAATCTGCATCTGATCCATGGACGGCGCCACGTAGCCGTTCATTTCCCCCGGCATACCATTAGGAAGCGTCACACTGATATTTCCATTCCCGGAAGTCTGTCCTTCCCCGGTCTCTTCGGTCCCAGGGGGCATATCCACTGTATTGCCATACAGTTTCTGCGCCAGAGAACTGGTCATATCGGGGTTCAATGCGAATACCAGGATTCCGCCACACAACAGCAGACACAACACTGCAATTCCTATCATGATCTTATTGACTACTTTCATCTTATACTCCTATCAGACCGGGCTCCTGGCCTGTGCTCCTGCCCGGATTTGTTATAAAGCCAGCTTCTGCCGCTATTGCTTCTCTTCTCCTGCGGCAAGTAATCCATCCGGAGAATAGCGGTTCGTTGCATTCCACAGGATCCATTCCTCATATCCTGCATCATAGACCGCCTGAATCTGTTCCCGGATCTGGGTTCCGTTATAGGAGATATGCCCCGGAACCCAGGTGGCCGTAAATGCCTGCAGCCAGGGTCTTACCACGGCCCGTTCCGCTTCCGGGATCGACTGCAGTTCTTCCGCAGAACCCTGCATGGCGGCCGATACTGCTTCGTAAGGGTGGGCATCCGGTACCTTCAGCCCGAATACGCCATTGGCATAATGGGACGGATATACCATGGGGCTGATGGCATCCACAGTCTGTCCCAGCGCCGTGTAATCCTGCCCTACGGTCTGTACGTCTGTCTCGCTTCCGATGATAGTGCCAAAAACATCTGCCGTGACCACACAGCCCTTTTCGTGAAGTCTGTCTCCCGCATAGGAGAGAAAATCCTTTATAGCCTGCCGCTTCGGATAGGCTTCCATATCCACACCGTAATCTGCCGCATCGGCATCCGAACCTACCGGGAATCGCACATAATCATACTGGATCTCATCAAAACCCAGATCTGCCGCCATCTCCGCAAGCTCTGTCAGATATTCCCAGACCTCCTGCCTGTAGGGATTTACCCAGGCCAGTCCATTGGCATCTGTCACCGGCTTACCGTCCGGCTTCGTCAGTGCCAGTTCCGGCTGTGCCGCCGCCAGAATGGGATCCTTGAAACATACGATCCTCGCAATGGTATAAATATTATGATCCTTCAGTTCCTGCATCAAAGCCTGAATATCCCGGATGTAGCGCACTCCTGCCTGCATTTCGGATATCTGGTCCAGTACTGGAATGTTCTGTGTAATCTCCTCATTCATCAGCCGGAACGTCACATTTCCTTCATCATTTTTCACATCAATGACCATAGCGTTCAGTTCCGTCTCATCCACCAGGCGGATCAGATCTTCCATTCCGGCACTGCCAGCCTTCGGGCCGGTGACGTAAATGCCTTTCACCTTCGTCCGGCCGGCCATGCGGTCCGCCGTAGTCTGCTCTGCATCTCCGGCGGCGGCATCCCCATCCGTGACATCCGGTGCATTCTCCCCGGTGGCAGCCTCTTCTGTGAAATCCACCGTGGCCATTACTTCTATTCCTGTCTCTTCCGTCCCTGTCAGAGATAATTCATTGTCTGTTCCACAGCCGGTCATGCCTAGTATAAGTACAATCCCTGCTGCCAGAAGTCTCTTCCCCGGACCAGTATTTCGTATCATCGGTACTCTCCCTGCATACCGCCGGTCGCTCCTGTTTTCTTTATCCAGCGGTACAAAAGCTTCATAATTTCATGGTTCTGAATAGTTCCGTCGGAGTCAAAAGGTCTTTCACCCACTTATGAGCAAGCTCGTGTGGGCTTAGACCTTTTGCCCCTGGTATCATTATATTTTTAATTGTTGAAAAATGCAAGAAATGCTATACTATATCTATCGGCTCTGCCTCCGCTTGAGAAAAGAGCCGTCCTGATTTTCCCTGGAATAAGGTTTTTCACCACAAGAAATTAGGTCTTCCATGTATCATAATTTTATCTTTGATCTCTACGGCACCTTAGTAGACATCCACACTAATGAAAATAAAACTTCCCTCTGGAAAAGGCTTGCGCTGTTCTATTCCTTCCAGGGTGCTTCCTATACGGGGAGGGAACTGAGGAACAGATATCGCCAGCTGGAAACGGCTGCCAGCAAGGTTCCCTCATCTTACACCTGTCCGGAGATCTGCGCCGCAGATATTTTTCGAACTCTTTATGTCGAAAAAGGGATCCAACCCACAGAGGCTCTTCTGACCGCTACCGGTCAGTTCTTCCGGATCGAATCCCTCAATATTTTACAATGCTATCCCGCCACGATCGGCACACTGCAGCAGCTCCATGCAAAAGGCTGTGGGATCTACCTCCTGTCCAATGCCCAGCGGATCTTCACCGAATACGAGCTGCGCTCGCTGGGACTCTGGGATCTGTTCGACGGTATCCTTATCTCCTCTGACGAGGGCTGCTGCAAGCCGGATCCCGCCTTTTTCCGGATCCTGTTTGACCGCTACGGATTAGATTTCACCACCTGTCTGATGACCGGCAACGAGCGTACCAGAGACCTGGCAGGTGCTATAGCTGCGGGGATCGACTGCTGTTACCTGCACACCGCCACCTCTTCCGGTTCCGCAGATGAGCCACCAAAAAAAGCCCGCTTTACAGTTATGGATGGTGACTCTTATGCGCTGCAAAAAATTCTTCTAAGTTTAGCGAGATAAGATAAAGCACCCGGAAGTCAGCATTTCCCGGGTGTTTTTTCATCCATACAAATGCTGCCACACAGATCACCACAGAGATCATGGAGCCTGTCAGGATCTGCATCAGGGATGCTCCTCAGATTTTTTCCGTGGCACGCTCTTCCTCTGGATAAGTCAGTCCCCAGTCTTTTCGAATCCGGGTCATCATTTTCATAACATCCTCGGTAAGCTCAAGCTTCATTAATTCCGGATGTCCGGCGATGGCCTGTTCCATATCCTCCACCTCGTATCCCAGTGCGTCTGCCGTAGCTCCCGCCACAATTTCCTCGGTGTGTCCGTCTTCCGTGTACGTGATCACTGCTTTCTGTCCTCTGGGATACTCATACATTTCCACGTAAGCCTTGTCAAAAGAGATCATGCCCCGTTTGGGCTGCTTGGCATGCAGGGACAATGTGACCGTTGCCATCTCCTGCTCCCGGTTCATCAGAAGTATTCCCGCCTGCTCGTCCACACCGGTAGGTGCAAGCTTCACCTGCGAAGTAATCTGATCCGGGCAGGAATTTAAGAACATTCTGACAAAGGAAAGGGCATACACACCGATGTCCAGCAATGCTCCTCCGGCCAGATTCCGGTTGAAGAACCGGTTCTTCATATCGTATTCCTTATAACTTCCGAAATTCATCTGTATCACACGCAATTCTCCGAATTTTCCGGCATCCATGCGTTTTTTCAGTTCTTTATAAATCGGCATATGATAGATAGTCATAGCTTCCGCCAGCACCACACCATGCTCCTTCGCCAGCTGCACTGCCTCTTCCAGTTCTTCGGAATTCAGCGTAATGGATTTTTCGCACAGCACATGCTTGCCGGCTGCCAGCGCTTTCCGCAGAAAGTGAATGTGAGTGTTATGGGGTGTGGAAATATAAATGATATCCACCGCAGGATCCGCACATACATCCTGAAAGCTCGTAAACACCTTCTGCACACCGTATTTTTCCGCAAAGGCCACTGCCTTCTCCGGTGTCCGGTTCACGACACCATACAGTTTCTGTCCTCTTTTTTCCATAGCCTGCGCCAGCTCATTTGCAATGACACCGCAGCCTGCACTTACCCAGTTTGCCATCCTATTTTCTGCATTCCTTTCCACGCGTCTTATTCTCATACATCTTTGCATCCGCTTCATTGATGATCTTACGGACATCCACACCACAGCCTTCTGCCCAGCCCACAGCACTGGAGACCGGCATCTCGCCCTGACTGTTTTTCTCCTGCAATGCAGCACTGACAGACTCTACCATTGACTCGATCTCTGTTTCTACCGGATTCTCGATCAGCATGACAAATTCATCTCCGCCTATGCGATAGACCTTACGTCTGTCCGTGGATAATTCATATAATACGGAAGACAACGTCTGGATCAGCACATCCCCTGCAGCATGTCCATATTGGTCGTTAACATATTTCAGATTATTCACATCCCAGAAAATAGCTGCCAGTCTGTCCACCTGCGGATAGTAATCATTGATCATTTCCTCATATTTGTTCTTGTTATATACATGGGTGCCCAGATCGGTCTCCTTACGATATGTCAGATCAGCGATCCTCTGTGCATCCTCGTGGCTGGTAATGCTGATATACCGCAAAATAATGGTGAATATCAGAAGTATCACCGCCCGGGGCAGCGCTCCGTAGAACAATATCACGAACACCGGATCCGGCTCAATGCCAAACTGCAGCGTCCCCGCCATCCACTGCTCCATATACCAGTCTCTGGAATGATTGCTTCCTAAGAGCATATTCAAATCACAGATTCCGTGATAGAATCCCGTCACCATACTGACAGCCATTGTCACGTCATTGACAACATAGGTGATCCACAGTGTCATCCGCTCCCTGTACTGTACCGCCAAAAGCAACGGCAACACATAGATAAGCACCGCATGGAATGACAAAAATGCCGCAATGACTGCCGATATCATACAGATCAGTGTCAAAAACACATACTTTACCCAATGCTTTGACAGATCCACCTTTTTATAAATGTATAAAACAGGAATTCCCATCACCGCCGACACCCCTGCTGCCATGGTAAAAATTCTGGCATCCACAATAAAGATTCTCACTAATGTCAACAGCCAGAGGAGCAGAATAGTCACAAAAATCCAGAAAAAACCTTTTAGTGTGTGTATATTTGAGTTGATCTCCTGCTGGTATAATTCTTTTTTATACTTTTCCTGATAATTTTCCATCATAACATCCCTATGTTCTTCTATCATTTGTTCTCTTCATTCAGTGCTCAGCGCATAACAGATACAGTATAACATATTATGATTTTTTTTGCATTAAATGAGCTTACTTAGCATAATTAAAATCCTATTTTTCCACATTCTGTTTCATGCTGTCGGTGCCCCGGCAATCGACCTCTTTACTGGGAAATAATCAAGCTGCGGTTATTTTCCCGGTACTCTTTTGGGGAAATGCCATAGATTTTCCGGAAATTCCGCAGGAAAGAGGAGTAATCCGCAAAGCCGGTCTGCTGCCAGCTCTCAGTAATGTTCTTCCCCTCCGCCATGATCTGACAGGCAGCAATGATCCGCTTGTTCACAATAAAATTATGCACCGTCATTCCGGTGATTTCTTTAAATTTCCGCAGAAAATAGAACTTACTCATATGCACAGTCTCCGCCACATCCTCTACGGTGATCTCCTCACCGATATGGGCTTCGATATACCCTGTCACCTGCTCCACCAGAGGATGATCCACGATCTCCTGTGTGGAAGACAAATATTCCTCCCGTTTACACAACACATTCAGATACCCAAAAAACAGGCTCAAATTGCCTCTGTCCATGACCTTACGGATTCCGCAGTTCTGGACATCATCCCCCTCTAAGATCTCCGACATAGCAAGCTTTAGCAGAAAACCACGCAAAATTTCCTCATAATAAATGGGGAAATGATACAGTTTCGGCCCCGCTCCCCAGAAGCATTCTGCAAGAAACGGCTCTCCCGCCGCCAGCTCCCGCAGCATCTGATCACTGATCCACAAAATGATCCGGCGGGACGAATCCATTTTCTTCTCCGTGGGATGATATTTGTGCATGACATTTTTATCGATCAACAGGAAATCTCCCTTCCGCATCCGCACCGCCCGGTCCTCGATCAGGGAAGAAAATTCCCCCTCTATAATATAGATCAGCTCATAAAAATCATGATAATGGAACGACACCGCTCCGACAGGCTCCCCTACCTTCTCATAGACCTCATAGTCACCGCTCAACATATATTGCCGTTCGTCCGCCGCATCCCGGCAGCGCAGGCTGCTTTTTCTGTTCACGACCATCCATTTTCTCTCCTGTATCATTCTGTTCAGTTTTTATTTTCCATGGTTTATATCCCCTGTCTTACTATATAGCAATTTTTGCACTATTTCAAGCAATTCATGCTGTTTTAATGCATTTACCATTCTGCTATGCTTAAGACAGCAAAAAACGAAACCAAAGCATTCCCTACAAGGAGGATTTCTATTATGCAAATGACATTACGCTGGTATGGCAGCAAGTACGACACGGTTACCTTAAAACAGATCCGTCAGATTCCCGGTGTCACCGGAGTCATCTCCACTCTCTACGGCACCGCTCCCGGAGAAGTCTGGGAAATGGATGACATCCTGGCCCTAAAGACTGAGATTGAAGCTGCCGGCTTACAACTGGCCGGTATCGAGAGTGTCAACATTCACGATGCCATCAAGATCGGTTCTCCCGACCGTGAACAATATATAGAGAATTATATCACTACCCTGGAACGGCTCGGTCAGGCAGGCATCCATATGGTATGCTACAATTTCATGCCGGTCTTTGACTGGACACGAACCGAACTTGCCAGAATGCGTCCCGACGGTTCTACAGTCCTTGCTTACAATCAGGCTGCTGTAGACGCTATTGATCCGGCCAAAATGTTCGAATCCATTGCCGGCGATATGAACGGCACTGTAATGCCCGGCTGGGAGCCTGAGCGTATGGCTCATGTCAAAGAACTGTTCGAAATGTACAAAGATGTGGATGACGAAAAGCTTTTTGCCAACCTGAAATATTTTCTGGAGCGTATCATGCCCACCTGTGATAAATATGACATTAACATGGCGATCCACCCTGACGATCCTGCGTGGAGTGTTTTCGGACTGCCCCGTATCATCATCAACAAGCAGAATATCCTGCGTATGATGAAGATGGTGGATAACCCTCACAATGGCGTTACCTTCTGTTCCGGTTCCTACGGCACCAACCTGGAAAATGATCTGCCGGATATGATCCGCTCCCTGAAAGGCCGCATTCATTTCGCCCATGTCAGAAACCTGAAGTTCAACTCTCCTACTGATTTCGAGGAGGCTGCACATCTGTCCAGCGATGGAACCTTCGATATGTACGAGATCATGCTGGCTCTTTATGATATTGGTTTTGACGGTCCCATCCGTCCCGATCACGGACGTATGATCTGGGATGAAGTGGCCATGCCCGGATACGGACTGTACGACAGAGCTTTAGGCGCCACCTATTTAAACGGTCTGTGGGAAGCTATCGAGAAGTCCCATAAGCAGAAATAATCATCGCACCTGAAAACTCATAAATCAGTTTGGAGGAAACCATTATGGAACTTACCTTAAAAAGTCTTCATGACGACCGGGACGCATTTCTCGCTGCCGGTTATCATCTGCCGGAATTCGATTACGATACCGTTCATAAAAACACCGTGGAACATCCCCACTGGATCCACTTCGGTGCCGGCAATATCTTCCGTGCCTTTCAGGCCAACGTAGCACAGAATCTGTTAAACAGCGGTGTTCTGGATACCGGTCTCATCGCAGCGGAAGGCTATGACTACGAGATCATTGAAAAAAGCTACCGTCCACACGACAATTTAAGCATTCTCGCCACCTTAAAGGCCGACAACACCGTGGAAAAGACCATCGTAGGCAGCATCATGGAGTCTCTGATCCTGGACAGTAAAAACGAAGCAGAATACGCACGTCTCCGGGAGATTTTTAAAAATCCTTCTCTCCAGATGGCCAGCTTTACCATCACTGAAAAAGGCTATGCTACCGCCAATGCCAAAGGAGAATTTTTCCCCGCAGTAGCCGCTGACTTCGAAAAAGGTCCCGAAGCCCCCGAAAGCTACCTGGGCAAGGTAGTCTCCCTGCTTTATACCAGATACACTCACGGAGCGCTCCCCATTGCCATGGTCAGCATGGACAACTGCTCCCATAACGGTGACAAATTATATGCCGCTGTCAATGCGTTCGCCAAGGCATGGACCGACAACGGACTGGTGGAAGCCGGCTTCTTAGGCTACGTCAATGACCAGACGAAAGTCACCTTCCCCTGGAGCATGATCGACAAGATCACCCCCAGACCTGATGCCAAAGTAGAAGCTATGCTGGCCGAGGATCATATCGGCGGTCTGGATGCCGTAGTTACTTCCAAAAACACCTATATCGCTCCCTTTGTCAATGCGGAAGAATGCGAATACCTGGTCATTGAAGATGCTTTTCCGAACGGTAAGCCCGCACTGGACAAAGGCGGCATCATCTTCACCGACAGAGCGACCGTAGACAAAGTGGAGAAAATGAAGGTATGTACCTGCCTGAATCCTCTGCACACCGCACTGGCCATCTATGGCTGCCTTCTGGGATATACCCTGATCTCCGAAGAGATGAAGAACCCGTTATTGAAAAATATGGTGGAAGTCATCGGTTACAAAGAAGGACTTCCCGTAGTGGTAAATCCCGGCATCCTGGATCCGAAGAAATTCATTGACGAAGTGGTGAATGTGAGGATCCCCAATCCCTTCCTGCCGGATTCTCCCCAGAGAATCGCTACCGATACCTCCCAGAAGCTTTCCATCCGCTTCGGCGAGACCATCAAAGCTTACGAAGCTTCTCCAGACCTGCATACGGAAGACCTGAAGCTGATTCCTCTGGTCTATGCCGGATGGCTCCGGTATCTCATGGGAATCGATGATGAGGGCAGAGAATTTACGCCCAGCTCCGACCCCCTGTTAGAGGAAGCCCGTCAGTACGTTGCAGACTACGAACTTAGTTTCTCTCCCAAGGATCTGTCAAAGCTGGACGCATTACTTGCCAATGAGAAAATATTCGGTGTGAACCTCCACGCCATCGGCATGGATACTCTGGTAAAACAGTATTTTGCAGAATTAAGCTCCGGTGTGGGAGCCGTGGCTGCAGCCCTGAAAAAATATGTTCCTGAGAAGGTAACCCTTTGATCTTAGAAGTTACCACTTCTCATAAGGACACCGGTTGACGGCGATTACAGCCCTCAGTTCCACAAAGCAGCCACAGGCGCCACACAGTCCTTCATTCAGATATTTACATCCCTTACATACAGCAAGGCGGTCTTCATAGACCGCCTTATCTGCTTTACTATCCTCTTCGATCCTGTCTATGTAGGCATACAGATTCTCCATATAGGCATTCTTGTCCATTTCCCGCAACAGACATTTCCGACAGGGATATTTTCCTGTGACTTGTATTGTTTCTCTTATTTGTTCTTCTTCCATAACTGTTCTTATCGCTTATTTTATCCGGAACATAACGACACTGCATGCCGGCATGGTAAAGGTGATCCTGCCATCTGCGATCTTATACTCCGTAAATACTTCTTCATGTACCTTATCGGGATTCTCAAAGGTGTTGTAAGCATGCATATCATTGGTCAGAATCGCCGCCGTCACGTGCTTTGGATCACACTCTGCGAAAGCGATCTCCACCTCTTCTGCCTTATCAATGGACAGGTTGTTCAGGGTGATGGTCACAACACCGTCCTTATCCACGGAAGCGGATTCCTGTAAATTGGGAACCTTGAACTTTTCATCTTCACCGATCTGTTCCACACCATCGATATAGCTTTCCACCAGATCCGCATCCTGATGGTATTTGTACATATGGAATACATGGTAAGTCGGGGTACGCAACATCTTCGGTCCCTCGGTCAGGATCACTGCCTGCAGTACGTTGATAAGCTGTGCGATGTTTGCCATCTTCACACGGTCACAGTGCTTGTTGAAAATATTTAAAGACAGTCCGGCCACCAAAGCATCACGCATGGTACTCTGCTGGTATAAAAATCCGGGATTCGTGCCGGGCTCCACATCATACCAGGTGCCCCACTCATCGCAGATCAGTCCGATCTTCTTCTCAGGATCATATTTGTCCATGATCGTAGAATGCTTATGAATCAGTTCATCCAGCTTAAAAGCCTTTGCCAGCGTCTTATACCATGCTGCATCGTCGAAGTCCAGTGCACTTCCCTTGTGAGACCAGTCATCCTCCGGCAGTGTATAGTAATGCAGGGAAAGTCCGTCCATAAAGCCATGCATCCATTCCGGTGCATTTTCAAAACAGGTCTTCAGCACATTTTCAGTCCAATAAGTATCTCCCGCATTGGGGCCGCAACAGACTTTGAAAATCGGGTGCTTCTGATCATAATTTCTCACATAGGTCTGGTATCTGCGGTACAGATTGCCATAGTAGGATGGGGTCATATTGCCGCCGCATCCCCAGTTTTCGTTACCGACACCGAAGTAATCCACCTTCCATGCTTTCTCTCTGCCGTTTTTTCTACGCAGGTCTGCCATAGGAGATACCCCGTCGAAAGTCATGTACTCTACCCACTCGGACATCTCCTGTACGGTACCGCTTCCCACATTGCCATTGATGTAGGTCTTACAACCGATCTGTTCACACAGTTCGAAGAACTCATGGGTACCGAAGCTGTTGTCCTCGGTCACACCACCCCAATGAGTGTTTATCATTTTCTTGCGGTTCTCCTTCGGGCCGATGCCGTCCTTCCAATGGTATTCGTCTGCGAAGCACCCACCGGGCCAGCGCAGTACCGGAAGCTTCATCTCCTTCAGGGCTGCCACCACATCATTACGCATGCCTTTGGTATTGGGGATCTCGGAATCCTCTCCTACATACAATCCCTCATAAATACATCTTCCCAGATGCTCAGAGAAATTGCCGTAAAGTTCCGGATTGATATGTCCCTTTTTGTTCTTTTCGTTAATATAAACCTTTGCCATATTGATCCTTTCTGTGGCAGGCATCCGTTTCCTACCACTGTTGCGGCATCACGCCATTCCGTCGCAGTGCGATTCCTGCAGAGCGTTCATTATAAAATATAAAAGATGCCAGGGTCAAAAGGTCTAAGCCCACATGAGCTTGCTCATAGGTGGGTGAAA
>OJNH01002772.1_pt1 | contig 11901 bp, 5 predicted proteins | sample 1597361 | NCBI WGS metagenome assembly OJNH01 (sample SAMEA2452136, study PRJEB22498) | human gut metagenome | biome: human feces; feature: human gut; material: feces | place: Australia | collected 2012
GTATTCATCAGAGACTTAACAAAATAAGAAATCACTCAAAAACTCTGCGTTCTGCAGCAATTATCTTAGTTCACTGCCGGCAGAACAAGTCAGCTTGTTGGCTGCAAAGTAGCTATTATTTTTGTGACATAATAAGCAATCTGTGACCTGGCAGTAGATTTGGATGTGCGAAGTTTGAACTGGTTACATTTAAATAGACGCAAGGAAATGTTATTTGTTGCAATGGAATATCATTTTCTGCAATAAATCTGTTTGAATTGTTGCGAGATTTTTTGGTATCTATTTGGAGTGATGAGAGAGTTCTTTTGTATCTTTTTGGAGTGATGAGAGAGAGTTCTTTTGTATCTTTTTGTCGGGGATTGAATACTGTCATGGAGAAAGCTGATAAAATGACTGGAAAAATGAAACTAAGATGCTAGTCACTGAAGTAGGCAGGGAAGGCAAGCTGAAATGTCGAAAATAGAAAAAAAAGTCAACTAATTGGGCAGGAAAGGCAAGCTGGAATCCTCAAAATCATCAAAACAGTCAACCAAAGCAAGAAAAAGACAAGCTGGAATTCCCAAAACTAAAATTCCAGCCATTCATCTACTCGTATGCCTATATATACAACATAATAAGTGGATTTTATATTAATTTTACTCTGCAAGAGAATATATTAACGTCATGATTTATAGGAGAAAAAAAGGGCAAAAAGATAAGAAAAGTATATCCACTTAGATTGCTTTGTAGTATAATAAAGGAAGTATATAGGAACGTGATGTGCATGAAGAATTTATCGTATTTGTTGTACGGGGGGGAGAGTGTATGTTCGTGGGAAAAGAATCTAATAATCAACAGAAAGGTATGGTGAAAACATGCGAAAACAAAAGAGAATATGGGCGTACTTGCTAAGTGCGGCGATGGTTGTAACATCATTTACAATGTCTAGCGTGACAGGAAAGGCAGAAGGTACAACAGAAAAAGGTAAGATCGTTAGCGTGACGGACAGAACTTCGACAAAGAAAGCGGCGGGCGTAACAGAAAATGGTAAAGTCGCCAGCGTGACAAACAAAGTTTCAACAAGGAAGACGGCGGGGACAGATTCCTTCCAAGATCTAAACAGACAACAGATCACGGAGGCAATGGGTGTTGGATATAATTTAGGAAACTCCCTGGAAGCAAATAGCGGAGGAACTCCAAACGAGACAGCATGGGGGAATCCGGTTTTAACCAAAAAATTTGTTTTGGCAGCAAAAGCAGCAGGATTTCAATCAATTCGAATTCCGGTATCTTATTTGAGCAAAATCGATGATAACAATGGATACAAAATTGATTCTGCATGGCTGGATCATGTACAGGAAGTAGTAGACTATTGTGTACAGAACGATATGTATGCAATCGTTAACATGCATGGAGACGGTTACACAACGGTAAGCGGTGGCTGGCTGCTCTGCGCAAGCAGCGATCAGACCAAGATCAAAGCCAAGTACAAGGCATGCTGGGAGCAAATTGCTGATCGTTTCAAAAATTATGATGAACATTTGATTTTTGAGTCAATGAACGAAGAATTTGATGGAACCTATGGTACTCCAAATAAGACAGCGTATAACAATATCAATGATTATAATCAGATTTTTGTGGATACGGTTCGTCAGACCGGTGGCAACAACGATCGCAGATGGCTGTTGATACCTGGTTGGAATACAAACATTAATTATACGGCAGACAATTATGGCTTTGTGCTGCCAACGGATCAGTATTTATCGTCTGATATTACATCCGGCGAAAAAAGAATTATGATTTCTGTGCACTACTACGATCCATGGGATTTTTGTGGTACAGAATCAGCGGACAAAACGCAGTGGGGCAGCGAGGCAACGAACCAATCCAAAGTACCGACTTGGGGCGATGAAAGTTATATGGCTTCGCAGTTTAAGAAAATGAATGATAAATTCGTATCACAGGGATATGGCGTTATCATTGGCGAGTTTGGAGCCATCAACAAAGCAAACTATGATAGTCGGAATAAGGCATGTCGAGCCGATTATTATCAGAAAGTATGTTATTATGCAAAACAGTACGAACTGGTGCCTGTTGCATGGGATAATGGATTTGATGGTGACTATGGCTTTTGTCTGATAAATCGGTATTCTTGTCAGGTAACGCATCAAGACATTATTGATGCAATGATGGAGATTTATCGAGCATCTTCCACGGCAACCGGGATAGCTTTGGATCGGCAGGAAATCACAATTCATGTTGGGGATGAGGGAACACAGCTTAATGCAACCTTAACACCATCTGACAGCAAAGATGTTATTAAATGGACATCCGATGATGAGAAAGTAGCTACAGTAAATTCCAACGGTTTAGTCACAGCAGTAGGTGCAGGTACTTGCACAATTACGGCAGCGATTGCGGCCGGATGTCAGGCAACGTGCAAAGTGACCGTGCCAAAACTTTCCTATATACGGACAAAGCTGTATATGTTAGATACATCCGGCTGGACGACGATCGCTAGTGAACAAAGTGTAGATATTTCAATGAAAGACGAAGAATTCACGTTATCTGTTAAGCCGACAGATACGCAGCTTAAAAATATCGGTTCATTATATATCAAAGATATACAGGCGGCTGAAGCGGCAGATTCAGCACTTAGCTATGCAGTTATTACGCTGAAATCAATAACAGTAAATGGAAAACAGTACACAATCAAAGACGACACGTATACCTATGATGGCAGTCTGAAATCGGCAGCATCCGATGGACTATCAAATAATGTGTTTGATTTTTCTTTTATTAATATTTGGGCAGATGTCATGACACATATTCAGGATGTGTCGGCAGAAAGACAGAAAAAAGCTTCCTTTAATAACGCTTCGTATCAGGGAAACAATACAGTGGAAATTACCTTTGCTGTTAGCGGTGCAAAGGCAAATGGGTCGGTAGAGCCAAGTACAAAACCGAGTGCAACGCCAAGTGTGAGCCCAAGCACAGAGCCAAGTGCAAAACCGAGCGAGGCGCCAAGCGTGAGCCCAAGCACAGCACCAAGCTCGAAACCTAGTACAACGCCAAGCGTGAGTCCAAGCATAGCGCCGAGTCCGAAACCGAGTACAACGCCAAGCGTGAGCCCAAGTACAAGTCCAAGTGCGAATCCGGGCACAGACCCAAGCGTGAGCCCAAGTGCAAGTCCGAGTGCGACGCCATCGCATCAGCTGGGACAACCAAGTGTAACGGCGAAAGGATTTGTTGTGTATGCCAAAGTTAAGGGAGCAGGTAAAATTGCAGTGGGTTCTCGCTATAAACTTGCTGCTAAGAAAAAAATGAAACTTACTGTTCAGTGGGTTCCGAGAAATGCTGCAAGTCAAAAACTAACATTTAAGAGCAGCCGACCATCCATCGTGAAAGTAACGGCAAATGGTACTGTAAAAGCAGGCAAAAAAGCAGGCAAGGCAGTCATTACGATTACGACAGCCAATGGATTAAGCAAAAAAGTTCGTATCCAAGTCATGAAAAAGCCCGTCAAGAAACTTACCGTTAAGGCAGGAAAGCGTAACCTTAAGAAAGGCAAAAAGCTGAAATTAAAGGTAAAAGCAAAACCGGGCAAAAAGCTGGCATCCACGCAGTATTGCTGGAAATCTTCTAATAAGAAAATAGCTGCAGTATCTGCAAAGGGTGTAGTTAAGGCCAAGAAAAAAGGCACTGTGAAGATTACAGTTTATGCAACCGATGGCAGTGGCAAAAAGAAGAGCGTAAAGATCAAGGTAAAATAGGGATATCAAGGAATTAAAGAAAGATAAGTGTTGTGGGATATAGAGGAGATCGCCGATTGGCGGTCTCTTTTATAGTACGGATGTTTATAGAAAGCGAGCTGAAGAATTGTAATGTTAAGACGGCGGGGCAAAAATATATTTTTTACGAAAAAGTTGCACAAAGTTCACGTGTAAAAATTATGCAAATTATACAATTCACCCGGTGTAATGTAGAATGAACATGATCAGCATAAAAATAAGATGCAGAAATAGAGCGGATTTAATCAAATCGAGGTCAATGAAAGATATTGAAAAAATTGGAAATTTTAATGGTAAACGATAGGGTATGATAGGAACGTTAAAAATATAAAATTTAAGCTGGGAGTGATTATTACAGATGAAATTTAATAAAAAAATTGTATGGACAAGTGTTATAGCTGTGGCATTGGCATTAGGAGGCATCTATATAGCGAGCCGACAAAATGCTATTACGCATGTAATTGGAGATAATAATTTTGAGGGGTCAGAGAAAGAATGGTGCGATTCGCTATTGGATAAGTTGGTGGTTATTGATAAGAAGAATTGTCAGATTGGTAAACAAAAAATATCACAGTATTCCCTGACAAAGAAAAAACATTATGCAGAAAAAGATCGCGTTAGAGTGGTTGGTTACACCACGGATGACAATCGTGAGCTGATGCTTCATCTTTCGGATGGAAATCGCATTGCAGTTGGAAAATCTGATAAAAAGCAAAAAAGCAGTCAACGTACACATAAGGTTACATTTATTGATTACGACAATAATGTGTTAAAAACAGAAATTGTATTACAAAATAAAAATGCAACACCCCCAATGGTAAAGGAAAGAAAGAACTATCGTTTTGATAAATGGAATAAATCTTATGAACATATAAAATCTGATTTACAGATAAAAGCACTTTATAAAGAAGACAATACGGTAACTAGGATAACAGTTGCAAATGTTAAAGTGCAGCCAGGACAAACTAATGTGAAGGTACCGGTAAAAATAGCAAACAACACTGGAATTTTGGGAATGACTTGGTCTGTATATTATGATGACAGCCGGCTGAAATTGAAAGATATTAAAAATGGAAAGGCTTTCAAAGATATTTTGACATTAACAAAAGCAGGAAAATTAAAGAATGGCTGTAAATGTATGTGGGATGGACAGCAGATTGAGGACTATCAAATTCAGGATGGAGAGATAGCAAAGTTGTTATTTGACATTCCTAAGTCAACGACTTCGGGAGTGTATCAAATAAAAATAAAATATGAGGAAGGAGATGTGATAGATAAAAATTTATTGCCCGTGTCACCATTAATCGCAAATGGAAAAATAACAATTACACATTAATGGTCAAAAAATACAGAAGGAGGGATAGTGATGAAACTTGATTATGTTTCAAAGATGAAAAAGCATCTGGCAATTGGTCTGATCATGTGTTTGACTGTGTTAAGTATTGCACCAAATGCAGATGCAAAACAGACAAAGAAACCCAAAAAAATATATTTGTCTGTGAAAACAAAAAAGATGCTTGTTGGGCAAAAGTACAGGCTGAAAGTAAAGAAAGTAAAGCCTAATAAAGCAACCAAAAAAGTGAAATGGAAATCTAGCAATAAACGTATTGCGACAGTTAGCAATTCAGGTGTTGTTAAGGCAAAAAGAGCTGGTACAGTAAAAATCACTGCTATTTCCAAGAAAAACAAAAAAGCAAAGGCTTCTTGCCGCATCGTTGTGCAGCCAATAAAGAAGCGACCGACAGCAACGAAGAAGCCGATTGTGACAAAACAACCAAGTGTTACAGAAACTCCTAAAGCTTCTACACAACCGGTTCCGACAAATGCGCCAACAATAACACCGTCTCCGGAGCCAACCGGACCGGCAGTTAAGGCAGCAATAGGATATGCTGGAAAAACTTGGAAAGATTCTAGATTTGGATATCAAGATGGTGCAGTTTATATTACAGAGGATGGAACATATACTGCAACATATACCGTACAAAATGCAGACACGGATATCGCGGTATTGACGGTTGATACCAACATGAAATATAACGATGTTAAAGATAAAATGTTTGGTTTCGTTACAGAAGTTAAGATCAATGATCGTTCTCTCGAATTGGGTGAAGGGTGGTTTGATAGTGATGAAAATGGGTATTATCGTTTTGAGTTAAGGAATCCATATGACTATGTTGATGATGCATCTGAAACACTTGGTACACAGAAAATACCTGTGAATAAAGGTGATGTAATATCAGTTTCCTTTTGTTTTGAGGGACTAAAATACATACAGTTACCTTCGTCTTCTGGACAACCTGAACCAACAAAGAACCCAGGGACAACAACAATACCAACAGTGCCACCAAGTAGTAAACCGACAGTGCAGCCTACGGTAGCACCAAGTGCTAAGCCAAGTAGTGAGCCTACGGCAGGTCCTACAGGACCGTTCAAGGTGAAGTTTGTGGATTATGACAATACAGTACTGAAAGAAGAAACTGTGGAGGCTGGGAAAGCTGCAGTTGCACCAAATGTTCCAAAGAGAATAGGTTATAATTTCCAATCATGGGATAAGGCGTATGATAACGTGACAGAGGATTTGCTTGTCACAGCAACGTATGAGAAGGATATGACTTCGGCAATTATTGTCGGAGATGTAAAGACATCTCCAGGTGCGAAAACAGTACAAGTACCGGTGTATATTAATAGCAATCCTGGAATTTTGGGCATGACTTTGGGGATAGATTATAACGACAAAATTCTGACGTTAACAGATGCCTCCAATGGAGATGCACTTAAAGATGCGTTAGTTATGACAAAGGCAAATATCCTAAAAAATAATTGCAAATTTACGTGGGATGGTGAATCAATCACCAAAGATAATGTAAAAGACGGTGTAATGCTGTTATTGACCTTTGATGTTTCGGAAGAAGCTGCAGAAGGAGAGTATGACATTGGATTTTATTATAATTCCGGTGATATTGTAAATGGTGATTTAATGCCAATTGATCTGGAATTACGCAATGGAACAATAACTATAGTAAAAGACGCATCTTAACATTAGATGTGAGAAAGGAGCATTTATGAAAATAGCAAAAAAAATTATTGTCAGTGTGCTTGCTGCTGCTATGATTGTGACCGGTTGTCCGTCGCATTATGTAAAGGCAGACACAGCTAAAAAACAGGTTACACTTTCTGTGCAAAATCAGACAGCGAAGCCTGGTGCAACAGTAGATGTTACTGTTGATGTAAAAGATAATCCGGGAATATTAGGAGCAGCTGTTAGTTTGAAATATGATGAGGGTCTGACGCTTACTGATGCAACTGCAGGAGATGCGTTCTCTTCTCTAGTATTGACAAAACCGGGAAAAATGCAGTCTCCATGTAAATTTGTTTGGGATGGACAGGAAATAACAGCGGATGACATCAAAGATGGCACCATTTTAAAACTTTCTTTTAAGGTGAGCGACACTGCAAAATCAGGAGAAAGCTATAAGATTAGTGTATCTTGTGACGCTGGAGATATGGTTGATGCAGATTTGAATGCTGTAGATGTAAAAACAGAAGATGGCGAAATTGGAATTTCTGCATTTACACCGGGTGACCTTAATGAGGACAACAAAATTAATTCTACAGATGTCATTATGATGAGAAGACAGATAGCAGGTGGATATGAGCAGACTATTAACGAGAAAGCTTGTGATGTCAATGAGGATGGAAGAATTAACTCAGCAGATGTTATTCTTGTGCGTCGATATATTGCAGGTGGATATGGCGTGAATCTTGGTACGACAACGGAGAAACACACCCATACCATGAAGGCAGTTGAGGCAAAGGAAGCTACTTGTACTGAAAAGGGTAATCAGGCTTATTATTACTGCACCTCTTGTGGTAAATATTATAGCGACGAAAAAGGTCTTAATAATATCAAATTGGAAGATACTGTAATTCCAGCTAAGGGACATGTTTCCGTGGTAGATGCTGCAGTAGCTGCTACTACAGAAAATACAGGACTTACCGAAGGCTCACATTGTGGTGAGTGTGGTGCAGTGTTAGTAAAACAGGAAGTTGTTCCAAAATTGGAGAATTCAGAGAACTCTATTACCTATCATCTGTATGAGGATGATGCATATTTGCAGAAGCAGGAAATTGAAAATACAAACCCGAATACATATAGCTCTGAAACTGGTTTAACATTGAAGAATATTAGTTGTGAAGGTTATATTTTTGAAGGTTGGTATGATGGAGAAGGTTCTAATGCCAAGCAGGTAAAACAGATTGCTGCAGGCGAGAAGGGTAATGTCGATCTGTATGCGCATTGGACAGCAAGAGAGTATACGATTACTTTTGATTCGCCATTGGCAAAAGTGGATAGCATTAAATACAAGGTAAATGAAGGTGCGACATTGACGAATCCTGAGTGGTTTGGCTATACATTTATGGGATGGACCGATGAGAAAGATAATCTTGTTGATAAGATTCCATTGGGTAAAACCGGAAACATTACCTTGCATGCTAACTGGACCAGTAAGAGAAATCAGACAAGACCGGTAAAACAGTTAGGCGAGCCGATTATTTATGAAAATGATAAAGATGGACAGTATTTATTTGCATATGAAATTGGGCAGATGGAGAATGTTCCTTTATATACCATTAAGGATTTTGGAAATACAAGTGGTTTAACAATTTCAGAGACTATAACATCAAGTGGAACAATTAATGAAAGTACATCGAATTCTATTGTTAATTCACTGGCGCATTCAACAACTGAAACAACATCTTGGACTCTATCAAAAGATTGGAATGACAGTTTGACACTTGTTAAGACTCATACGGATGAAAGTGGAAAGGTAGTAGAAGATTCTAGTAGTAAAGTTTCCGAGAATAGTGTTGTGACTGTTAAGGGAAAGGAAAAAACTACTAATAAGAATGATTCAACTGTTGACAAAACAGGTATATCAGCATCAATAGGGACAAGTATAGGAACTGAAGCTCTAGGAACAGAGGCTAAAATTGATGCAAGCCTAACTGCAAATCAAGACAATACTACTGAAAAGTCAAAGAGTAAAACATGGAATAATTCATCAAGTAAACAGAAAAGCAACTCATCCAGTGAGAGTAGTACGAACTCTACAGCTTTAAGTAGTAAAGTAAGTGATACATATGGATATAACAAGAGCCATTCAGAGGGAGGATCGGAAACAACAGCATCTTCGTCAAGTAATACCTCTTCATCCTCACAGGAATATGCTACCGCATTGACATATTCGACACAAAAGACGGAAACTACTTCCAAGACGTATTCGAATGCGGAGGCTCCAGAGGGATATTACAGAATGGTATGTGCTGGAACAATTCATGTCTTTGCTGTTGTAGGATATGATATTGCGTCTAGTTCCTATTATGTATATACATATGGTGTACAGGATGATGACACATATGATTTCATTGACTATTCGAAACAGACACATAGCTTTGATGATTATGAAAATGGAATTTTACCATTTGAAGTTCCGTTTGAAGTAAACCAGTATATTGATAATGCTTTGCTAAGATCCAAGGGACTTGTTTATGATAGTGAAACAGGCACGGTTGTAGACTATACTGGTGAAGGAACCGATGTGTATATTCCTGATTATATCTCTACTGAAAACGGAGACGGGACAACGTCTGTTGTTAAGATTGTTGGCATCGAAAAAGATGCTTTTGCCGGAAATGATAAGCTTAAGTCGATCAAACTTAGCAAGCATATTACGGAAATACCAGATCAAGCTTTCGAAGGATGTTCATCACTTACTTCTGTCAAGGCAGAGGGACTACAAACTATTGGCGATAAAGCGTTTAGTGGATGTAGCAGTTTGGATGATTTTACGGTAACTACAAACATTAAGAAGCTTGGCAAAAATGCATTTACCGGAGCAGGAAAAGTTACAGTAAATGCCAAGAATAGTGATATTGCCAATGCGGCAATTACCTCAGGAGCTACCAAGTTAATTGTTAATCTGGCTGATATGGAAGATACGTTAGCAAATAAGACATATGATATAACCAAATCAACAGATTATTTTGAATTAAATGGTGGTAATAAAGCATATAAAGGACTTAAAATTTCTTCCGATGCTAAAGAAACTACACTGAACGGTTTTGTATTTGAAGACAATAAATCAGCTCCGATTGTATGTTCTTCTGAAAAACTGAATTTGGCAAGAATATCCGCTAAGACAAATGGATTTGCCATGATATTGTCTGCTGATAAGACAGATATTTCGCTATATGGTACGATCAAGTTGGAGTCGACAAGTTCTAACGTTGTATTGTCCAAGGATGTGTCCTTGACGAGATTGAATGCTAATATTGTTGGTAAATTAGTATTGACAGGTGACTATATGATCTACGGTAAAGTGGAAGGCGATTCTTTACTGAACTTTACCAGTGGAAAACTTGTGACAATTAATGAGGACAGTTACAATAAGTTAAAGTATGGTTCTATGGATTGGGTATTGGAATCAGAAGTTCCAGATAATGCTACAATCGTTGGCGAAAAGTGGACGTATGATTACACAACAAAAATTACGTCTAGCAATAGCTCAGTAGCAGGTTATACCTTATATGATTCTTCTTGGGTATGGGGACCATATGGAGGCTGGAGCGGCTGGTCAGATGGTAATATTAGTGGCAGTGATTCCAGAAAGGTTGAGACGCAGTCTGTTCCTAATGGATATGCCACGCAGTATAATTACATTAGATATTTATCTGCAGATGGAAGAACATCCGGACCTTGTTCTGGTGTGTGGGGTGGAAAGTCTTGTACCAATTATCAGGAACGAGGTTGGGGAGCTCAGCTTGCCTGTGTAGGTAATCAGTATTCAAAACAAATTGGAGGTTATTTCAATTTATACGGAAGTGCTCCATGTTGGTATGGAGAATCTACAAGACAAGTGGTATCCTCCTATAAAACACAGTATCGTTATGCAGACCGTTCTAAAGTATACACATATTATCTGAAGAAGGTCGAAAGCAAAGAGTCTACTACAAAGGTAGAAGCATCTGACAGTATTAGTAATGTTAAGAGATGGGTTCAGTATGTAGTAGCAAAATAATATGCTGAAATGCCTAACTGTACATAAGTTATGATAGCATTTGGCAAGAAGTAGAAAGAGAGGATCGTTATTTTTAGCGATCCTCTTTTTTTATATAGGCCTAGAGGCTTCATTTGCGAAATGTAGTTTTTCTTGGAGGAGAAATGGAATGCAGCAAATAAATAAACCACCTGCTATGCGGGTGGTGGAAAGAGCTTAAGCGATGTGCAATGATAAGCTCCTTTGTCATAATAATGATGGTCTGCCAACCACATTAAAAAACAAAGGAGGTTGTCTGTATGAACAACAATAACAGTTTATCACATACTACATGGGATTGTAAGTATCATATAGTTTTTGCACCAAAGTATAGAAGAGAGGTAGCGTATGGAAAGTTAAGAGAAGATATTCGCAATATAATTACCATGCTTTGTAAAAGAAAAGGTGTAAATATTATAGAAGGAGAAGTATGTCCAGATCATATTCATTTGCTTGTTGAAATTCCACCCAAAATGAGTGTTTCATATTTTATAGGATATCTAAAGGGAAAAAGTACATTGATGATATTTGAGAGACATGCAAAATTTAAAATATAAATATGGGAATAGACATTTCTGGTGTAGAGGATATTATGTTGATACAGCAGGAAAAAATGCAAAGAAAATAGAAGAATATATTCGAAATCAATTACAAGAAGATTTGGAATATGACCAGATGACAATCAAAGCGTATGTTGACCCGTTCAAGGGTGAGCCAGTAAAGAAAAACAATTAATAATAAGCCCAGGGGGCTTAAGTAAGTGACTGATGCGGTGGGCAGACCTTTCGGCGAGTCTTTAAACTCAGACGCCGGCAAAGAGGCCTTATAGTCCGCAAAGCAAACCACCGGCTTAGCCGGTGGTTGTGATTGTCATGGCTCTAAATTTTAAGCTTAATGAACTGGACTGAATAACCAAACTTTAGTATTTCTTAACCTTTACTGTCTTGTTGCCCTTCTTCTTCAGGAACTTTTTGTATGCCTTATATTGTTTCTTTGGCACATTGATAACAAGGTTCTTTGCCGTTCCCTTAAAC
>OJNH01002782.1_pt1 | contig 11863 bp, 8 predicted proteins | sample 1597361 | NCBI WGS metagenome assembly OJNH01 (sample SAMEA2452136, study PRJEB22498) | human gut metagenome | biome: human feces; feature: human gut; material: feces | place: Australia | collected 2012
ATTAAAATTTAAAATTTATCTATTTTATGAGTCCTTTTTCTTGACATAGTACCAATTATGGAAAAAAATCATATGGATGCCGAAAGAGCAAGAGAAACAATTGAAATGATTGTAACAGAATACAATAGAATTGATGTAGGTATTTATATTAGTTTATTATGTAAAAGATATATGGATGAGTATAACATGGATGAAGATGAGTTATTTTTTAGATTATCCAATAGCATGAATCGTTTATTGAATGAAGAGAAATAATTTCTAAGTCTAATAAGTTGTATATATTAATCTAGGAGCGATATAACGCTTCTTTTTATATACCTAATAAATGTAGATGATCAACCAAATAACAGGCTTGATATACAATTAGAGAATGAAAAAAATATAAAAAATTTTTATTGAACTATTAAGATGATATATCTTGTTTATATTCTTGTTTAATTCTTGTTTACAGAGGTCCAAATTTGCGTTAAATAAAGGCGAATAAGAACCAATACCTCGGTGCGATGTTCCAATAACCTCGGTGCGATGTTCCAATAACCTCGGTGTGATGTTCCAATAACCTCGGTGTGATGTTCTGTAAACCTCGGTGTAATGTTCCGTAAACCTCGGTGTAATGTTCCATAAACCTCGGTATCACATTGACTTATACCGAGGTTTAATGGTATTCTAGTGTTAGTAAACAAGGAGTATAGGGATGAAAGAAGAAAATTATCAAGTGTCTAAGTCAAAAGGGTTATTGGCTTTATCTGAGTTAGATCTAACACTAAACGAACTTAAAATATTAGATATATATTTATCAAAAATAGATCCAAGGTCAATTAAACGAATAGAAAATGAAACACTGGAAAAGTTAAGCGATAAAACTTTAACAAAAAAAGAAGTCAAAAAAATCATAGAAAAAAGAGATGAGTTTATTATAAAGGCAGCTACAGTTAAATTTACGAGAGAGGAATATTGTAAATTGTTAGAGATTCCATCACAAAAAATAAGGGATTCTCAACTCAATAAATATATACAGCATCTTATAGAAACATCCGTTATTCTTCCCAAAGAAGATAGATACGAAATACCATTGCTGTTTGCTTCTGGTAGTTATGATAAAAACAAAAAGGAAATTACTTTAACATCGAACGTTTTATCACAAGATATCAAAGAATTGTTTTTTGATGTAGGGAATTATAAATATATTAAATATCGCTTAAAAAACACTGTTAAATTAACTAGCATTTATTCTTTTAAATTATATCTTTATTTATTAGAAAATAGATTTAGAAATACATGGGAAGTAGATCTTAAAGAATTAAGGGTTGAAGTTCTGGAAGCAGGTGATTACTATTCAATATATTGGAGACTAAATGATGAAATATTAAAAAAAGCACATAAAGAAATTAATAATAAAACGAATTTAACATTTGAATATATTCCTTTACGAGAAGGAACAAGAAAAACGCAAAAAATACAGTTCACTTGTCAATTTAAAGATACGGAACAAAGCTTCTTGGTTGATAAGCAAGAGATTATTGATAACGATTATGATCTATCTATCAACAAATATAAAGAAGTTGTCTATGAAAAGGTAGAATATCCACCAACAAGCGAAATTTTAGCTGATATTGAAGCTTTAAATAGAGAAATTGATAAGAATTTGGCAGAGTTAAAGGCTTTGTTGAATGATGGAAAGGAGGAAGAATCTGAATGATAAATTCGGATTTGTAAGGTTCTTTTATGACAAAATTATTAGATATAACCGGTAAAGCATTATCTGGTGAATGGGGAATTGATGATGATAACGGTAATGGAATTCCTGTTTTAAGAACAACAAATTTCACGAACGAAGGTATTGTTGATTTAACAAATGTAGTAACCAGAAAAATCAATAAGAATAACATTGAATATAAGTATTTAAGAAAAGGAGATATTATAATTGAAAAGTCTGGAGGAAGCGATAAACAACCTGTTGGACGAGTTGTTTATTTTGATGGACCGGAAAATATTTATCTGTTTAACAATTTCACGGGTTTACTAAGAATTAAAAATCGAAAAAAATGGCTTCCTAAATATATTTTTTATTCATTATATTTTAACTATAGGAAAGGTGGAACTAGACGTTTTGAAAACAAGACGACCGGTTTACATAATTTAAAAATTGATGATTACGTTTCCAAATACGATGTTAAAGACATAAGCATTTCGTTGCAAACTACTATGTGCAATATTTTAGATAAAATACAAGAAGATATAAACATAATACAAATTCAAGTTAGCAAATATGATGAATTAATCAAAGCCCGATTTATAGAGATGTTTGGTGATCCAGAAGAAAATCCATTTAATTGGGAAAAGATACTATTAGCAAAGGTAATTATTAATGCAAATAATGGGATGGCAAGACGTGGTAACGATAACGATGGGAATATCGTAATGAGACTTGTAGAATTACAAGATGGATACATTGATTATTCAAACCCTAATCGCATCATTCTTAAAGATAACGAAAAGAAGAGATACTTACTAAAAGACAAGGATTTTCTTTTTGCAAGAGTTAATGGAAATCCTGATAACGTTGGAAGATGTGCGGTTTTTCATGATATAGGAGAAGACGTTTATCATAACGATCATATTATAAGAGTTCATTTTGATGAAGAATTATTGAACGGAACATTTGCAAGTGCTTTATTCAATAGTGATTATGGAAAAAAACAATTAAAAAGTCAGATTAAGACTTCAGCAGGACAATATACGGTTAGTCAAGATGGTATTGGTGCAATAGCGACAATATTACCACCGGCGAAACTCCAAAATCAGTTTGCAGACTTCGTCCAACAAGTCGATAAATCAAGGTTTGATATTAAGAAGAGTATTATAGAACTAGAAAGAGAGGTAGTATATGACTAACTTCGATTATTTAAAGAAAGAAAAAGATTTTGATAGCTTTGTAGATATAGCTATTGTTGCTGAGAAGACGTATAAGATTGATGTTAGTACTTGTATTATCAACTGTAGACGTGCACTAGAGGCAGGTATTAAATGGATGTATTCAGTAGATGCAGATTTAGATATTCCTTACCAGGATAATCTGCATACATTAATGAATACACGAGCTTTTAAATCAATCATGGATGATGATATTTGGAAACGAATAGAGTTTATCCGTCGATATGGGAATGAAGCGGTTCATACTTCAACGACAAAAACGGCTAGTATTGCCAAAATATGTTTACGTAACTTGTTCTATTTTACTGATTTTATTGCGTATTGTTATGGTGATAATTACGAAGAAAGAGAATTTGACGAATCATTATTAGAACAAGAAGAAGTGACTCCTGTTAAAGCAGTTCCTGATGTTGATTTAGAGGCTTTGATTGCTGAAAATAAATCTTTAAAAGAAGAATTGAGTTCTCGTCGTGTTCAACAACAAGAAACATATGTTTCAAAACCATTAGATTTATCTGAATTTAAAACACGTAAATTATATATTGATGCCATGTTGATGGATGCTGGATGGGTTGAGGGTAAAGACTGGATTAATGAAGTTGAACTTGAAGGTATGCCTAACAAATCTGAAGTTGGATATGCAGATTATGTTTTATATGATGATATGAATATTCCATTAGCGGTAATTGAGGCTAAGAGAAGTTGTAAAGATCCTGCGGTAGGAAGACAACAGGCAAAATTATATGCGGATTTATTAGAGAAGAAGTATAAAAGAAGACCTGTGATTTTCATTACGAACGGCTTTGAAACACGCATAATAGATAATGATTATCCTGAAAGAAGAGTATCGAGTATTTATTCAAAACGTGATTTAGAAAAGTATTTTAATTTGAGAAAAACAAAATCTCATTTGAATTATATTGCGATTAACAAGAATATAGCTGGTCGTTATTACCAGGAAGCTGCAGTTCGTGCTGTATGTGAAGCCTTTGATAAAGGGAATAGAAGAAAAGCTTTATTAGTCATGGCTACTGGATCAGGTAAGACTAGAACGGTTATTAGTTTAGTTGATGTGCTATTAAATAATGGTTGGATTAAGAATATTTTATTCTTAGCAGATCGTAACTCATTAGTTACACAGGCTAAGCGTAGTTTTGTGAATTTATTACCTGATCTTTCGGCTACAAATTTAGTGGAAGATAAAGAAAATTATAATGCTCATGCAGTGTTTTCGACTTACCAAACAATGATTGGTTGTATAGATACGATTAAGGATGAAGGCAAGAAATTATTTACTTGTGGGCATTTTGATTTGATTATTTGTGATGAAGCACATAGATCTATTTATAACAAATATAGAGATATATTTTCATATTTTGATGCGCCTTTAGTTGGCTTAACTGCAACGCCTAAGGATGAAATTGATAAGAATACATATGAGGTTTTTGAATTAGAAAACGGAATTCCGACATATGGTTATGAATTGGCTCAGGCTGTAAAAGATGAATTTTTAGTTGATTATAAATCTATAGAATGTTCTACAGAATTTATGAAGAACGGAATTCATTGGGATGAATTGGATAATGATGAAAAAGAAGAGTATGAGGAAACATTTGTCGATGAAGAGGGGAATGTTCCTGAAGCGATTAGTGCTTCAGCTATAAACCAATATGTTTTTAATAAAGATACAGTGCGTAAGGTATTAGCAACTTTATTTAAATATGGTATTCATATTGATTATGGACAAAAAATTGGTAAAACAATAATTTTTGCGAAAAATCATAAGCATGCAGAATTTATTCTAGAAATTTTTAATAAGGATTATCCTGAATTAAAAGGTTATGCAGAGGTCATTGATAATAAAATTAACTATTCTCAGACTTTAATTGACCAGTTTTCTGATCCAAGAAAATTACCTCAAATTACAATTTCAGTTGATATGTTAGACACAGGTATTGATGTGCCTGAATGTGTGAATTTGATTTTCTTTAAGAAAGTAATGAGTAAAGCTAAATTTTGGCATATGATTGGTCGTGGAACAAGACTATGTCCTGGACTTTTAGATGGAAAAGATAAAGATAAGTTCTTGATTTTTGATTTCTGTGGTAATTTTGAATTTTTCAGAATGAAGACTGGAAGTGCAACACCGAACATGCTTGCAGTACAGGGAGCTGTTTTTGCATTGAAGTTTGAGATAGCTTATAAATTACAAGCTTTGAATTATCAAACAGATGAATTAAAAAAATGGCGTAAAGAACTTGTTGATTATATGGTTGACAAAGTAAAAGAATTGGATCGTAATCGTTTTGATGTTAGACAACATTTAAAATATGTGGATCTCTATTCGAATCCAGATCATTATCAAATGCTTACATATGAAGATTGTTTGATGGTGCGACAAGAATTAGCACCACTAATCTTACCGGATGAAGATGAGGTAAGTTCTGTGCGATTTGATGCGTTAATGTATGGTATTGAATTAGCTCATTTGGCTGAGAAACAGAGTAAACGTAGAATTAAAGATTTATTAAAAAAGGTAACAGGTTTATCTAAAGTATCGAATATTCCTGCAATAGAAAAGGAAAGCGAAATTATTCATGCTATCTTAAATACGAATTATTTAGAATATAGTGGTATAGAGGAATTTGAAAATATTCGTTTAAGATTAAGAGATTTAATTAAATATATTCCAAGACAAGGATTATCTTATGAAACTAATTTTGAAGATGATATTTTAGATGTTCAATTTAATGATTCAGAATTAGAGAACGATGATTTAAAGAACTATAAATCTAAAATTGAATACTATATTCGTCAACATCAAAAAGATGATCCAGTGATTTTGAAAATCAAAGAGAATAAACCGTTAAATAATACAGATTTAGTTTCTTTAGAAAATATCTTATGGAAAGAATTAGGCTCTAAAAAAGACTATTATTCAGAAGTAGGAGAAAAGCCGATTGGGGAATTTGTTCGAGAAATTGTTGGTTTGGATATGAATGCTGCCAAGGATGCTTTCTCTAAATATTTGGATGAAAGAAATCTTAATTCTGAACAGATCTATTTTGTAAACCAAATTGTAGAATATATTGTAAGAAATGGTTTAATGAAAGATATGAGTGTTTTACAACAATCTCCATTTACAGATAAAGGTTCTGTTGCAGATTTATTTGGAAATGACATTCAAACTTGGATGGAGATTAAGAGTGTTATAGATAATATTAATAATAATGCGAATTATAATTAGTGTTAATTACATGGCTTTATAGGAGGAGTAGCAATGAAAGGGCAAGAAATTCAATTTATTCAATATATAAGTGGACCCACAAAACGATTTGTGATTCCAGTTTATCAACGTAATTATGATTGGAAAATAGAAAACTGTAAGCAATTATATGATGACTTAATCAAAGTAATTCGAAATAATCGAAAAAGTCATTTTTTTGGAAGTGTTGTTTCTGTATATGAACCAAGTAGTGCTAGAAATATCGAATTTTTAGTTATAGATGGACAACAACGCTTAACAACAATTACTCTTTTATTGCTAGCTATGTACAACTTAATACAAGAGGGTAAGGTTTCTTATAAAACTCCTATGTTGAATGATATGATTTATGAGCAGTTTTTAGTTGATAAATACCAAGAAAAAGATAAGCGTATTAAATTAAAGCCTATTAAAAATGATAAGAATGCATTTGATAAATTATTTGATGATCAAGATGATTATATTCTAGATTCCAATATTACAGTGAACTACAGATATTTCTATGATCGCATTCAAAAAATGGAATTAACTATTGATGAATTGTTTGATGCAATTTGTAAATTAGAAATCATTAGTATTGTTTTAGATAATGATGATAATCCGCAATTGATCTTCGAGAGTTTAAATTCAACAGGCTTGGATTTAAGTGAAGGAGATAAGATTCGTAACTTCATTTTGATGGGTCTTCCTTCTGCAAAACAAAATGATTATTACGAGAAGTATTGGAACAAAATAGAAATTAACACTAAATACGATGTGAGTAGTTTTGTACGTGATTATTTGAGCGTTAAACAGTTATTAACACCTTCGCAAAGCCGAATTTATATTACTTTTAAAGAATATGTTGAGCAAAAGAATATCGATACTGAAGATTTACTAAAAGATCTATTAGCATATTCAAAACGCTATGGTGTTTTATTAGATGGTGGTACTAAAAGTAATGAATTAAATGCGTCAATATACCGTTTAAACCGTTTATCTACAACAGTAACACGTCCATTTTTTTTAGAGGTATTGAGTTTATATGATGATGGTAAATTAGATTTGAATACAGTTTCTAAAGTATTTACGATTACAGAATCTTATTTGTTACGAAGAATGATTTGTGACTTACCAACGAATATGTTAAATAAAATCTTCTTGCTATTGCATAAGGAAATTATTCGTTATGATGGCACGTGCGATGATTATCTAGAGAAGTTTAAATATGCTTTACTTTCAAAAAGAGAAAAAGCAAGATTTCCAGATAACGAAGAATTTGTATCAAGCTTTTCAAATAAGCAAATCTACTTAATGAATAGTAAAAATAAATTATATATATTTGAGAGATTTGAAAACTATGGCACACTTGAAGATAAAGATGTATATAGTCATTGTGATGATGGAGTGTATAGTATCGAACATATTATGCCACAACATTTAACACCAACTTGGATAAAAGATTTGGGTGATAATTATAAAGAAGTTCATGAAACATGGCTTCATAGAATGGCTAACTTAACATTGACAGCGTACAATTCAAAATATAGTAATTTGTCTTTTAATGAAAAAAAGACAATGGAACATGGTTTTGAAGATAGTGGAATTCGAATGAATACTTATATTGCTTCAAAAGAAGTCTGGAATGAGGATGAGTTGAAAAAGCGAAACGATTATTTAATGAAACGAGCCACTGATATTTGGCCATTGCCTGAAACGGACTTTAAACCAAAAGAAAAGCAATATGAATTCTATACTTTAGCTGATGATGTGGAATTTACTGGAAGAAAAATTTATAAATTTACATTTAAAAACACAGAACAGCCTGTAGAAAGCTGGTTAGAGGCATATCAAAAGATACTTCAGATTTTATATTCTGAAAATAAGAGTATTATAACTCGGTTAGCTTTGTCAACTAATGAAGGCTTAGAATCCCATTTTACTACAAGAAAAGATGATTTTATCCGTACCTTCGATTTATCAGATGGTATTTATGTATTTTCAAATACTGGGACACATTCTAAAATCAATGTATTAACTCGAATCTTTGCCTTGTATAACGAAGACCCTGAAGATTTAGTTTTCTATTTAAGATCTGCAGATGATGATCAAGAATATGATGTAAAAAGAAAGTTTTGGGCTTTTGCACTTGAAAAAATTAATGAAAGTTTCACAGATTTCAACCCTTTTGAAAAAGTTAAACCATCTAAAGGAAATTGGCAAAGTGGATCTACTGGAATTGTGAGGTTCAATATATGTTGTGTTACAAATACAAATCAGTCTCGAGTTGAACTCTATTTAGGTAATTCAGACGTCAATAAAAACAAACAGGCTTTTGATTTATTAGCAGCAAATAAAGACCAGATTGAAAAAGAATTAAATGCTAAGTTGATATGGGAAAGAAATGATGATTTACTTAGTTCAAAAATTTATGTCACTTTAGAAAATGTTAGCATTAATAATGAGACAGATTGGGAACTGATTGCTCAATTTCATGCAGAATGGAGTAAGAAATTCTACGATGTATTAGTTCCTTATTTGGATGGGATATTTTAAAGACTAGATAAAAGAAAGAATTAATCATAGATATCTAAGAACAGATTTGAATTCTAACTATTAGAATCATTGAATCTGTTCTTTTTGTTACATAATAGTTTTGGCAATGGTTCGGCCATGCGTGTATCTCCTTGTGCTTGGGTGATGGATTGTGGTTTTTGTGCAAGAACAGGTATGTGGCCTAATCGTGATTTAGTAAGATTATCGGCTCGTGTAACACACAATCATCCAGAAGGTATTAAGGGTGCATTGGCGGTATGTGATGCAATCTTTATGGCAAGATTTTATTTTGGTGGATGGAATATTGAATATTCAAATCCAATTGATTCAGATCTGGATGAGTGTAAAAGAAGAATCAAAGAGCATATTGAAAATGAGTATGGTTACGTTTTATCGATGTCTTTAGATTCTATTCGTAAGGATTACAGGTTTGATGAAACTTGTCAAGGCAGTGTTCCACAGGCTATTATTGCGTTTTTAGAAAGCACGGATTTTGAGGATACGATTCGAAATGCGATTTCGATTGGTGGAGATAGTGATACAATCGCAGCTATTACGGGAAGTATTGCAGAAGCTGCTTATGGTATTCCGGAAGATATGAAAGAAAAGGCTTATGCTTATTTGGATGAGCCATTAAAAGATGTATTAAGAAGATGGAAGAAATATATGAGGGGGGTGACGAATCATGAATGAAGTGGTTGATTTATTGAATGAAATTTTAGATGAATTGAGAACAATGAATGAAAAATTAGATGATATTCGTGGAAATGAATATCGTGATGGTTCTTTAGAAGATATATTTGATAAATTAGATGAAATTAATGATAACATTGGTTGAAATTAATGGTATGATATAGGTAATGATATATCTTTTTTCAAATCAGTTAGAAATAATAATATAATGTGGCATTGTCTGATTTGTGATGATGCCTTTTATTTTGTGGGGTTGGGTTATGCAAGATTTTAAGTTACTTACTAGACAATTGTTAGAAACATATTTAGGATCGGATACATTGGGCGAAGTTGCGATTCAGGATTTTTTAGATGCAAATGCGAGTATTATTGGTACGGGAAAACAAGAATTCTTTAAAAATATTGAGCACTTTTTAAATTCTTTCAAATTTGATGTGGAGAAAAGAAAGAATATTCATTTTGAATTTAAAGATTTAGAAATTGAAGAAAATATTGTGGATGATCAATGTGTCTTTGTGTATGGATCTGTTCAAATTTATGGTCTTTATGATAAAGAAGTTACAATTATACATTTGGATTCTCGTTTTACTATTATTTATGGAGTTAGAGATGGAAAATGGAAGGTGCTTCATATTCATCATTCGATTCCAGATAAAGAACAATTGGAAGATGAAGAGTTTCCAATTACTTTAGGTAAACAGGTGCAACAAGCTCGACATGAAGTTGAGGCATTATCGGCTGGGTATTCCTATATTTGTTTGATTAATCTAGAGACAGGTGATGTGGAATTAATTAAAGGAAATAATATTCCTGGCTTAAATGGACGCTATACTCAGGTGGATCATAATATATTATTAGAGCAAGTAAATCGTTTGATTACCGAACCATTTAGGCAGAGTAGTGTTGAGTTTTATGATAGTACGACCATTGCAAAACGTCTTGAAGGAAAGAATTCCTTATTCCATACTTGTGAAAGGACAGATGGAACTTGGATTCTTTCGATGATTGTACCTCAAAAATATGATGAGAATGGTCGTGTTGTGAGTGTATTACTTGCCAATCGTGATTTTACGGAAGAAAAGAAGCGTGAGTTAGAACAGGAAGAGGCTTTACGCCAAGAAAAGATCAAGGCTGAAAAGGCCAATGAGGCCAAGTCCATATTCTTATTTAATATGTCACATGATATTCGTACACCGATGAATGCGATTTTGGGATATTCACAATTAATGAAGAAAGAATTAACAAATCCTAAACTCGTTCATTATCAAGAAATGATTGAACAATCGAGTCAATTATTACTTTCAATTATTAATAATGTATTGGATATGGCTCGTGTTGAAAGTGGTAAGATGGAATTGGATGAAAATTATGAAGTAGTGGGGAATATTACTCAACTTGTTTGTGGTGCATTTGCGGCGGAAGCTTCAAAAAAGAATATTGAATTAAACAAAATTGTGAATGTCGAACACAAACATATTATTACCGATTCTACAAAGATGCAGGAAATTCTGTCCAATCTTATCAGTAATGCGATCAAATATACATCTGCTGGTGGCAAGGTAACAATTGATACAAGAGAACTTCCTTATGATAAAGAAGGCTATACTTTAATTCAAACAAAAGTATCGGATACAGGTATTGGAATGAGTGAAGAATTCTTGCCATCTTTATTTGAATTATTTACACGTGAAAGAAATACGACTCTATCTAAAATTCCAGGTACTGGACTTGGTATGGCTATTGTCAAAAACCTTGTGGACTTAATGAATGGCAGTATTGAAGTAGAGAGTGAACTTGGTAAGGGTAGTACTTTTACGATTACTATTCCACATAAGATTGCGAATAAAGATTATTCTAATATAAATATTGAATCTTCCAATGAGTTTGATATTGATTTTAAGGGTAAAAGAATTTTATTGGCCGAAGATAATGAATTAAATGCTGAAATCACAACTACAATTCTTAGTGAAATGGGTTTTGAAGTTAAAGCTGTAGAAGACGGAATTCTATGTGTGAATGAAATGCAACATCAACCAGCCAACACATACGATTTGATTTTAATGGATATTCAAATGCCAAATATGGATGGCTATAAGGCAACAGATTGTATTCGACATCTTTCACAACCTGAAAAGGCCAATATTCCAATTATAGCTATGTCTGCCAATGCGTTTGAGGAAGATAAGAAAAAAGCATTTGATGTAAAGATGAATGATTATATAACGAAGCCAATTGACTTTCAAAAGATGGAAGAAGTATTAAAACATATATTGAGTAAGAAGGATCCTCTTAGTTGAGGGTTCTTTTATCTTATGTTGTGTAAATGATTGATTTTGTGTTAGTTTAGATGTTAAAACCATATCTAATTCAACGAAAATAATGCGATTTAGACAAGATAGGATCATTCGCAACAAAATGCTTGGAGTTAATAATGTT
>OJNH01002792.1_pt1 | contig 11836 bp, 9 predicted proteins | sample 1597361 | NCBI WGS metagenome assembly OJNH01 (sample SAMEA2452136, study PRJEB22498) | human gut metagenome | biome: human feces; feature: human gut; material: feces | place: Australia | collected 2012
ATCAGATTCATTAAGAAATGTCGCTTTCAGTGTCTTAATTTATGAGGCCATTATACACTGTCATCACAACGCAATGTCCGCATCTTTTTGTTCTTGCTAAGATCCAGGCTGCTAATTTTCGTGTCATCACAATACAAAACTTCGAGCAGTGTATTCTTACTGACATCCAAATTACTAATATCAGTTTTAGAACAATACAATTCCTTTAATTTCAAATTACTGCTCACATCCAAACTGGTAAGCGAGTTATCCAAACATGACAAGATTTCCAAAGCAGTATTGTAGCTGACATCCAAACTTTGAATCTTTGTATAATAGCAAATCAGACTTTCCAACGCTGCATTCTGACTGAGATCCAAACTGGTAAGTCCTGTGTTATTGCAACGCAAAGTTTTCAATGCCTTATTTTTGCTCACATCCAATTTATAAATGTATGTGCCTTCGCAGCTCAGATTTTCCAGTGCCGGATTATTTTCCACATGCAATTCTTTAAGATTGGCATAACCACACTGCAGATCCTTAAGCAATACATTATTGCTGAGATCCAAAGCGGTGATACTGGTATTAAAACATTCCAAAGTTTCCAATGCTGTATTACCACTTACATCCAGCGCCGTTATACTATTACCGGAACAATTTAACTGCTTTAATGCCGATAATCCTGCAAATGATATAGCACCAGTCATCCCTCTGCCACCAGTATATATGTTGTCCTCATCGCTCCAGTTAATTCCCACCAGTCTTCCATTTTCCCATGTATACTGCTTACTATCATTCAGATTCTCACTGATCGTTGTATTCTTGCCGCTCTGCGTTGCAATAATTTTTTGGAGAACCGCAACATCCTGTTCATTTTTTTCTACCGACAGAGTTGTAATACTGTTGCTGGCTGATGCCATTTGTGCAATTCCGTTGCCTGGCATCGCCATTAGCAAGGATAATGCAAGTACACATACCAGTTTTCTACATTCTTTCTTGCTCATCTCTTTACCTCCTTTTTCCAGCGTTGTTTTCATGTAAGGATGCAATAATTTTTCTATATCGTAAAAATATATCACATGGCATGCACAATTTTTTTCCAAAATTTACGACAAGAATTTTTCATACGCACTTAAAATATACCGAAAAAACATAACAAAAATGATTTACTGCCATTTCTTTACTTATCCTTTTGTGCATCATTCATAAATTTCTGGCCAAAACTTTGGTGACTTTTTTTGTGATTTTTAAGAAATGTAAAAAAGAGTCAATCAAATCCAAGCATTATACCCTCCCCCAAAAGTTAGACCTAGAAGTCTAACGATTGGATGTAGGTACACCTTGATGATTGACCCTTTTTATTTTAGAACAAGGTGATATTTATCGTGATACTCCCAACCTTGCCATGAGTGCTTCCTGTAAGACCTTTGATACATTAATATGTGATCTCTCTGCTTCTTGATTTAACCAATTAGGTAATGTTACGTTACGACGCACTGTTTTGTTATCCAACATTCGTCGATAAACTTCAAGATCAACATCCACTAAAGATACAACACTTGTGCCCTCTCCCCCAAATGTACCTTTGGAAACATCAACATCTGTCATATTAGAGGCTTTTGAAATTTCTTTTCCCTCGTCCTGTGCCTCGATACAACTTATACCAATCGCCTCTCTTGCCATCATAATAGCATCTGCCAAGGAACTTTTTACCTTGCCTTCTTCGTTTGACTCTGTCAAAATTCCTAAGTCCGGCACTTCAATCAATATATTTGTATCTACATCTGTAAATATAACCGGATATGCTACTTTCATATGCTCAACCTCCATCTTTATATAATAAATGCATTATATTGAGACTGGGAGATTATTTTAATCCCCATTTTCTCAATATTGCTTTTGCCAGTCTCTCATTTACCTCTTTATGCCTTGGTATTACTTCCTCATCATTCCCTCTTTGATAAACATCATGGTCTCCTCCATGTCTGACAAGGTGAAATCCGGCATTTTTGAGTTTTTCACAAGATCTCTTTGTTTCATATTTTCCCCCCTTTAATTATATTATACACACTGCATACACATTTTTCAATATAAATGTGTAAATAATACACATTTTGATCAAAATACCAAAAAGCCCTAGAAATGATAACCATTTCCAGGGCTTTCCACATACATTCATTAATTAATATTCAAAATTTTCCATATACTTCATATATTTCACGACCATCAGCGCAATCTTGAAAGTAATCGCATCATCAAATACACGCAGATCAAGTCCGGTGCTCTTCTGCAGCTTATCCAAACGATACACTAACGTATTACGATGAATATACAACTGTCTGGAAGTCTCTGATACATTCAAGCTGTTCTCAAAGAATTTATTGATCGTAGCAATGGTCTCCTCGTCAAAATCGTCTGGCGATTTGTCACCAAATATTTCTTTGATAAACATTTTACAAAGCGGCATTGGAAGCTGATAGATCAAACGGCCAATACCTAAGCTGCTATACGCAATGACGTTGCGGTCGCTGTAAAAAATCTTTCCAACGTCTAACGCCATTTTAGCTTCTTTATAAGAACGCGACACATCCTTGATCTCATTTACCATCGTGCCATAGGATACGTGCACCATTGTCATAGCTTCCGTGTTCAACATATCTAAGATGACTTTTGCAGTTTTCTCCATATCATCATAATCTTCGTTCGGTTTCACTTCCTTCACGACAATGATGTTCTTTTCATCAACCTGCGTGATGAAGTCCTTGGATTTGCTGGAAAATAATCCTTTGACCGTCTCCAATGCGTTGGTGTCCTTCTCATTCTTTGTCTCGATCAAAAATACAACGCGGCGCACAGATGCTTCGATATGTAACTTCTTCGCACGATTGTAAATATCAACCAACAACAGATTATCCAACAATAAGTTCTTGATAAAATTATCTTTATCGTAGCGCTCTTTGTAGGCAACCAGCAAATTTTGAATTTCAAAAGCCGCCAATTTACCAACCATATATACATCGTCGCTGTCGCCCTTGGCTAACACTACATATTCTAATTGGTGATCATCAAAGACCTTGAAAAATTGATATCCCTGAAGCACCTGACTATCTGCAGGCGAATTAACGAACGCCATTACAGCCTCTTCATATTCCTCTACATTATCTATCGTAGTGGCAAGCGCTTTCCCCTCCGTATCCATTACACAAATATCTACGCGCGTAATATTCTTCATTCCTTCGATATTTGTCTGCAACACCTGATTTGCAATCATATTTACCTCCGCTGCTTCTCGAGTAAGTGCTATCTATCTGCAACGACTTACCCGTTCTTTAGAAAGTTTCCCTTTCTAATATCCCCAATAACATATACTAAATTATAGCATGAAATTTGTAAAAAGTAAATAAAACAGGCATTGTAGATACAATGCCTGTCTTAGATAGTTTATTATGAGAATTTTAACAAATCTTCTAACATTAAGGACTAGTTTGTAATGGTTCTCTCTGTCTCTTTGTCGAATACATGAATCTTAGCAGGATCCAATGCAATCTTGATCGTATCGCCAGGACGAGCTGTTGTACGAGGATTTACACGAACTGTGATATCGAATCCCTCGACAGTGAAGTATAAGAATACTTCTGCACCAAGCATCTCGTATACCTTAACAGTTGCATCAAGTACATTGTCAGATCCACCGTTAACAAAGATCTCCTCATCTTTGATATCCTCTGGACGAATACCAAGTACGACTTCTTTACCAATGTATCCACCTTCAACAAGTCTGGCAGCTTTCTGCTCAGGAAGCTTAATTGCATAAGAACCAAATGCAAGCTTAACATCTTCGCCTTCCTGAATTGCTACAGCGTCGATGAAGTTCATCTGTGGTGAACCAATGAAACCAGCTACGAACAAGTTACATGGTTTTGTATAAAGATCGATTGGAGTAGCAACCTGCTGCATTACACCATCTTTCATAACAACGATACGAGTACCCAATGTAAGAGCCTCTGTCTGGTCATGTGTTACGTAGATGATCGTAGCTTCCAATCTCTGATGGATCTTAGAAATCTCGATACGCATCTGTACACGAAGTTTTGCATCCAAGTTGGAGAGTGGCTCATCCATCAAGAATACCTTAGGGTTACGAACGATTGCACGACCCATGGCAACACGCTGTCTCTGACCACCGGATAAAGCCTTTGGCTTACGGTCTAACAAATGCTCGATGTCAAGAATTCTTGCTGCATCATGTACTAACTTATCGATCTTCTCCTTAGGAGTCTTTCTTAACTTCAGACCGAATGCCATGTTGTCATATACTGACATATGTGGATACAGAGCGTAGTTCTGGAATACCATTGCGATATCACGATCCTTAGGCTCTACATCATTTACTAAGTTATTACCGATCCAAAGCTCACCCTCTGTGATCTCTTCCAAGCCAGCGATCATACGAAGTGTAGTAGATTTACCACAACCTGAAGGTCCTACGAAGATGATGAACTCCTTATCTGCGATGTCCAGATTAAAATTCTTTACTGCAACGAATCCGTTTGGATATGTTTTGCAGATGTTTTTCAAAGATAAACTTGCCATTAATATGTCCTCCTGTTTGTCAATTAATTTATCTTGTAAGGGAATAACTCCTCTCACATAACCTGTAAAATATAATACACCAAACAGAATTTTTTGACCATGGCACGAATTGCCAAAGAAAGTTTTCGCTTTTTGTGCAAAGTGTATAGAATGAGATTTTTTCATTGCTTTTGTCAAAAAATCTACGGCTATTTTGTTGTTTTTCTGTGCAATTTGAACAGTTTTTTGCCATCTGCTGACATGCCGAGAGCTGTCGAATCAAATCCTTCACCCAAAACTTCTCTCGCTTCCGTGATTATGACAAATGCTGACGTGTCATGTTTTCGCACCGCCTGCAGAAGCTGTCCCGTCTGTCTTTTGCCTATGACACACAGCAACACAGGGCGCTCCTGTCCGCTATACACTCCCTTTGCTTTGATCTGTGTCACTCCGCGATTTAACGATGTCATGATCTCCTCCGCTATATCCTGCCATTTCTTTGAAATAACTAAGATCTGTTTGCTTTGCGTCATGCCGGACAGGATCGCGTCCATTACCTTCGAAGAAACAAAAACGGCTGCTGTTGCATAAATCGCCTTATCGATACCAAAATAAAATGCTCCGGCAACAATAATCACTGAATCAATGACAAACAACGCGTTTGCCACAGAGATATGCGGATAATACGTGCAGATCAGACTCCCCAGCAGATCCGTTCCACCGGTAGAATATCCTGTTGCAAATACCAGACCAATACCGGCGCCAGTCAGTACACCACCAACAATAGCAGCCATCACAAAATCTCCCTCTGACACCGGCTGCTCCGGTATCGCATACAACATTACCGAAAATATGAGGTTGGCAATGAATGATTTCATGATAAATTGATGCCCTTTTTCAAAAAATCCCCATACAAAAACCGGAATATTTAACAACAGATTTATGCTCCAAACAGCCATCGGAATTCCGGCATATTCATACAGCATATGCGACAGCAGGATAGCAAGCCCTGAAAAGCCCCCCGGCACCATCCCCATTGGACTGTATACCATATTGACCGCCAATGCCATCATACCTGTTCCAATGACAAATGCCGGTAATTCCCTCCACCAAAATCGTTTTCCAAACATACTTGCGTCTCATCCCCTCGATCATCCAATCCAATTCATTCAAAAAGAGGATAACCTATCATTGGTTATCCTCTCTTACTTCAAATATCTTTTTCATCTGATTTATTATTATATTGCACAACTTTCTTTCGAAATATACGTGCTTGAACATCTTTTTTGACCGATTGCTGGCGAACCAATTTCTCATACAGCGGTTCCAAATGAAGTTTCTTGACCCACTCCGGCGCTTCTTTTTCCTCAGCCAAGATCAAGCTCACCACACCGCCGATCGCTACGCACAGACGCGCATGCAGCAATGGCAAATGCTCCATGATCCAAATTTCCTGCGGCCCGGTCTCTAAATCTACCAACAAAATATCCGGCGTATGATTGTTGATCTCATTGATCAGCGCTGCGGCCTCCATATCCGGATCATACACAACACTTCCTGATAATCGAAGCCCCGGCTGCATACGTTTGCACCAAGTTTCCAATTGTTCTACTTCCGTGCTGCTCTTTCCTATTATATATACGCTTTGATCTTTTTTCTGAAGATTTTCTAACATAATGCCAAAGCTTTTACAGCTGACTACCATTCCACCAGCTTCCAGCACTTCAACATGATGTGCACTAAGCAGTGCCTCCTCACCGGGCAGGATCAAATCCGCCTGCTCGATCACTTCACGATACGACTCCTCCCCCATTGCCTTATCTAACAGCTCCGTCGACGCAAATAATATCACATCTAACTTATCGTCCGAAAGATATTCATTCATTTTCTGGACAAAGACATCATTCGTCATCATATCAATGTCAATATCCAGCACTTTTACTGAAGCGTGCATCGTTTCGTTATACCATCCTTGCTACTGATTTGCATCAGCGGTACCCAGAATAATCTCGATATCATATCCTTGATCCACCATACCAACGGTTACCTGTGGATTTTTGAAATATTTCTTCAAATCCTCTCCTTGACCATCTTCTTTAACAATAATCTTTGTCTGTGTCAAGGTCTCTTTAGTATAATCCCCTACTTGAGGTACAGTATACCCCTTCTTCTGTAATTTCTGCTGTGTCTTACCGGCCAGTCCGGCAATCTTACTGCCGTTGAGCAGAATTATCTTAAGTCCTTTGGAACTTACTGCTTTCTTACCGCTCTTTGGCTTTGGCGTCGTGTTACTGCTTGCTGCAGGCGACGTTGTCGCTTTTTGCGTTGTCGTAAGATCCTGAGCCGTTGTATATGGCACTTCGTTATTGATCAGACCTTTGAAAAACTTCTTGGCAGCCTTTGTATCTACAACAAACACCTTACCATCGTAGCTTCCCGGACATCCCCAATAATGGAAATAGTCCACATTCATCTGCTCATAACTTTGAATATAACCAATCTTGTTCGTCACTGTCAGATTGGAAGTCACGCGATCATACTGTGATTTGATAAAATCCGCAATCTTCGATTCATCACCATTCAGATCTTTAAGCTGCTGCACATACGCATCGCTGGCACAAGAAATCTTCATCTTTGTCTTGGCTCCGGATGGCTCTGGCGATGCAGAGGCAACTGGTGATGCGGTCTGTTCTACATCCACAGTCTTTTTGTAACTAACCTTTACTTTGACTTCCTGATAATGGTTGTTATATGTTTCCTCATCCAAAACCGTATAATAGCTTAAACTTGTTCCGATCATCTTTTCCACGATCAACGAACCGTATCCATACGCTTGCTGTTCATCTGCAAAATACTGTTTCAGCTTGCTGATACGCATGATCTGCGGAATATTCTCACTTATAGTACATAGTTTGCGATACATTGTTGTCGGAATTGTATAATCGTTCTTTGTTGGTATTGTAACATAATCCAAATTATTCGTCTTAGTATTACATATTTCAACCATCATATGTGTGATCTGATCTTTTTCATTACATACATAGATTAAGTTTTTAGAAATATCCTCTGTCTTCGCCTCCTTAATGATCTCCTTAATACTATCCTTATCCGTATTCACGTTAGTCGCATTTTTCGATAGGAAGTGATAGGATATTTTGTAACTGCCAAATCCAACGGCGATCAAAATGCAAATTCCCAGGATAGACTTGCCCAAATTAATAGCAAATACTTTCCAAATATTATTCTTAGTACCCTTCATGCTTGTTTTCTCCTTTTCCCACTAATCGTCGCATATCTATGCGCTGCTATCAAACCCCCAGCTTTCATTACACAAACATTCAAACTATTATAACAAATCTTTTTACCCCTGTAAAGTATATTGCCATTATGCTATACTACTTTTATTACAGATAAATTTTACACGAAATGAGGTTAGTATGAATACAGCCAAAACAGCTATAGTAACCGGAGCATCTCATGGGATCGGTCAGATGACCGCTCTAAAACTTGCAGCGGCAGGCTACGACCTTGCCATCTGCTGTCAAAAAGACATGACAGCGCTCTCTGCTGTTGCAAAGCAGATTACCGCTAACGGCCGCAACTGTCTTGCGATGCAGTGCGATGTTGGCGACAGTGCTCAAGTAGCAGATTTTTTTTCACAAATACAGATCACATACCCACATATTGATCTACTCATCAACAACGCAGGCATCTCCTATGTTGGTTTGTTGCAGGATATGTCGGACGACGAGTGGACTGCCATTGTAAATAGCAATCTGTCCTCTGTATTCTACAGTTGTCGTGCTGTCATTCCGACCATGCTCGCCCAACAATATGGCAAAATTATAAACATCACGTCTGTTTGGGGCGAAATAGGAGCCTCCACCGAAGTTGCTTACTCTGCAACGAAAGGCGGCGTCTGTGCTTTCACCAAAGCCTTGGCGAAAGAACTCGGTCCCAGTCACATTACTGTCAACGCAGTCTCCTGTGGTTTTATCGATACCCGAATGAATGGACAGCTTTCCGACGACGAGCGCAGCTCTCTGTTTGAGGAAATCCCTGTCGGCCGACCGGCTTCTGCCGAAGAAACCGCTGACTTTATTGTACAAGTCGCTCAAAGCGGAGAATACCTGACCGGCCAGGTGCTGCGTTTTGACGGCGGTTGGATATGATCCACCCCGTTTACAGATCGCGGTAAAAATCTCTTGTCTGTATGATCTCTGCCGGGACTTCTATGCCGTCTTTCTCCCATACACGGAATTTCAACGCATATTCTTTATTTTTCTTACCTGTTTCACGCATAAAGCGTGCCATTGCATCTCGGAACAACGGTTGTTCTACTATTGTCTCACGAATCTTTTTAGTAAACGGGCAATACGTCGCCATAATCTCTCGAACCGTCTTATTTAACGTGATTCCGCCCTTTGCCTCATGTCGGATCCAGTTAATATAATCCGTCACAAAGACCTCTCGTGTATTGTTTCTGCATTTCTGGATCTGCATTTTTAATTTTTCTTTCTTGTCCTCTGACAAGTCCCTGTTTTTGCGGTAAAACTGGATATAATCACTATATTCACTTGTCAGCGATTTTATCTGAATATTGTTCCACGAAGTCCCCTGCATCGTGCGACACAGCTCCCAGCGAAAACGACCGCACAACTGAATCATGGCAAGCTCTAAATCCCCTTCAAAGAAATGAGGCAGCAAAAAACGACCTTTGGAATTTCTTCTGCGGCCGCTCAGTTCCTGCCACATAATCCCTTTGGTACCACAAGCAGGCAGCAAAATAACGTCCGGTGCCACCTCTTCCATCATATATTCCTTTGTGATCGGCGAATCGTCTTTATGAAACAGCATCTCACGATAAAATACCGAATAATCAATCTGTCTGAGCTTGCGCAGGCTCGCATTGATCTTATCTTTTGATAAAAAGGTACGTTGCAATGATGCTGAACTTCCTTCCGTAAACAAAAACGGTACGAATACCGATGCCTGACCACTTACCAGACGATGATTTACGCGGAACATATTGGTAATCTCGTAATCCAATTTTGCGTCGCGATCCTCGAGCTGCTCTTTCATCTGCGCTTCCGTGATCCGTCCGGTTTTTTTCTGATCTCGCAGAAAATCTTCATAATCCAGATCAAATTCACTCTTAGAAGGACTTTTACGCCCCTCGTAAACCTCGGTAAGCCATTCTTTCATATCATAAACGCGGCAGTCTCCGCGTCCGGAACGATCGTTGTCCAACGAAAGCAGCTCCTCTAACAATTCTTCCGTCAATAATGTCTCACTTAGAAATCCATAACGCAGGAAAAGGTCGATCTCGATCGGTGTCTCCTCCGTGCTGTGATACTCTTTATAATATACTGCTTTATACAGCGGATAATACTGTTTTAATATATTACGACGCAATTCTCTTGCGTTGTCATCCGTCGACATCTTGTCCGACAATGCTGCAAACGCTCGAACATCCGCTTCAAATTGCTGTGTTTGTTCTATTGGAAGCTCTGAATACCTTAAAATGTGCTCCAAGGAATGATCTAACTCTTCAACGCTGACAAAGTTTTCCTCTACTAAGGCAAACTCTTCCGTCAAAGCATCCACTGTTTCTTCTTGTGATGCCCCATCACAGATTAGGCTGTAGTATGCATTATCCATAGAATTATGGTCAATCTGCAGATTGATACTTGCCTGTTCGTATAAAACTTCTTCCAAACGGTTGATCTCATCGATCAACTTATCAAAAATCTCCATCCCGGCTTTCGTGTCCGCATCAATCCTCTTGGCAGTTGCCACCATATGCAAAACCGATAAATATAAATTTTTGTCTGTACGAAACATTGGACCAACCAAACTCTGCAGATATGCTGCATCTGCTTCACATTGATCCAGCAGATCACGAAGCAGATTGATCTGGTCCTTAATATGATAGACTGCAATCGTCTCTGATGCACCAAAATATGCCTTTTGAACATCCTGTTTCAATCCACTTAATATATCATAATAAGTGATCTTTTCTTCATCTAATGCCGTCCAATGCATCAACGGCGACAACTCTTCAATCCCAGGCAGTTCATCCGTTGTGATCCCTAACTCCTGCCCAATCGCCTGATAGGATCTATACTGTTCCTGCAAAAATTCATAATCCCTCTCTGCCTGCTCTTCCAGCGTGTGATATACACCCGCAAGAGCATGTATATATTTTCCTAATGTAGCAACCATAAGCGCTGCATAATCCTTGTTCGCCTTAAAAATCTGCTGAAGGGTCGCCTGAAGTTCGCCGGCACGAAAGATATAGATTGCGAGATCCGTTTCAGCTTGATATGTAACACGATACATCCCATCCTGTAAATCCGTCAATCCCAAGAAATGTCCGGATCCAATGACCAAATTAACACCCTCTGCCTGTATGCGTACTCGACCTTTCAATACAAGCCCAACATAAGCAGCTTCACTGCCGCGCTCAAAAATAATTTCACCCTTCATGATCTGATTGACACAATAGGTTTTTCGCTCCGTATTCATTCAATCTCCTCCTTATTGAAAACAGCGACGGGGAACTCTTGATAACGTCACACTACATAACAGCAATTTCCTATAAAATAACAAAAAACCGTGCATTCTGCGTTGAATCCATCGCTGCAAACGTTACCTTTGCAGTTAACTCAGCCCCGGCAACCTCGCGGCACACGGAAGATCTCACTTAGTGCTGCTAGGTTCCCCTCCTGACACGGTTCATGAGTTTCCATTGCGCAAGACCAAAGCGTCAACGCCACTTACAAAGGGCAGCTTTGCAAGCCATAGACCCGAAACAGAACATCACCCCTGCTATAGCGGATTGCAGGTACAGGGAACCGCTATCTCCCCGGCTAGCACGGAAATCTTATGACAAAATCAAGCGGATGCTACTCGCATCTTCGAGCGCTTCTTTTAGAGAAACGACACAAATTTTATTATATAGATTCCTGTATGCCCTGTCAAGATTGTTCTTTTTGCGTTTTTTTCTGCCGGCGCAATTCCCGAAAAAAATCCTGCATCATCTGACTGCATTGCTCTTGCAGTACTCCAATAACCTTGTCCACTTGATGATTGAAGCGTTTTTCCTGCAGCAAGTCCAAAATGCTTCCGGCGCACCCGGCTTTCGGATTCATAGCACCGATCACAACTTTGGGAATCCTAGCCTGCACGATCGCACCGGCGCACATCTGGCACGGTTCCAGCGTGACATATAAGGTGCAGTCCTCCAGCCGCCAGTCCCCTGTTTTTTTACTCGCCTTTTTGA
>OJNH01002794.1_pt1 | contig 11834 bp, 8 predicted proteins | sample 1597361 | NCBI WGS metagenome assembly OJNH01 (sample SAMEA2452136, study PRJEB22498) | human gut metagenome | biome: human feces; feature: human gut; material: feces | place: Australia | collected 2012
CACAGCGATCAGGCTGTATCCCATGGAAATACGGATTCCAAAAATAAAGTATGGTCCGAAATACACAACCATCAATTGCAGCATTAACGGGGTTCCACGCATAACTGATATGTAGGCAGACACAATTCCACGTATCGCCGGATTCTTGGACATTCTGCCAAAGCAGATCAGAAGTCCCAGCGGAAGTGAAAAAAGTAATGTCACTACAAAAATCTCTACAGAAACTACCATACCACTGGCAAGCTGCTGCAGCATTACACTTAAAGACATAAGCTTTCCTCCTGAAAAATTTCTCCTGTACAGTAAGAAAAGAGGGTGCACAAAATGTACCCTCCATTCCTTTATAATGCGGACAGCCTGCACAGATCTGTCCTCTTGTATCATAACTGTTTTTGTTCCGGCTGACTATTCAGCATCTTTCGCTGTATCAGCTGTATCTTCTTTTGCTGTGTCTGCATCGGAAGCATCATCCTCTGCTGCATCATCTTTTTTATCATCAGATTTCTCATCATCTCCAATGCAGAGCATATCTGCTACTTCATACTTCTCAGCAAGTTTATCAACTTCACCTGCATCATAAAGTTTCAGAACTTCTTCCCATACAGTATCTTTCAGCTCATCGTTACCCTTCTTAAAGCCGATTCCATACTCTTCGCTCTGGATTGGCTCGTCAAGGATCACATATTTGCCTTCTTCTCTCTGGGAAAGCTGATATTTGGCAACACCAATATCTACTGCGATGGCATCTGCAGCGCCGGAATCCAGATTCATGAATGCTGTATTGTAATCAGGATTCTCTGTCAGTGATGCAAAGCTTGCTGTAAGATCCTTATTATCATCACTGTTTAATGCATCCAGTGCTGCGGAAGCGGCCTGAACTACTACATTCTTGCCTGCCAGGTCATCCAACTTCTCAATCCCTGAATCGGCTGCAACAACCATCACCTGCTCATTGTTCAGATATGGATCTGACCATGTATAGTCATCCTCACGTCCGTTAATGGTAAATCCGTTCCAGATACAGTCAATAGAACCGGAATTCAGTTCCATATCCTTGGAATCCCAGTTGATCGGTTTCTTATCCAGAGTCCAGCCCTCCAGATCACATACTGCCTGAGCAAGTTCCAGGTCAAATCCTGTGTACTCTCCGTTCTCATCCATATAGCCATATGGCGGATATTCTGCATCAAATCCGACGATCAGTGTCTTATCCTCAACACCAGCCTGTACACTTACTCCTGTTACCATCATTCCTATTGTCATCGCTGCCGCCATTACTACTGCAACTGTTCTCTTCTTCATGATCGTTCTCCTTTTTTTCGTTATTCCTTTATCACGTGGTCACTCTACTACGTGAAAGCGTATGGTTATAGTAACATACCAAAAAGGAGCTGTCAAGAGCAAACCTTCTGCTCTGCCAGATAATCTTTGTATTTCTTTCTTGCGGTTTTTAAATAGGCTCTGGAAATAGGGATCTCAGTCTGTCCAATTACAAAACTGTTCTTTTTAAGTGAGGTCACTTTCTCCAGATTAATGCAGAAACTCTGATGACATCTTAAGAAACTGCTCTCTGCCAGCTGACCTTCAAAATCCCCCAGCCGCGCCCGGCAGCTGATCTTCTTTCCATCTGTAAGATGAAAGGTTACATTGTGAAGGCTGCTGGATATGTACGACAATCGGCTGTGCTGAAGTGTATAAACCTGCGTTCTGTAATGAAAATACAGCGCTCTTCCACCCTCCCGCTTACATGCCGACAGAATCGGTATCAGCACATGTTCCAGTTCTCCGCTTTCCACCGGTTTCGTCAGATAATTATATGCAAATACTTCAAAGGCTTCTTTATAAAATTTCTCATTGTCCGCTACCATGACAACCGGTATATAATTTCCCCGCAGTCTCATTGCCCGTACAGTCTCCAGGCTTTTCCCATTTTCGCCGTCCAGTCCCATGAACACCATATTACAGATCTTATGTTCCTGGGAAAGTCCGTCAAGAAATCCCTGTCTGCTGCGATATACCAGTATCTCCGCATCCGGAACAAGTGTGGACAGCTGCCTGGAAAGTTTCTGTGCATCTTTTCGTATTTCGTCACATATCGCAATTGTCATTACCGCCATGGTTCTGGTTTCCTCCGTCCTGTTGTTTCTGCTTAACTCTATAAGACCTATTTTATTTTTATAGAAAGGACTCTGCAATATGTGCTACCAATTGTGCCCTCTTTTTTTACAAATCATTGCAATTCCTGATTCATTTCCGTATAATAATGCCATAAGTATGAAAAAGGAGAATTATCATGTCTGATTTCAGCAGTAAATGTCGCGAATATCTAACAGATACAGGAGAAACGGTTTACCAGTTAGCTTCATCCTCCGGTCTGGACCGCACCTCCCTGCAGCGTATGCTTACAGGCAAACGTCTGCCCAGCATTGACTTTATCCACCAGTTCTGCGACTCCATCCGGATTAATCCATCTCAGCGCCTGGAATTGATGGAATTATATAAAATCGAAAAAATTGGAAAAGAAGTTTATTATAACCGAAAATATATTCAGGAGCTTCTCCGCGTAATCAGCTCCCAGCAGACCATTTCCCCCTCCGGTTTCCAGCGGCTTCCTTCTCTGCCGTTTTACCGTGGAGATTTTTCTTTTGATGTGGAAAAAAAGGTCTTCAGCCTTTTTGAAGATATCCTTGATTCCGGCTCTGATGAAGAAATCTGTACTAATATCCCGGCTAACTGCCGCCTTCTTGTACAGACTTTTGCACGCCTTTATCCAGAATACGGGAAGCTTCCTCCTGTGATCCAGATTCTTCCGCTTCATCAGAATCCCACCGCTTCACCGGATTACAATATGAACCTGGAAACCTTTCTCTGCACCATCCTCCCAATCCTGTCCGGTTTTCTCAATTATCAGCCGTATTATTACTATACACAGGCATGAAGAGATGTTTCCAGTTACACATTATTTCCGTTTTTCTTTATAACAAAAAAGAAGCTCCTGCTTCTCTCCTATGATATGATGACCTTTGTGTTCACAGAAAATCCGGCTGTTGTCAGCTCTTACAATCAGGAATTTCAACGGATTCTTGAAAATTCCCGACGTTTCTTTCAGCAGTCCGATTCTCCCTCTCAGATTCTGGAAATTTTTGGTTCCATTATGCACACCAGTATTACGACAAATTTTGCGCTGGAATCCCATCCCTGCCTTGCCCTGATGTCCTACGGACCTGATTTTGTGCAGGCATTATTTAAAAACCGTGATGTGGACCTTTCCAGTCCTGTCTATACACAGCTGGCTGCCGTATTAAAACAGCCATCCTTTGCTTTTACAGAAGATGACACTTACTGCAATTATTTTACCCTGAACGGAATCCGGAAATTTGCGGAAACCGGACTGCTTGACGGTCCCTATTCCTACCATCAGACACCACTTCCGGTGGAAGAACGAAAAAAAGCCATCCAGCATCTTCTTAATACAGATCTGGGTGGCGAAAAATGCAGAATCCTCAAGCCTTCTGTTCTTCCCGAAACAGTCATTCATCTTGAAGTCCTGTCTGATTACTCTGTTTTTCTCTGTTTTCTCTCAGAGGAAGACACCTTTATCTGCGTCTATCTGAAAGAGACAAGTATCGGCCAGGCACTGAATGATTATCTCTGCTCCCTTGCCGACGATCATGCCGCTTACTCAAAAAAAGAAGCCCAGCAAATCCTGCTGGGACTTCTTGAACAGCTTTAAGAACCTGTACTTCTGTGATATTCTCTTGTAAGATTCTCAAGAATCCTGTCGGTCTCCCCGGATGCAATCTTCTGCTCCGGGAGACTCAAAAACTTCTCCAGTCTTCCTGCTACCTCTTCTTTTACTGTTTCTTCCACCTTCAGCTCTTCCAGCCTCTTTTCAAACTCTTCCTGGCTGTGAACACTTCGATACGCCAGAAGATAAACTTTCAGAGCTTTTTCTGACCGGTTTTCTCTCCATGCCATAAAAAAGCAGTCAAGGGCTTTGTCCATCTGAAATAGATAACTGTAGGCACATCCCTGATTATGGAAAATCCGCTCACGCATCTCACCGGAAACATCTTTTGACTCCTTTTCCAGCAGTTTCTGATAAACCCGGATGGCATTTACATACATCCGGTTCTCCATAAGAGCGTCCCCTTTCTGTTTTTCCCTGATTTCCTCAGATTCACTGTTTCTTCTCTCAATTCTGCCATTCAGTGTACGGAGTTCCTCATAAGCCAGATAATTGATTTCCTTAAAAACCGGATACAGGATTTCTTCCAGTCCTGCTTCTTTTCCGATAAAAGGTTTCAGTTTTGCCGCAAGTTTCGGCAGATCCAGTTCTTCTTCAAGCCAGGTGCACAGCTGATTGCTGATCAGAGAACTGTCCACAAGATACAGATTGTTATAGAGATAATAGCACAGTTCTTCTATGGAATAAATATTCGTGCTGATATTTTCAATATAAAATGGTTTCTCTGCTTTCTTTACCTGGCATAAAATATATCCGCTCATACCTGTTTCCTTTCTTCCGTTTCATCCCAGCGAACCAGTTCTTTCCAGACTTTTCCACTGGACGGATACATTTCACCAAATCCAAGATCTCTCACTGTAACCTCGCACTCTTTCGGGGATACATATTTCAGCGTAAGCGCAAGTCTGGTTGTCCGGTTCGGGCGTTCTGGCAGGCCATCAAGAGCCATCGCCACACGCTTCTTTTCCGTTTCATCCGGAAGGCTTACCGTAAATACCAGTTCCTTTGTATCATCCAGAATCAGTTCACATCCGGCACTGCATTCATACCAGTTACTTCCACCTTCAATCAGTGGATAATATGCCGGAGAGCCCATAACACGCATGTCCATTCCCACATCTGCAACAACCAGGGAGTCACTTAAATAGCGATAGCCTTTCAGCTTACGATCCTCAAGGCGGTCTTTAACAGCGATGCAGGCACCTTTTGCAAAAAGATTATTTCCGTAAAATACCTTGCGGCCCTGATGACATAGAATTTTCACCGACTGCTGCGCCCATTGCTGGTCAAATCCTTTTCCTGTAATCTGGACACTGGAAAAGAGCTCTTTTCCAAGAGTTTTGCTCACAAAACGGCAAAACTCCACATCACGGATTTCATTTTCCGGATCGAGCTTTGTGCTTACCGGATCTTCCAGTTTTACAAGGACAGGCCTGGATGCACCGTTTATGGTCAGTTTCCGGAAATCAACCGTATCTCCCGAAAACGCATACCATCCTACGCTCCGGTTCCAGGTTTCTCTTTTCTGTCCCAGTGCATAATAATAAAAGCTCTCCCCGTAATCCATGAGCATGTATTTTTCTTCCGGAAAACCAGCCAGGCTGCAGGCTTCCTGGTAATTCCGTACCTGCACCGCATTAAGTTCCGGCGAAGTAATACATAAACATTTTGTATTTTTTACAATATCCTGGATTCCCAGAAATTTCAGAATTTCTCTCAGAAAATGTGAGAAAAGTTCTGCCGGTTTTCTCTCTTCTCCTGCTACCTGAACTGCCTCTTCTTTCCGGCAGATATCATAAATATTTCCAACCATGATTCCGCCTTTTTCCCTGGCAAAATACTCAGCTTCCAGGCCTACGCAGTAATCCTTCTGCACGGATCTGTAGCAGATGCAGCCCGGGGCCTCATACTGACTGGCCCCCACTTTCATGGAAAGAGAACGTGCTTCTTCTGCCTTTCTGTCATAATAACAGATCTGTGTGTATTCTTTTCCAATATCAATTCCTATGATCAAGTCACGAATTTCATTCATCTTTCCGGTTCCTTCTCTATGACAAACATTTCATTGACGTACTGTTCCTGACGGAGATACTGTGTCAGTTTTTCCTTCACTTCCGGTTCTTTTTCCAGCTTTCTTGCACAGAGGATCTGATTAATCAGCTGATATTTGCTGGATGCCCGGTCATCCGTCTGGTTCATGGTCAGCACTTTTTCTTCTGTTTTGTGCGTGCCTTCACTGTCTTCTGTCTGGAAATAATAACGCAGGGTTTCCCCGTAAAACAGGGTAAAGGTCTTCGTAAAAATTCCTTCATAAACATTGCGGAGAGGCTCACTTTTATATTCCGGTGCTGTTCCAAGCCCTGTATCCAATGAATAATACAGCGTAACCGCAGCCTCCGGTGAAGCATGAAACTCCACAAATGTTTTATCATCCAGCTGATACGGCCTTAAAATGCTCTGATCCAGATTATGGAAAAACTCAAACACCATTCCTTCTTTCACACAGGCAGCAATGATTTCTTCTTCCAGCGCCAGCTCTTCCTCATCCGGTGTTTTTTCTTCGGAAAGAATTTTAAGAAGTGCCAGATCACAGATCCGATCTTCGGGCCACTCTTTTCGCTTTCCTTCTTTCAGATATTCCCTGAGTTCTGGGGTCTCCGGCATTTCCCGCACAAACATTCCATATGCCATCTGTGTCAGATAAGCTCCGATCACTTTTTCTTTTCCAAGATGACTGATATAGGATTTCAGAATTTTCTCTCCTTCTTCTCTGTAATCAGAAGTATACATCAGAAGAGAAAGAATTCTCTCCTCCAGATTATACGTATCCATCTCAAAACCGCAGGCACTTTTCCAGATGTTCAGAAGTTCATCCACCGGCCCAAAACGGAATTTCATCAGATACTGAAGAATCACCTCGTCATAAATACCCTTCCTGTATACATAAGACGCAAGTGCAATCAGTTCCTCATCTTCCGCACAGTCACATCTTATAATCATCCTGCTTACAAGTTTCAGAAGTGCCCGTTCATCCACACCTTCAAATCCAAATGCTTCCACAACACTCATTGCCTGTGGAAAAATCCCTCTCTGAATCAGAATCTCCAGCAGGATCTTTTTGTCAACCATGGCATATTCCCGGTAATCCATCATCTCAAGACAGGTATCCAGGTCTTCTCCCTGCACATGATCTCTGTAATAATCCAGAATTCTTTTCCGGACAGAACTCTTGTATTCCTCTGTAAACGCAGAGGAGAGAACAAGTTTCTGGAAAATTCCCAGATTTTTTCTTCCAATTTCCTGGTTCTGGCAGTAATAAAGAAGCACGCCCGGTTCATCTGCACCTTTTTCCAGCACTGCCGGTACCATCTCCCGGTCATCGAAAAGCGGTGTCAGATTATAGTCTACGGTAGCTGCATACCGTCTCTGTTTTTCATCCTGAAAAAGTACTGCTGCATCACCGGTATAAATTTTCGGGTAGGCAATTCCATGTACACATGGATAAATTTCTTCCTGTTTCAGCTGTCTGTGGCGTACAATCACACTCCGTACCTTGGGATCATCGGTATACAGACGGTAGGTAAACATTCTTGACGCAATAATCTGTGCTTCCTCGCTGCCTTCTGGCTCACGCATAAATTCCTGATAGACAACCGCATAATTCTCATTCATCCGGCCTTCCTGCAGTTTACGCAGTGCAAAATCCTTCATATTGTCCCGATAACTCTCATACGTCTTGGGATCTTTCTCCTTCTGTGCAATAATACATGCGTACAGATATGCTCTCTTGGAATCTCCGAGGTTGTTGTTATTATAAGTAAAATACATAAGTAACGGCTTAGGCAGAATTCTGCGGTAAGAAGTATCCAATGTTTCCACATAATACTCATACAGACGCGTAATCCGGATTCCTCTCTCCACTGCTGCGGAAAACCAGCGGAAATATTCCGTTTTTCTCGGGTTTCCCTTCATGATATATTTACAGATTGCTTCCACGGTATCATCTGTCGGAAAAGCCTCACAGCCCATAATCATGGCACGGTACAGACTTTCATTGAAATTTTTCTCATAACCGGAAAGGTAGGCAAGACGCATTACCAGCTCCTCTGTCAGCATCTTCTCTTTTCCTGCAAAGAGAAATACCTGTGCCCAGAAACGGTTCATTCTGTGAAGCAGGGACATATCTGCACAGATTGCATTCCATGCTTCCAGATACAGAAACGGACTGGTACATCCTCTTTCAAAGAGTTCCTCCATCAGAAAGATTTTTCTGGAAGAAGAAAGCCCCTGGTCCATTTCAAATACCAGTTTCAGAAGGATAAAACTGTCCTCCTTCTGCATCTGGAAATTCTGAACCTTACGCAATGCCTGTTCCTTATCTCTGTATAATCCGGTCAGTGTGCACAGATAAAGATACAGTCCTGCCAGTTCCAGCTCATTGTGGCTGAAAGATTTATTCTGATACCGTTTCAGGATATCCACTGCCTTCTCATCTTCATTTTCCAGATGAAAAAGATAAGCTTCCAGAAGCTGATACTCCGGATATTTCAGTCCGCTGTCACCCATTCTGTCAAGTTTTTCATGGGCAAGTACCGACCAGGACTGAAAATCCGTTTTTCCACAGACATAGCCCAGATATTCTTTCAAAAGAGCTGCACGGTACTGTTTCTCCAGAAGATCAATGTTCACAGAACTTCCCGTTCCTCTGGATGCCAGCACGTGATATACCAGCTTCTGGTAAGGTGTCTTTATGACAATCTCACCATACTGGTTTCCTTTTCCAATCTTTTCTCTGTGGATCACATAATTTATTTCACAGGTGCTTCCGATAAAATCATCTTCTGTAATAACGTGTTTTTCTGCTTCCAGAAACTCACCGTTTACTTCAATATCTGCCCGTAAATGTCCCCATCCGCTTCTGTGAATATAAAGGGATTCCTGAATGGACTCACTGACATCATAAAAATTGGCTTCTTCCCGGTTCAGGCTCAGCTCCACTTTTTCCTTGGAGCCAGCTGCAATGAGAAATTCCTCCAGGTGCTGATAGGTTACCGGCTGCTGAGACATCCCTGCATAAAGAGAACGGATTTTTTCACTCTGATCTTTCAAAATCAGGGAAAAATGGCGCTCTGTGAAAATTCTGTATGCCTCGTGAAAATCTTCCTTCGCAATGCGAAGAAATTCTTCCAGGGAGGAAACTTTTCTGCCGGAACTTTTTACTTCTTCTTCTGAAACAGCAACCTTAAAAGGCAGTCTGTATTCTCCGATGCTGGTAGTAAAGCACAGCCATCCCTCAAAGCTCTCTCCCGGATTCATCCCCTCTGCATCTACTCCATAGGGCATGCGTATGGTAGTTCCTGAAAAACGATCAAATCCAGGCACAAGTCTCCGGTCAGATGATGTCACAAATCCGCTGATCCTGCGGTTGTCATCTGTGCCAAAATAAATTTCAGCCCTGGTAGTTTCTCCTGCTTTCAGGGTAGCGGAAATCTCCTCCTGGGAAAACAGAAGCTCTGGCTGTTCATAAATAAATTTTCCATTAAGAAGCTGTTCTATCCTCTTTTTCAAAATATATACTCCTCGTCAATGTACACTGATTATTCTACTCATATTTTATGATTATACACCAGATCAGAAGGTGGTGCAACAGGATGAACCCTCTGTCCTTTTCTTAAAAATTCTGTTGGAAAAGCACGAAAAGCACGTCCTTTTCATAAACTGTAAGGAAATCCCCTTTGAGGTGAATCTTTGAAAACGTTTCTGAAACCGCTGTCTGCCGCAGAAGAACAGTTTTATCTTCTGCGGTTCCAAAGGGGCGATCCTGAGGCAAGAAATATTCTTATCGAGCACAATCTTCGTCTTGTAGCCCATGTTGCAAAAAAATACCAGGGCTGTGATGAGGACCCGGATGATCTGATCTCCATCGGTACCATCGGACTGATCAAGGCAATCTCCACCTTCGACCCCTGCCGTACCTCCAAGCTTTCCACCTACGCGGCACGCTGTATTGACAATGAACTTCTCATGATGCTGCGCGCCCGCAAAAAACGTTCCAGGGAAGTTTCCCTCTATGAACCTATTGGTACGGACCGGGAAGGCAATGAAATCAGCCTCCTTGATATCATTGAAAGTCCACCTGTTGACGTTGTGGAAGACTGTTTTCAGCGGGAAAACATTCTCCATCTTCTCCGTCATATTGCCGAGATCCTTTCTCCAAAAGAATACCATGTCATCTGCTGCCGCTATGGTCTGAACGGCCAGGAACCCCGGACTCAGCGTGAAATTGCCAGAGAACTTTCTATCAGCCGCTCCTACGTATCCCGCATCGAAAAAAATGCACTCCAAAAACTCCGCACTCTTTTCCCAAAAAATCACTAAAGGGGAGAACGTTCTTTTCGTTCTCCCCTAAATCATTTACCTCATTCGCCTCTTCGAAGGATATCAAATACCTCCGGTGTCTCGTTCAGTTTTACGTAAATTCTCTGCTGTGCATGCGGCGCACTCTCCATGGACTCACCCTCTTCATTATAGATGGCTTCCACTGTAACCGGAATGTTTCTTCCATCCGGTTTCATAATCTCGATGGTTTCTCCAACAGAGAACTTATTTCTCTGTGTCAGTCTTGCCAGGCCTCTCTCATCGATCTCTTCCGCAAATCCAAGGTACGTATATTCTCTTACATAGGTATTGCTGTCATAAATCTGTGTATTCTCATCTGGTTTTCCATAGAAAAATCCGGTTGTAAACTGACGGTAGGTACAGTTCGAGATCTGTTCCTGATACCACGGCATATTGGCATGATATTTTTCCGGACTTTCCATACAGTCGTCAATGGCTTTTCGGTAGGTTCTGGCTACTGTAGCCACATAAAGAGCTGTTTTCATACGTCCTTCGATCTTCAGGCTGTCAATACCGCTGGTAAGGATGTCTTCCATATGTTCTACCATGCACAGATCCTTGGAATTGAAAATAAAAGTTCCTCTCTCATTTTCAAATACCGGCATGTATTCTCCCGGGCGCTTCTCCTCCACAACAGAATATTTCCATCTGCAGGGATGGGTACAGGCTCCCTGATTGGCATCTCTTCCTGCCATGAAGTTGCTGAGAAGGCATCTTCCGGAATAGGAAATACACATTGCTCCGTGGATAAACGTCTCAATTTCCATATCATCCGGAATATGTGCCCGGATTTCCCGGATTTCCTCCAGAGAAAGTTCTCTTGCACTTACCACACGCTTGGCACCAAGATTATACCAGAAACGGTATGTCTCATAGTTGGTATTGTTCGCCTGGGTGCTGATGTGACGCTCGATCTCCGGGCAGATCTCCTTTGCATACATAAAGATTCCAGGATCTGCGATGATCAGTGCATCCGGTCCGATCTCCTTCAGTTCCTGAAGATATTCTCTTACGCCTTCAAGATCCCGGTTATGTGCCAGGATATTCACTGTCACATAAACTTTTACACCATGTGCATGGGCAAAGGCAATACCCTCACGCATGTCCTCTTTTGAAAAATTCTTAGCCTTTGCACGAAGTCCAAAGGCTTCTCCGCCGATATAAACGGCGTCTGCACCATATATGACGGCAACCTTTAAAACCTCAAGGCTGCTCGCCGGAACTAAAAGTTCTGGTCGTTTCATAAGCCTGTTCTCCTGTTTTCACACTTACAGCCGCCCCGTCTCCCAGAGGAAGTACCGATGTACGTAGCACCGGGCTGTGGGTCAGCTGCCAGAGATATTCTCTCATTCTTTTATAAATTGTCCGGTTTCGCCGTTCCACAAGATAATGAGATTCGATAATGTCTCCCTCCTGCAGCACGTTGTCGGATACCAGAACACTTCCCTCTTTCATCAGCCGCAGCACATCAGGAAGCCAGTGGATATACTGACCTTTGGCCGCATCCATGAAGATCATGTCAAACGTTCCGGTAAGGGTTTTCAGGATCTCACCGGCATCTCCTTCCAGAAGTGTAATCTGGGATTCCCTTCCTGCACGCCTGAAATTATCCTTTGCCACAGGAATTCTTTTTTCGTAATTTTCTATGGTAACAATCTTAAGATCTTCCGGGCCGTATTCGCACATA
>OJNH01002801.1_pt1 | contig 11807 bp, 7 predicted proteins | sample 1597361 | NCBI WGS metagenome assembly OJNH01 (sample SAMEA2452136, study PRJEB22498) | human gut metagenome | biome: human feces; feature: human gut; material: feces | place: Australia | collected 2012
CATATTGTAGATGCAACCTAAATGGTAGTGGTGTTAAGGCATGATATGTCGGGCTATTTGCGTATGCTCAAGAATTTCTCTATAAGTACGCCCAGTTTGGTACGGTGCTTCTGTTTTTTCTCAGATCCATATCCGTAACCGTAACCATATCCGTAGCCATAACTGTAGCCGTATCCATATCCGTAACCGTATCCATAGCCAGAACTGTCGAGGCTCTTGGCATTGGAATCGTTGACGACAACGTGCATGTTGCGGAACTTGCCTTCCTTGTACAGTTTCTCGAGGTCAGAAAGGAAGCGGCGGTCTTCAACGCCCACACGAATTACATAGAGTAAGATGTCTGCCACACGGTTCACGATGCCAGAGTCGGCAACGTTGATTGTCGGGGTGGTGTCGATGATGATGTATTTGTAGCCATAGTCGTTGCTGAGTCTGTGTATCAGCTCATCGAAGCGTTCACTCATCAGCTGTTCTGCAGGGTTGGGTGGGCGCACACCGGCAGGTATAATGTCAAGTCCTTTTGAAATGCCTTTAACGATTATATCGTCTATGTCGCACTGGTTGGCAAGGTATGTGGTTAATCCGTAGTTGGTGTGATGCAGGCCGAGAACCTGTGAAACGGAGCTCTTGCGTATGTCGGCATCAATAAGCATTGTTTTTGCTCCGCTGACGCTAAGAATATAAGCAAGATTGCGCGAAACGAAGCTCTTGCCCTGTGAGGGAGTTGACGATGTGACGACCACCACACCTTCTTGTAATACCATGTTGAGGTTGTAGCGCAACACACGGAACGCCTCTGAAATGGTCTTGCCGTCATCAGCGTGGGTGAGGAACTTGTTTTCGTTTTTGTCATCGTCCCAACGTGGAATGTCGCCAAGTATAGGAGCAGAGAGTTCGTCTTCGATGTCTTTGCGCCCGTGAACGGTTTTGTCCATTGTGATTAGGAACCAGAAAACTCCAGCGGGAATAAGCAAACCTATTGTAAAGGCGATGAGCAGAATCCTGCTGGTGTGAGGCGATACGGGGTTACCGGATCCGTAAGGATATTCCACAATGCGTATGTTGGCTTCGTTGATGGCCAGCTGCAGTGCTGTTTCTTCACGTTTGTTGAGCAGATAGGTGTAGAGTGCCTCTTTGATTTTCTGCTGGCGTGTTATGTCAAGAGTCTTGATTTCAGATTGCGGTGCAGTTGTCATGGCTGACCGTAGTGCATCATCGGAGTTGCGCGCCTTGTTGACTTGAATTTTGATGGAGTTGACATAGCTGTCGATGCCAGCGCAGATGTTGGCGCGCATGGCTGCCAAGACACGGTCGCGTTCTACTATTGCATTGGCTGTGGGCGAAGAGTTTATGAGCAGGTTGTTTCGTTCAACCATAAGGGCGTTGTATTCGTTAATCTGCTGCTCCATATTGGCGTTACCCAGTGCTCCCAAGACAGGAATGAGTTTGCCCTCAGAGGCAGCGTGGGCATAGATGAAGTCACGTAGCGACGTAACCACAGCTTGTCTTGTTTCAAGTTCCAGAAGGGTCTGGTGTGAAGTGGAACTCTCGGTAAGGTAGTTTGACACGTTAAGGTTGAAGTCAAGCAGATTACTTGACTGCTTGAAGTTTACAAGCTCTTTTTCAACGTCACTGAGTTGCTTGCCGATGAGTTTGATGCGCTCTTCAATGAATTTGGCCGTGTTGTTGGCTACAGTGTTTTTGGCATCAACGATGTCTGTTTTGTAGGCTTCCAGAAGGCAGTTTAGAATTCTGTTGGCTCTTTTGTCGTTCATGTCGTGGCAGACAATGGTGATAAGATTAGCTTCTTTGTTGTTTTCAGAAGCACTGATGCAACCCCTGAAATAGTTGATGGCATTTTCTCGGGAAGTGCGTGTTACACGTATTGTCTTATTATTGAACTCCTTAAGATATTTTGTCTTTTTCAGTAGCAGAATGCCACCAGGTGTCTTGACCGGTTCATCGAATGTCACAGTTTTCTCAAATCCGGTTTTATTGCCCCTAATGCGTGCGTTTTTGATGAGTATTTTGCTGCCTTTAATTTCTGCATCAAAGGTGAACGGCTCTGTTTTCTGTTCAAGGAATTCTGCAACAATCGGGCTGTTCTCAAAAAGGGTGACGGGTGTGAGATTTTGTGATACGGAGTAGGAGATGTTGAGTTTGAGTTGGTCAACAACGATGCCCATAAGTCGCCGCGAGGTGAGAATGAAGATTTCGTCTTTAAGATTGTCGGTGGTTTGTATGCCGCCGATGTCCTGTAAGGAGTTGAATGCTCTTGACTGGTTGTTTTTGGTGTCTCCTTCTTTTATAAGGATGGTTGCGGACTGGTTGTATGCGCGCGGCTGGCGCTTAGTGTAGAGATATGCCAGTCCCAGACAGACAATGGCACTCAGGGCGAACCAATGCCAGTTTTTTCGCAACACGGTAATGCAGAACATTATCGTGCCAAGCATATTGGCGGTCTGGTTTTCCTCTTTTTTTGTGTTGTCGTATTCGCCTGTAGTGGGATTTTCTTTCAGTTGTGACATTTGTGTGGCTTTAGTTGGTTAGAGCAATGATTAGTGAGATTACGGAAGCCACCATACTTACCAAAGTTCCGGTGACAGTGAGGTAGGTGTATGAGGTGCTTCCTTTCACTTTGACGGATTTGTTGCCTTCCACGATTACGAGGTCGTTCTGTTGCATATAGTATGCTGGTGAACTAAAGACAGACTGTGGGTTTGTGAGGTCTATCTTGTAGGTGGTGCGTTTGCCGTTTTCTTCTCTCAATACAAGGATGTTGGTGCGGATGGCGCTGTTGTTAAGGTCGCCTGCGCGTCCCAAGGCTTCAAGAATGGTGAGGCGTTGTCCGGTGTAGCTTTGTGTTCCAGGACTCTGAACATCGCCAAGCACGGTTATTTTGAAACTCATGATTTTTGTTGAAACCTGCACGTCTTTTACGTCTTGTTGAAGTCTTGTCTGAATTTCTGCCGACAGTTGTTCTGGTGTGAGTCCTGCCGCTTTTATTTTGCCTACAATAGGAAAGTCTATCGTGCCGTCTTGGTAAACATAGAAGTAGCACACTCCCGAGGTAGTGATGCTTTGTGATGACGATGTGGGGCTGTTGCCAGAACCTACAAGGATGTTGTTGTTATACTGGTCAAGCAGCGCTTTGTCGCGGGAGGAAATGGTAATGGCCAACTGGTCGTCGCATTGTATCAGCAGTTGGAAGTTCTTGTTGATGGCAACAGACTTGGCATAGAGAGTGTCTGCTCCCTGAAGATAAATCATCTCTTTGTTGTTGACACACGAGGTCATGAACATGGTTGCCATCAAGGAAATAAAAAGGATTGCTTGTTTCATGCAATGAGGTGTTTTTTAACGGATAGAACGTAAGAAGAAAAAGTATGAATGATGCAAAATTAATAATTCTTTTTGATTAATCAGCTTTTTGCATGCGTATATTGATATGTTCGGGCGAAAAAGTCAGATTGCATCGGGATGTGTTGTGTGGGGGCTATGTGTGCTGGATGATGTAGTATGCGTTGGAGTTGCGAAAGTCCTCAATAAAGGCGTTGGCACAATGTTTGCGCGGCGCATGGCGGTTGAAGTGTACATAGCTGCAGATAGGTTTGTCAACCTTTTCTATAGGCACTCCGCAAATGTTGGGATTGCTCAGAATTGTGCTGTGGGTCAACACGCTGATACAGTTTGATTCTTGCAGCATGTTGAGAATGGCATAGGCGTTGTTTACATGTGAGCAGATGTGTACCCCTTTTATTTCCGCCTGCAGATAGTAGCCGATGGTGTCGTGCTCGTTGAGTCCTGTGTCGGGCATGATGATGCGCTGGTGCTTGAGGTCATCAAGGGTGATAAACGGTTTAGATGCCAACGGGTGCGAGCGTCTCATTGCTGCTATGAGGCGGTGTGAAACCAGTGGAACGGACTCAATGAAGTTGTGTGGCTCGGTGGGCATGAACGAAAACATCATGTCTATTTTGTTGGTGCGTAGGTCGTGGAGGAGTTCTGATGCATTCTTGTAATATGCGTTAACCCTTATGTCGGGGTGCTTTTTCATGAAGCCAAGCATTGTTTCTCTGATGCATGGTTCCAGTGTAAAGGCGACTCCGATGTTGAGTTCGCCATGCATAAGTTGCTTGAGGCTGTTTATCCGTTCGCGGCAGGCTACGATGTTCTGAAGGATATTGTTGGCTAATGGCAGCAGTTCTGTTCCACTTTCGGTGAGGGTAACGTTGCGACTTCCTCGTGTGAAGAGCTTCACCGTCAGCTCTTCTTCCAGCAATTTTATCTGTTGTGAGAGGGCACTCTGCGATATGTAGAGTTGCTTTGCTGCCGTTGAAAAGCTTCTTGTTTCAGCAACTGTAACAAAATATTTGAGTTGTCTAAGTTCCATATACTGCCCTTTCTGATGTAAATGTTGTTTCTGTATTGGCAAATTTATGAAAATAGTTGTGAAACTGCAAGAAAAGGTTTGGGAATATTGCCAAAATATGCACGCTATAACTAAAAACGATAGCTATTATAAGTAAAAAGCGACAAACGTTCTGAAAAATGGCCATTCAATGCACTATTTTTGTATTAGAAAGGAAAAAGTTCATTTTCGAACATACATAATATAGAGCGCAGGTGAGTGCCATGAGACAGTTTTTATAATTTGTTTAATTTTTTAAATCTAATGGTTATGGAAGATAGATTTTTCTCTTGTGAAACATGTGGTAATCTTGTGATGATGCTGATTGCCAGCGGTGTGACTCCTGTATGTTGTGGTGAGGAAATGACCGAGCTTGTTGCAAAGTCGGCCGATGAGGGCAAAGAGAAGCATGTGCCCGTAGTGAATCGGATTTCTTCCAGCGAAATGACAGTTGCCGTAGGTGCCACACTTCATCCGATGGTTTCTAATCATCTAATTGAATTTGTGTGCCTGCAGACTACAGAGGGTTTTGCTGTGCGTAATTTGAAGGCCGGTGACGACCCTAAGGCCGTATTCCGCTTTACGGGCAAGCCTATTGCGGTCTACGCCTATTGCAATGTGCATGGTTTGTGGCGACTGAATATAAAGGACTTGTGTGACAACAAGACCGAGTGTAGCCGCATTGCGATGTGGTTTTAAAATCGGCTCCATGTATTAACCCCAAATAGGCTATTAGGCCGTAGAGATAGTTCTTGAAGTATGGCTTGTTGTGTTCTGTTGTCCAAGGGGGATTCTGCATGTTAGTTTTTGGTTCAAGCAATTGCCTGTTGCTATTAGTCAGGCAGGTAGACAGAATCTGACATTCTTGGTGTTTTGGAACGAGAGTAAGCTCTAATGGCCAATTTGGGTTAAACCGATATAACAAGTTTATTGTGTATTGCTCTGAACAGTGATGCAGACTGGCATTAAAGCCGCGATGGTCTCGATGTCAGTGAAGCTGTTTTTGTAGTTAGATGGTTAAGGTCTGTCTTTGTGTTGTGAAACATGGGACGGACTTTTCCTTTTTTTGTACTCCTATTCTTGAGTAACGCTCTGTTTACATACAAAGAATCAGTAATACCAAAAGAAAAGCCCTTGGCTCTCTTGCACAGCAAGAAAAGAGCCAAGGGCTTTTCTTTTGATCGCGGTCAAAGTCAGGCCATGACCGACGTTGTTCGTATTGTTAGTATCAGATAAATGCCACGGTGAGTCCTGCCATAACAATGCTTACCATAGACATGAGTTTGATAAGAATGTTAAGTGAGGGACCAGATGTGTCCTTGAATGGGTCGCCTACGGTGTCACCCACGATAGTGGCCTTGTGGCAGTCTGAACCTTTGCCACCGAAATTACCTTCTTCAACCATCTTTTTAGCGTTGTCCCAGGCGCCACCCGAGTTGCTCATAAAGATAGCGAGAGTGAAACCGCCAGCCAAACCACCTACAAGCAGGCCAAGCACACCTGCAACGCCAAGCAGTAGTCCTACGACAATAGGAATGATAATGGCAAGCAGTGAAGGGAAGATCATCTCGCGCTGAGCCGAGCGTGTGGATATTTCTACACAACGGCCATAGTCGGGTGTTGCCTTGCCTTCAAGGATTCCCTTTATCTCACGGAACTGACGACGCACCTCTTGTACCATGTCTTCGGCGGCACGGCCAACAGCACCCATTGTGATACCACTGAAAAGGAATGCTGCCATGGCTCCGATGAACACACCTACAATTACTTTGGGGTTCATCAGGTTAACCTGGAAATAGTTCATGAATGCCGGAATGTCTTGAATCTGTGTCAGCACTTCGCTCATGTGAGTGTTGCCGGCTTCGGCCATGCGTGATACTGCCTCCTTAATCTCTTCAATGTAGGAAGCCAAAAGGGCGAGAGCTGTAAGTGCGGCGGAACCGATGGCAAAACCCTTACCTGTGGCTGCTGTAGTGTTACCCAGAGCGTCGAGTGCATCGGTACGCTTGCGCACTTCAGGACCAAGCTCGCTCATCTCGGCATTGCCACCAGCATTGTCGGCAATAGGACCATAGGCGTCAGTGGCAAGTGTGATGCCCAGTGTGGAGAGCATACCAACGGCTGCAATGCCTACTCCGTAAAGACCTTTGGAGAGGTTGGCGGCTGTCATTTCAAGGTTGAAACCGTTTGCGCAGAGGTAGCTGAGCATAATAGCCACAGAGATAGTGACTACTGGCACCATAGTTGAAATCATACCAGTGCCCACACCTTTGATGATAACGGTGGCGGCTCCAGTGGTTGAAGCCTCTGAAATCTTTTGCGTGGGCTTATAGGAATGCGAGGTGTAATATTCTGTGGCCTGTCCGATGATTACACCAGCAAGCAGACCTGTGATGACAGAGAACGAGATGCCTATCCAGTTGTCAATCTGGAGCAAGTATAGTATTGCAAAGCTGGCAACGGCTATGAGAGCCGCGCTGATATTGGTGCCAAGACCTAACGAGCGCAATAGTTCTTTCATTGTGGCACCCTCTTTGGTACGCACGAGGAAGATGCCGAACAGAGACAGGAAGATGCCTACAGCGGCTATTATCATAGGTGCGATGACAGACTTAATCTGCATCTCGGGCATTGCTACAAAGGCAGTGGCGCCCAGAGCGGCGGTAGAGAGAATAGAGCCGCAATAGCTTTCGTAGAGGTCGGCTCCCATGCCTGCAACATCGCCCACGTTGTCACCCACGTTGTCAGCAATGGTTGCTGGGTTGCGCGGGTCATCTTCAGGGATGTCGGCTTCTACTTTACCCACGATGTCTGCACCTACGTCAGCAGCTTTGGTATAGATTCCTCCACCAACACGGGCAAACAGCGCCTGGGTAGACGCTCCCATACCAAAGGTAAGCATTGTTGTGGTGATAGTGACAAGGCTGTTTACACCTGCTGCATTAAGAATGATATACCAAAGGGCAATGTCGAGCAGGCCAAGGCCTACAACGGTCAAACCCATTACTGCACCCGAACGGAAAGCTATGCGCAGACCAGCGTCAAGACTGTTGCGTGCGGCATTGGCAGTGCGGGCAGAAGCGTAGGTGGCGGTCTTCATGCCGAAGAAGCCTGCAAGTCCAGAGAACAAACCGCCCGTAAGGAATGCAAACGGCACCCATGGGTTTTGCATGTGGAAGCCATACGCCATAACGGCAAAAATTATTGCAAGTACAATGAATACGATGGTAACGACCTTGTACTGTTGTTTGAGATAGGCCATAGCACCCTTGCGAACGTGTTCGGCAATCTCTCGCATACGAGGTGTTCCCTCGTCTTCCTTCTTCATTTGCAAGAAGAAATAAAGAGCCATTCCCAAAGCAACAATCGATGCTATGGGAACAAGCCAAAATACATTTAATATTTTCTCCATTTGTTTAAAAAAATTATTGTGAGCTACAAATTTAATATTAATTATTGAAAAAATAATGCATAAAACAAATAAAGTCGCACATCAGATTGATTGTGCGACCTTATTTTTGAGCTTTTATTTGGAAAGGGTGCTATTTTTTGAATTTACGTCCGTCTTGAATATAAATGCCCTTCGTGACGGTTTCTGTCATGCGACCGTTGAGGTCGTAGACAGGAGCGTCAGTGTCGGTCACTGTCTGGACATCGGTTTTTATACCATCTAATGCTCCATCGAAGTCAAGTGGTATTGTGGTTGCGGTGATGCCGGAGTCTTCAAGTGTGGCAACGGGTACATAACACTGATTGGCGTTTATGGTACGTCCCAGGTTGAGCGACAGGCTCGGCTTGCCTGATTTAACCATGATGGTGTATACAGACTTCGTTTTACTTAAGCTTGCTTTCAGCAGCGTACCTTTGAGCAGTGGGCTGTCAAGAGGCTTTGATTGTCTGGCCGAGGCTTGCAGAGTATAATTGCCGTTAATCTTGCCACGCAGAACGGCGGGAGTGTGGGCAGGAAGCAAGCCTTCCACTTTTTGTAGGGAGACCTCGGTGTTAGTGGCCTTGGTTACGATAAAGGCCTCAAGGTCTTCGGGAATTTGAACGTCAAAGTCGTAGAATGCTCCAGAAATGCCATGTGCATTAAGAGACACGGTTATTTGGTTGTATGGTTCGAGCAGCCAAGTGGTGTTGTCGTTATAACTGGCCGTCTTTACTGGTGACACGTTGTTTGCCATGGCGGTAGGGCCGTTTGTGGTGTTGCAGAAGCGGAAATTCACTTTGTCGTCAGTGGCGAGTTGCAGCGGCATGGCTTGTGCCTTGTTTGCAATGCCGATTAGTGCATCGGTCTTGTCGCTCAGAGTGCCGACGGCAACGCCCTGTGATTGTGGGCTGTAGCTATCGTGAATCTTTTGAAACCTCCATGTCTGGTTCGGTTTGTCGGTGGCGGTTTTGGAGTAGATGCCATCGTTGTCAACTGTCAGGAATGTAGGACTGTCAGCCGATGGAGTGATGCGATAGAGGGTTTCTTCGGGTTTGAACTCTATGCGGCTAAGGCTGTCAATGGCGCTAAAGAGATCTTCGGCTTGCGTGAAGTCTATGTTTCCGTTGTCGTAAAGGGTAGCAAGGTCTGACCTCTGTGTTTTGTCGGCCAAGCTGCCTACATATCCTTCTGGTAAGGCGAGAATGCGGGGGACCATAGCTTTGTAGGTCTCGAATTTGTCGCGTTTGCAGGCAGCAGACAGAAGACTGTCTGCCCATTCCTGTCGTGGAGTGTAGAGCTGGTTGTCAAGAATTTCAAACATGCAGTTGTCATCACGCCGGCCAAGTGTGAACGGTTTGTCTGATGAAGCTTTGGCAGACAAGATTGTCGTTCCACTGTTGCCCACACATACGGCAAGGCTCAACATGGTGCTGAAACCGATGTTGACGGGTTCACGGCTTAGAAAGGTCTTGGTGTTGGTGAGGTCGAGGTAGAGTCCAGAGCCGAGATTGTAGATATAGAATGTTTTGTACTTCTCATTGCGAATAAAGCTCCAGTTGTTAAGCATGTCGGATGCAGGCATTCTTATCTTGCTGCTTTCGTTGGCGGTTTGGATGGTGGCGTTGCGCAACACGAGACATGGTTCTGTGCCGGTAGTATCTACAGCAAGTGTACCGTGTCCTTTTTTGTTGCGTAGGACGTAACTGCGTCTGATGCCAGTGTTGGCAATCTGTGCCACTGTGCTGAATTGCAGTGGCGAGCCTTCGGCCGCCAATTTACTTAGAGCTTCGGCCAGGCTGTTGTTGTCGTTATTGTTGCCGTTGTCGTAGACTGCAACGAGATTCTGCAGGTCTTCAGAGCGGTAGCAGTTCAGTTCGCCAGCGTTGTCGATGTATGTTTTAACTATGTTCTTCAGGCGTTCGGTATTATACTCACCTCGGAAGTGAATTTCATTAATGACGATATTGCTCCCGTAGCCTGCCCGTATGTCAAGTTTGATGTATTGAGTGGTTACGGCAGGAATTTCTATCATTGGTTTAGGTGAGCTGGGCACCTCAAGTCCCTCTTGGTATAGTTGCCATTCCTTGCCATCGGCAGATGTGTATACATCAAGGGTTTTGACACGGTATGTTTTGTCGCGTCCTTGTGACAGGCTTATGCATTTTATCTGCGTGGCAACGTTAGCCTTGAATTCAAGATAGTGAGTTTTGAGGCGGTTTGAGGTGTAGCGCGAGTGCCAGTAGGTTCCTTCGCTTCCGTCAACGGTATAGCTTGCCAGTCCATTGTCGCCCTCCCCACTTTCTTCCTGGTCACTGTATCCTATTACCGACCATGCCGACTGGGGTAGGTGGTAACGTGCCGAAGAGAGCGTGCTGGCCATCTCGGTGACCTTACCTTTCTTTATGGCTTGTTGGATGCGTGGTGTGAGAGCCTCAAGGTTAATAGTGTCTACACAGGTATGGTCATCAGTTAGGCTGACATATTTTGAGGAGTCATCAGGAGAACTCTTGAAGCCACCTGTCGACAGGTAGAAGCAATTGTCGTAGGCATTGCTGCGGCCGTGGCCATAGTCAAAGCGTGAGCCACGCTTGCCGTTACCATCGGTGTGACCGAAGCCACAGTAGTTGCGATTGTACCATTTGCCTGTTGAAATGGCACGCATGAAGCCGTGGCGGTAGTATGCCCTGCGATAAAGGTCGCCGCCATTGTCGGTGTAGTTCTCGACAAACGAATACCACCCGCTGAAATACTGGTTGCGACCTGCGGCTCTCAGTGTGGAGATGTATTTCCACTCTTTGTCGGATGGCTGTTTCCACCATAGAGTCACAAGAGTGTTGTGTGACACCATCTTGACGGAATCGTTGCCGTTTTGGTCTTCAACGGAGAATTCTATGTCTTCGGGTCGGCAATTAGCAAGAAACTGCACCCATTCGTCTTTGCGCCAGGGGCTGTCGCCTACTGTGACGGTTTGAACTCCAGTGCCTTCGCCTCCAAAGCCTTTCATTATCCAGTCTTCTCCGCAATCCAGTCCGGTAGACCGCAGGTAGCTTGGCAGAAACTTATCTACCTCGGTATCACCGTTATCCCATTGTGAGAAAAGCATTCCATGGCGTTTTGTCTCACCGACGGTAGAAATGCCGCTATAGCCAGCCAGCAGTCCCAGGGTCATCACATAGGAATTGATGCGGTGGAATTGGCTTGGAAACAAGACTTCGGCATACATCCAGTCGTATGCCTCGCCAGTGGGTGCTTCGGGGTCGGTAGTTCCCCAAGTGTATAAATGTGTAGATGGTGCCATGAAGATGTTGGGAGTGGCAATGCGCAGTGTAGACTCGTGTTGGAACTCAAAACGCGAAATGGTGGCTATGGTCGTTGACGGCTTTTTGGCCGTCAGTTCTATGCGGTAGAAGCAGTCGCGTGGGAAGTATGTGTCGGGAATGGCCTCTTCTTTACATTCTGTGCCAAACTGGTAGGTGCCGGAGAGTGACTTTGTGCAGAGGGTATCACCAGTGTCGGGGTCGATTACCTTGATGTCAATGTTTGCTGTCTTGCCGTATTTGGTGGTAAAGAACAGGTCTGCTCTTGCCCTACCTTTCGGTATTTGTGCATAGTAGCATGTTATCACCTTTTCGTTTGACGGTGGAGTAAATCCGTTTGTGCCAGTTTTGTTGCCTACAGCATAGTAATCTCCGTTTAATCGTTGAAAGTAACGGCAGCACCATAAGGTGTCTTTCATGCTGTGATATGTCTGGGCCTTTGTTTCCGCGAAGGGCAGACATAGCAGTATCAGTGCTTGTAGTAGAGTTTTTTTCATATTTTCATAAAAGAAGAAAGGCTTCTCTTCTCTGAAAAACGGAAAAGAGAAGCCTGTAGAGTTAATATGCTAAATTGTCAGCAGAGTGAATTATTATAATTTCACTTTCTTGCCGTCGATGATGTAGATCTGACCCTTCCGGAGAGAAGAAG
>OJNH01002804.1_pt1 | contig 11794 bp, 9 predicted proteins | sample 1597361 | NCBI WGS metagenome assembly OJNH01 (sample SAMEA2452136, study PRJEB22498) | human gut metagenome | biome: human feces; feature: human gut; material: feces | place: Australia | collected 2012
AATTCCTTACCAGTACTCGGATCTATTCCTAACGAGGGGACCACGTATATCGTACGTAATGCCTCACCTTCCCGGTAAAGGAAATTCGGATTGGATCCCCCCTTGCTTCCAATTCTTCATTCTCTGCTTTCAACGCATCCGAAATTTTCACAATTTCGTTTTTTTCGTGAACCATACTAGCCGATAATGACCAGATGATATTCCTTTCCGTATTCCGAATCAAATATCCAAATGCAGATAATTCCACTCCTGTATTTCTCACCTCACCAATATTTGCCGTGTAACTAGGGAATCCATTTGCCAATGGAAGATACATCTCTGATAACAAATTACCCGTTGTGTTCCGATAATAGTCTGCCGTTAATCTTAATCGATTGCTCAAAACAGCCAATTCAAGTCCCACGTTCCACTTATCCGTTTCTTGCCACGTTAAATCTTCATTTGCCAGTCCCATCAATTTACTACCAAACCAATACCGATAACGATCGCCAGTAAAATATTCATAACTAGCCAACGCTTGATAGGCACTAAAATTCACAGATCCTGTCACGGCATAGGATGCTCGTAATTTCAATCGATCCAACCAAGCTATTCCTTCCATAAACTTCTCTTGATTAATGTTCCAACCTAAACCCAAAGAATAAAAAGGAGCAAAACGTTTATCACTACCAAAATCCGAAGCCCCATCTACACGATAAGAAATATCCGCAAAATAACGCCCATCATAAATATAATTCACGTTTCCGGTCAACCCAAGGCGTCTTTTTACCGACTCTGAACCTGCTGGCTTTCCATTTTCTTCATATTGTAAAGCCATGGACAACATTTTCAAATTTGCCTGAGGGAATCCTTCCATTGTAAAAGTATAAGATTTAGATTCCGATTGAGCGAGATTGTAATTCAACCCCACATATACTTCATGTTTATCGGCAAAAATCTTTGAATAACTCAATGTTATATCCCAGTCATAGCTAAACCCTTTATCTGAAAAATAAGTATACTTTCCTCTTCGGAAAATCTGATCATCCGTATAATCCTTAAAATCAGAATGCTCTGCCGGTTTGAAGTTATCTCCATCACCCACAGTTTTGGTCAATCCGATTCGTGAACGTAAAGTCATATCCTTCCAAGGTTTCCACTCTATAGCAAAATTGTCCGTTATCGTCGTTACCTTCTTCTGATTTACCAGATCCAATGTCGCATCATATAAAGGATTTACTGGTCCTGGATTAAACAAATCATTTGTCTCTTCCAATTCTTTCATGACCTCTCCTTTTTTGTCTTTCCCCGTCCAATAAGGATTCAATTTCACGTATTGATCAAACGAACCGTAAGGTGATTCATTCGCTTCACTTAATCCCACTTCTAAACTATTTCGAAATAACAAAGACCCAAATTCATAAACCAAATCCACATTCCCATTAAAAGTTTTACGATCAGAACCTTTCATTACACCTTTAACATCATTGTACTGCACTGATGCGGAATAGCGAAAACCACCTTCACCACCTCCCTCTAAACGAAGATTGTGTTTATGGCCAACACCCGTACGTAAAGGTTTAGATAACCAGTAAGTATCAACCCCTCTCGCCACGGCTTCTTTTACTCTCGTGTAACGTTCCTGCAAACGCATGGTCTCATTAGAAAACTTTCCTTCATAAAGCCCAGCATCCACTTCCAATTGTAACTTTTCCCGTGCATTCAGCAAATCGTAATCAGTCAGATCCGGAACTTCTACATTTAAACTTCCCCGATAAGACAAACGCAACTTCCCCACTTCAGGACGTTTGGATTCAATCACGACAACCCCATTGGCACCGCGAGAACCATAAATAGCGGTTGCAGAACCATCTTTTAACAAGGTTACAGAACTGATATCTTCATCATTCAAATCCAACATCCGTTGTAACGTAATCTCAAAACCATCCAAAATGATTAAAGGTGTATTTAAATTAGATGTCTTTGTTTCATTTTTCAAATCTTCCACGGTAGGCAGACTTGATGTACCACGGATTTGTACCTCCGGCAAATGATTTGGATCAGATCCGTACGTATTATCCTCGATAATATTAAATGTCGGATCAATATTTTTCAGCGTTGATAACAAATTACGCCCTCTAAATGATTTCAACTCTTTTTCCGTGATTGTTGAAACAGCACCCGTGAAACTTTCCCGTGATTTTTTAAAAATACCCGTCACAACAACATCTTCCAACTCATTTTTTGCAGGTTTCAATACAACAACAATTTCAGGAATCTCCTTGTTACTATCAATAACAATTTCTTTAGATTCCATTCCAACCATTGAAAACTGTAATACATGTTTTCCGACAGGAATCGAAAAGGTAAATTTTCCGTCCATATCTGTAGCGGCACCAATAGATGTTCCTTTTATCAACACCGTCACTCCCGGTAGGTGCTCTCCTTTTTCATCGGAAACCTGTCCGGACACCTTCACGGATTTCTGTATGATTTCCTTAGCTTGACGTTCCCTGATCACGATTACACCCCGACTCACCTCATAACCAAAACGTGTACCCTCGAAGATTCGATTCAAAGCCTCCTCGACTGTAACTTTTTCCAGCTTCATATCCTTACAAGGAACATCTCTCAACACATTTTCATTATAAAGGATATTTACCCCACTCTGATCCTTAATCTTCATCAACACGTTACTTAACGTTTCTGAACGTATTTCCAAAGAAATCATTTTGTTCTGTGCGCTCACTGAAGTTGGTACCAAAACAACGAATCCAACCATCAGAAAATAAACCAAACGCATAACTAAAAATTTTTTTCTCCAACAAAGGGATGATGTATAATCATCCAATCGTTTTTTCTTCATAAATTTGTCAAACATTTTATTTGTATTAAATGAATAATATGTAAACGAGAGGGTATAAATAGTTGGTAGCTTGCTATACCCTCTTTTCTTTTATTAATTTCCTTTCCGTATATATACCGTTCGGTTCTTTACCTCAAATTTCACATTTACACCAAGTTCAAAAAGAGAAAGAAATTCTTGTATATCTGTAAATCTATCTAGGTTTCCAGAAAACTCTAACGCTTTCAAAGTACTATCTTCAAACACGACCTCCACGTTATACCATCGTGATAATGTCTTCATAATCATGTCTAGAGTCTCCCCTTGGAAGGATAAACGGTTATCTTTCCAACTAATATAATGATTTACATTTACTTTCCGAACGATCGATTGGCTATTTTCTTTTTCAAATATCAGCTGTTCCTCCGGTTTCAAAATCACAGACGGATTTATTCCATCATCAAATTTCACTTTACCATTTACCAAGGTTGTAACCAGAGCTGTCTCATCCGAATAACATTTTATATTAAACTCCGTTCCTAACACTTCTATATTTCCTGATTCCGTTCTCACGATAAAAGGGGCTGATTTATCTTTTACCACGTCAAAATACGCTTCACCGCTTAAAATCACCTCCCGCTTACCACCGGCAAACATTACCGGATATTTCAAATGTGAATCAGAATTCATCCATACCCGTGTACCATCTGCCAATACCAACAAATACAAACCACCCCGGGGAACTATTAATTGATTAAAAACGACCGTATCTGCATTAGTTTGTTTCAAACGATTATATTCCAATCCTGTCGAGTCTGCAGCAATCAATACATTCCCAATCTCTTCCCAATTACGATACTCTTTTCCTAACACAACTTGTTCCCCGTCCGCTCTCACCAATATTGCTTTCATCTCCGCCGGAAAAATATTTTCCTGCTTTACAATCGTACTCGTTTTCGGCAACAACAATTCTATTTGTTTCCACTGCAACAAGATTATACAAACAACAGCCACACACGCTGCACCTGCCATCCACATTGCCACTCGCAAACGTTTTCTCCTTTCCATTTGACGTTTTAGCCGTAAAAAAGCATCTTTTCCAGAATAACGTTTCCGTTTTTCTAATTTCTTGCCCACGTACTCTGCATCCCGTAATTTCCCCACTATATTATCTTCCTTCTTCTCTACCTCCTTCCCCTCAGCCAATAAATTTTCTATCGCTTTGTCTACAACCACACGTGATTGATCATGTATCTCATCCCATTTCATATCATTTCTGTATTTATTTTCACAACAGACACTCGATACAAAAAAACGAGTGACAAGAAATTAAAAAAAATTCAATAATTCTACACGAAAAACAACCCAGCAATTACCATCCAAACATCCCCTAATTGCTCACGTACAAAGGCATAGGCCCTCTTTTTTTGCGTTTTCACCGTATTTCCAGATATACCCAACTTCTCCGCTATATCCCTCACTTTTTCTCCTTTCATACTCTGCAATAAAATATCCCGTTGTTGCCCGGGTAAACGTGTGATCACGGTATAAAAACGAGTAATAGCCTCCTCTTCCAAGGCCATTTCTACTGCATCACTTTCATCACTAACAACTTGTCCCATCCACACCTCATGGGCCTTTTTACTTCTTTTCTGGTCACGAACAAAATTAAGTGCGGCATTGTACACAGCACGGTATAAATAAGCAGTAATTACTTTTATATCTTCAAAACAGACAGTTGAAAGCCACAATTTCACGAAACATCCCTGCACCACATCTTCCACCATTTGATCATTCCCCATAATTTTTGCCGCATAGCAACATAGTGGAGCATAAAAATAATCATATAGCTCAACCCAAGCTTTATCCTCTTTACGATTAACCCCATCTAAAAATTGCTTGTATTCCATTACAACTCTCTTTAATCTCACAAATATATCGATTCCAATATTATCTACAAAAATATAGTTGTCAAAATCAAAGAGTGCAGATTCAACTCGCCAATGCAACTTTCATTTCAAAAATAATAATTTTTTTTTGGCGAATCAAATTGCAATTTTTTCCTCATCGTCGTATAATAATTTTGCATTCCATTATAAAATATTTTACTCCCCATATATACTGCTCCAACTTCCCCAAAAATACACTTGCGATTCCTGCTGCCCTACAAACACAATTTTTCATTTAATCATCTATTTTGAAAAATTTACAAAAGTATACGATACGCGGTTATTTTATTATTCAAATCTTTGGGCAAGTTATCGTTTGCGTCATGGACGCACTATTTAATCGGCCAGCGTCCCGCTCTTCTTGCGCTGTAACGAGAACGTATAGAATGGATGAGTCAAAAGATGGCGGGAGTAGTACAAATTAATTCTAAGATTCATGAATCACGTGTAAGGTTTGTGAATACGAAATCGAGGTGAAACCTTCGCTCTACTCGATAATTCGTAATTATTTATTCTTTAGCTTCCATTGCACCAACCATTGTTGGGTTATTTCATCGTAATTCTCAATAAAATCTTTACTCACGGGATTCACATCGAGCCCCAAATCTAGCCACTATCTTATCTCTTGAGCAATTACATCATAGGCTTCTTCCATAGAACGAACTCTTTTCAATTCATCCCGCACTCCACGTTCCAAATAATAAACAGAGTATTCATTATCTGATTCTTTCTTTATATTCAAAGAATCCTCTTTTTCCTCTCCATCAATTGAATACACGTAAGGATCTACTTTCCAATTATGCATTGAATTTAAAAATTCTTCTTTTGTCATAGATACTTATTTATATGTTACTTTGCTATCATACAAGTATTCACATTACAAATATAAAAATAAAAATTCTTCCCCATGCTTGTTTATTTTTACTTGATGAGTTATAAAAGATTATCCTCCAAAGCATCCCGTTTGGGTTCAATTATTATCTGTTCTTTATAAGAGAAGTAATGATAATCCTACCGAGAACAAGGTGAGAAGCTACCCCTTTTTCGAAGATCATTCGAAGCTTAACCAGTGCTTAACCAGTGCGGAGTGTATGAGCAACGGATAAGCAACGAATGTGCAACGAATAAGAGGTAGCTTCTCGATTACTTTACGGTAGGATTACACATGGTTTTCCTTAGATTTACTTCTAGGAGACGGTTTGATTACACGTTAACCAGGGGAAAATCCCATCATAACCCCATTTCCAAAACAATCTTATATGTTTCTCCCGGCTTGAAATTGGGTTCGTAGATCAACATAAAATCCTCGTTAATCAACATGTCGCCTGAGCATTTTGACACCAAACGAGGACTTTTTAAGCGTTCCGGGAAGAAATAACTAAAAGGCAAATTTCCAACATGTTCTTGCTTAAATTGCTCTCCTTTCAGGTGATTCATATTGAAATTCTTCCGTGTTTTAATTTTAATAATACATCTCTCCCCTTTAACTTTAAAGTCTACCTTATACTCCTCCTCGGGCATTTCTTGCAAACGAATATCAGCTTTAGGATCACCATAGTAAGCCAACACATCTCTATCATACAAGAAACCGACCTGATCTTTAGTCGGATTTTCTATACCTAATTGATTTTGAATCGCGGCAACAGCTTTTTTCATCTCTCCCTGAAATTGGGCATCAGATTGAGAGTAAGGAAAATTTAACTGGTTAAAATTAGAATTCCAACGATTCATTTGGAATAACATATCTTGCTCATTCAAGAATACGGCTTCAGCTAAAGTGTACCGTCCCGGATTGAACAACCAATATTTCAATGTTCCCCATCCGGCTCGACCATACCAAGAAGTTACTACATACCCGACCATTGCAGCCGCATTTCCACTTCCCAAACAAGCAATTGCCATCGAATTAGGATTTTTCCTGACATTTCCAAGCAAACAGTTTCCCGCCCCCAGAAATACTCGTCGCTTTCCACTTTCAACCAAATATTCCTTACCTTCAGGAAAAGCCGCGTATAAGAAACCGTTCTTTGACTTAATATTCCCGTGTGAAAACGGCATCTCTAAATTCCGTTCCGTGGCATGCCCGGAAGTAACTACAAAATCCGGATCATATTCCTTGTAAAAATCATAGAATTTTTGCAGGCTTTCATCAGGAGAAATCGTGTAAGTAATAACGGAATCTTTGATGCTTCGCTTTTCCCCACAAAGTCCATCCTGATGATCATCTATCCATGCAAAACGATCGAACCACTTGGCTTCATGCAACTCGGCAATAGTCGATACGGCACTTTTTATCGTCAAAGGCCGTACGCCATTATTAGCTAACTTCAAAGCAGCCTTCGCGTCATATCCTGTAATAATTCCCCAAATATAATCCGAATAAACATCATCATCCACCTGACGACTCATCCGATGTAAAAGCATGACCAATTCACGGTCAACCTGCTTGGGCTCTTCAACAAAAGCAACATAACGAGGAGTATAAAATTTTAAACTATCTAAAATCTCGGATGGAGAGTTATTGTAATAAAACACGGGAGCATGATGCTTTTCTTGTAGAAAAGAGATCACTTTTGCCCAACCCGTATCCGTTTTCAATTTTTGCCTGGCAACCACCGCGTAGTCTTGAGCCATACTCTTGTTAAAAAAAGCAGAAACAAGCAGGCACAACAATATTTCAACGATATTCTTCATTCTATACATCTAATTATAATCCTTTTAAGGCTTTCAACATTGTTTCTGTTTCAGGTTCTGAAGGACGGGTCGTTTTAGGAGAAATGATTTTTCCCTTCCGATCAACCAATATAAAACGAGGAATTTTTCGATTACCGAACGCCTCCATAAAAGACCAATCATCCCCCATGTGCAACTGGATTCCACCCAATTTATCTCCTTTCACCATTTCTATCCATTTTTTCTTATCGTTGTCACAAGAAATGCTCACGAACCAAATATTCTTATCTTTAAATTTCTCTTCCAAAACTTTCAAGAAAGGTAATTCATCACGACACGGAGGACACCATGTAGCCCAGATATCGATAAAAATATATTTCCCTTTCAAAGCTTTTAAAGAGACTTTTTTACCATGAATATCCTCAAAAGAGAAATTAGGACAACGATCGCCCGCTTGCAAAGGACGCTCTTCTTTTTCAATCGCTTTTCCCTTTTTTCTTGCTTGTGCTTCCACCGATATAGCACAACTTAAAACAAACACGAATAAAATAAATAAACCTGTTCTCATTTCAATTATTTTATATGTGACCTTCTTGCTCTTAAATCTTTCAAACATTTTATTGTATAAGCCGAAATTCGTTCACGTTGTGCACGATCCGCCCCTTTCATCAAGGTGGATAAAAAGTCTCCCAACTCACTTCTAAAGATAGGTTCTACCATAAAAATTTTCTGATCGTAGAAATCCATTATAGCTGCATAATCTTTCTTTTCATGCAACGTCCAAAGTTGTCTGAGAATTTCCCTTTCCGGCATTCCCGCACTATCTATTGTAACCATTAACAGAGCTGGATTCTCCATGCCGGAAGTATCCTGTAAGCACGCTTGGAATGCTGTCATCAGTACTTGACGGATTTTATCATTGACCTGCTTTTCTCCCACGTGGTCCACAAAATATGCTTTGTTTTGTAGAAAAGCCTGAAATACAGCATCCCGATAATCATTCACGCACATCTGAAACATAATCCACCCCTTCTTGCTCACCAAATCCTCAGAAGAAAAAGATGGGAAGAAATCTCGGGCGATATCGGACAAACTAACTATTTCTCCCGCATCATCTAAAGCGAAAAGATAATCAGGTAGCAAATCAATAGAACGTTCCCCGGCTTCGTAACGTTGTTTCACCATGGCATAATTAGCCCGCTCATCCAATCCCCGGGAGATTTTAGCCAACAGTTCCTCTCCGGGACAAATACCCGCGATCTTGTGTAATAATTTCCCTTGATTGTTAAACAACAAAAAGGAAGGACACTGTTTCAACCGGTGCTCTCTTTTAAAGAGAACACCAGCCCGTTCGTCCATATCCATATCAACCAAAATGAAATGGTTGTTCAAAAAATCTGCCATATCGGGTAAAGACAATACTTTCTCAGTCATATCGTCACATAAACGACAGGGAGAATAGGCATAAACCAGTACCATTTTTCCCTCTTCTTTTGCCTGTATGAAGGCACTGTCATAGGACGTCGCGTAATGTAACGACTGGGCATTTACCAACCATGGATATACCATCAATAGAATAAGTACAAATCCCTTCATTTTAATCTTCTTTATTTTTCACACAACGCACACTATAAGCCGTACCATCTGTTCTGGAATAGAATCTCAATATTCCAGATTCTCCCATTCCCACGCTTCTAACCACCGCTATTTGAGTACTATCCGTCTCTGCAATAGCCGAAGCAGACCAGAAATAAGCATTCGCCCCCTGACGGGAATATACATTCACTTTCTCTCCTGTTCCGAATAGCTTTCCTCCACACATCAAGGCATCAAAACCGATTCCACTCTCCCCACTTTTCAACAAGTCCCCCTGCCCATTTCCTCGCCACTGATTCATCAAAGAAATCTCCTTTCCAGACATGCCTAACGTTCTCTCCAACTCTTGCCAATCCTCGTCTGTCGGCAAACGCCATCCTTTCGGGACGGCAGCCATGGCCGCTTCGTATGAATACAGATAACCAAACTCCTTTAAAAATTCCTCGTTGGGATTCGTTTGATAAAATTCATCCAACAATTCTTTCGGCAATTGATCTCTGACTTTATCAATGATTTCCTCGTAGGAGTACCCATCTTGATTCCATTTATCAATTTTTAAATAAAGATCATCGGAAATCAAAAACTTCACCCAATAGTCTTCTACCAACTTTACAAATTGTTTCGTGGTCAATTTCGGAAGCTTCTCATTCCACGTCCAACACCCATCAAAAGCACCTTCATCACGACGGAAACGCAAATTTTCTGCCATCCATACCTGATTGCCTATCGTAACACAACGATAAGTTATTTGATCTCTCTCATCCGTAAAATTACCAACTTGTACATCCGGACGTATCACTTTGTCCTCGTTTTGACAACACCACAAGGCAAACAAAGATATTATCAACAATATTTTTCTCATAATAAACAACTATCTATTAACACGCTATCATTTTTTCACCGGAACATAATCCCGAATGAGCTCATACTTTTGCATCACTAAAGGATAATTTCCCCAACGCCTTTCAAATTCTTCCGGAGTAACGGAAACGATCTCGTTAATATAACCTTGTAAGTCAATATCCGGATAAGGAGGGGTACAATCAAAATAAACAAGTTCCCAATCATCATCAAAATCAAGTTGCTCGTAATTAGATACAAAACCATATTTTCCCAACACATCTCTCACCGCTTTCTTATCCTCCTCTAAAGCATCAGGATCCGTTAAAATATCCGGGTCAAAATTATCCGGTAAATTCGGTTCCAGCTTCTCCCATTTTACATCATAATGCTTCGAAGCAGACACTTTAGAAAAATTATTAACAGCATTATCGTCCATTTTATTTAAAATCACATCGATCATAATCTTGTTAATATACTTTTTCACTTTCGCATCCGTATTTTGTTTCAAAACATCAGAGAGAAGCAATGTCCTGAAGAATATCCCGGAAGATATTGAAGTAACATCCCCTGACATACTCGGTCTCACGGTTTTCTCTGTCAGTAACATTGAAAACGGATAAATACCGGCAGGGATCGTTTCCAAATATTTAGCCGCAAGTTCCAATGCCACAAGACATTTATCCGTCTCTTTGATATACGTGTGCGTGTAAGGAGTATTATAACTCTCGGAACTGAAATTCCAATTCAAATCTATTGTCTCGTAACGAAAAACGGAATCACCGTGAATGTCTACCTTTACAAATATTTTACCAATCGTATCATTCAAGAATACGGGAACCCCGTATTTTTGATAAATTTCAAAAGCACGATGTTGTACCGGATCATTGGGATTATCCTTTATTTCCCAGAAATTTTCATAATAGGACGGTTCACTCACGATATTCTCGTCTTCACATCCTAAAAAAATACACCATCCCAAAAGTAACGCAATAACTATTTTTGTCATCTTCATAACTCTAGTTTTACTCGTTTTCAATCAAATTTCCATCAGCATCCACGGAGGCAAACGCCTTACGTACTCTACGCTCGTTATCCGGCATATCTTCATGATATTCCCGAACGCTTGCCGGAATCCGGAATAAATAAGCAGGATCATCTTTTTCCAATCGGAACAATTTTGCCGTATTGAACTTGTAATTATTATCCTGACTATATTCGGCAAACACCCGAACGATCTCCTTTTTAAAAGGATATTTTACACATGCCGCATAACGGCGCAAGTCAAACCAACGATGGCCCTCCAAACACAACTCTTTTCTTCGTTCATTCCGAATCTCATCCACCAATTCTTCCCCGCTGTATTGCATATCCACGTACTCACTTATCCGATTTCGACGCAATCGATTTAACCAATCACATGCTTCCGCATCATTCAACATCGCGCAAGCCTCGGCCATATTCAAATAAGCTTCGGCCACACGCATCGTAAAGCCATCTGAAGGCGTTACCTCTCCTTTTTTCTTTGAATATTTACGATTTAACGCGATACTATCCGTCGAAACGTTTTTTGAAAAATACAGTTTCTTGCGATAATCTTTATCATCATACAAATTATAAAGATTTCTTGACACGCAAAAATCCCCACCTTCTGCTGTCAAAACATTCACCAAAGTCTGACTACTTTGAGAAAAAATAATTTCCTCATTATTTTTATTCATAAAACACTGGTCAGCAGCCAAACTTGCAATATTAACCAACGTATTTTTACTCTGTAAAAACTCATTGGCCGTCTTTCGAGCATTTTCCCAATCCTGCATATACAAATACACGCGCGATAAAAGTAATAAAGCCGATTCCCGCGAAGCCCGGAATGAAGGATTCGATTGCGGACTACGGGTCAATTCATCTA
>OJNH01002806.1_pt1 | contig 11789 bp, 7 predicted proteins | sample 1597361 | NCBI WGS metagenome assembly OJNH01 (sample SAMEA2452136, study PRJEB22498) | human gut metagenome | biome: human feces; feature: human gut; material: feces | place: Australia | collected 2012
TAAAGACCGGTTCCATCCGGATCGATCCGAAAGCGATATGGGTGGAAGAAATACATACGGGGACCAGTAGATTAGTACATTCTTCGCGTTTAGGCGTAATGCTCTTGTACGAGATCGGATAGGGTGGGAAGCCATGATATTGGACATCCCCTTCATTTTTTACCATACCGTTTGTAACGATACGTTGGCAATTATGAGAGTCCATTCCGTAGGCGGCCATTCCGATTGCATCTCCCACAGTCTCTTCCCCTTGGCAATTTTTTTGTGTCATGATATATTCCCCGTTCAGGCGTCGGGCTTCGCGCACATATAGTTGGGTCGGAAAGTTATCATTGTCAACAAATTCATCTTTCGCCCATCCGAATCTGGAAACCTGGTCGCGAAGTTTGGAAGGGACTCTTTCATCGTGTGTGAGGAAATAGAGCAGTCCTTTTGTATAGTCTACATGTTCTTGCCAGATCCGTTCGCGGGTTGCATAGTTGCCATCCGGATATTCGTAATTCATACCGATCATATCAGTTGATAGTGGTCCGCGATTATTCACGTCATACTTATTATCTGGCATCATACCCCAGTTAAATAAGAGATAATTATCTATGTGTAAATCCATTTTACGGATAGCACGTGCCAATAGTTCATATTTGGCCGGATCATAGTTTTCAGGTTTTTCGAACGGACGTTGATTTTCTTTATTGTCGGTAAGGCATAAACGGAAATTGTATGCTTGTACGAGTTTATCTCCACTTCCTCTTTCTTTCAGTGTATTAGGTTGGATTCCCCAACATAAGCCACTATTCGGATCGCCTTCTTTTAGATATGGGTCTACTCCGTCCGGAAATTGATGCCAGAAAGACATTTGGACTCCGTTAAGAGTCTCGTCGTGTTCTTCGTTTCCTTCACGTCCTACAAAATAAGAGACACCGGCTTTTGCCATTAAATCGCCTTCATACGAACAATCAATGAATTGTTTGGCTTTAACCCGTATCAAGGTCTTTTTATCCGGTTGTTGGGAGTCTTCCAAAGTGATACTTTTTATTCTTTTATTCTGAACTTGAGCATCTGTTATGCGACGATAATACAGGACATCCAAATCTGCATCTTTCACAAAGCGGTTCATGGTTGCAGTCGCGACACTTGGGGGAAAAGTCCATTGCTCGAATTTATTATAATGCTCTCCAATACGACGATAGAAAAGGCGTGCCAATCCGGTAACTGCATATTTGTTTCCGATATCTGTCATTCCGAGACCGCCGGTAGTCATACCTCCTAAATATTTGCCAGGCTCTACCAAAAGAACGGATTTACCCATTTTTTTTGCAGAGTAAGCAGCTACAACACCTGCGGATGTTCCTCCGTATATGCAAATATCGACTTCTTTGACAGCGGATGTATTTTCCTTTTTTTGAAAATGGCAGGAAAATAATGTTATACAAAGAATACAAGGAAATAATTTATACTTCATAATGGCGATATTTATTAATCGAAGTTTTAAAAATATTATTTCAATGGATAATCGAAGCCTCAATTATGGATTTTCAACATTGAAAATCCATAATTGAGGCTTCGATTGCTAGAGATTAATACCCGTCGTTTTGCGTTAGGTTACCGTTGACCAAAATATCGTTAGCTGGAATAGGCCACAAATAGTTTTTCTTTGGGTCAAAAGACATTTTGTAGAATGTAGTGATATATCCAGCGGTTTCCATAGGTGCAAGATTGGGCAGTCCGTTTTCATCGATTGTCGGTATGCCACCGATAGGATAGTTACCTTCGTCCCAGTTCTTTAACAAAGTTATGAAGTCTTGAGACAATTCGATGTTTGATTCACTGCCGGTCAAACCATTCCAATTGGCGGAGTTAGACCAGGCACGATTCAAGTAATACATGGACTTGTTGTGTGATTTTTCAGCAATGCGCCAACGCAACAGGTCGCGATAACGAATCCCCTCGAATGCGAATTCCGAACGACGGTCCATGCGGATGATTTTGCGTAAAGCCTCTTGTGATTGTACTTCTACGCGGGGGTAAGCGATACCTGTTTCGCGATAGGCACGTTCACGGATCAGATTGATCGTTTTGTCCAAGTCGTCTTGTGTACATTGTCCCATTTCGTTCTTCGCTTCCACGTAAGTCATCAGTACCTCAGCATAACGTAGGTATGGATAACAGTTGTCTGCTTTTAGATTATAATTGTTGAAATCTTTCCAGTCATCCTTCACAAATTTACGGAGAATCAATCCGTTATAAGCTGAATGTTGATTCGATGCTTTGGAGTCAGTGTTGACTACCATTTTACCGGTAGACACTTCGTATACCGTATTTGCATAAGGACTGGGATTGAATTCATAGCCTAATGTGATATAATCTGGATATTTTTCAGGAAATGTCCCATCTTTTTTGGACTGTTCATATTCTGCATAGTCAGCAGAGTATTTAGTTTTGAAAGGTTGGATTGTCATTGCCAGACGCGGGTCTCGGTTGGCAAATGGATCTTTCGGGTTATAGAGCGGTGATTTGTCAATAGGCAAACCGTCCGTGCAGGTGTAGGAACAGAACAGCTCCAATGATGGACTTTGGTTGCAATGGCCACCGATTTTGCGTATGACAAAGTCACGTACATTTTCCATGAAACCATATCCTTTTTTTAATGTCAAGTCTCCTTTGAAATAAAACATAAATTCGGGAGAACTGGTAGCTTGGAACATTTCCCGATAATTGTCGTGTAATTTGTAGACTCCGAGATCCATACATTTTTGTGCAGCATCAACGGCGGTTTGCCAGTCTTCGTGGAAGAGGGCAAAACGGGCTTTGAAACCGAGGGCGGCTCCTTTGGTCGGCCGTTGTTGACCTTTGTAGGAATTGGGCAGATATTCGGCCGCTTTGTCTAAACATTCAAAAGCATATGCAAGCACTTCGTTTTTGGGTGAGCGGGTTGCCACGTATGCTTCATCCAAAGTCATACCTTTATTCAACACGCAATCTCCATAATAGGCAGTCAGTTCACAGTAGGCAAACCCTAACATGAAATAGGCTTCCCCCTTGTATTGGTTTACTTTGCTTTCACTGATTCCGGTCGCAGAACCATTGTCCAATGCTTGAATTACTTTTGTTGCACGGGCGATGGACTTGTATAAGGAACTCCAGCGTGTGGAGGAGGTCCCCCATTGAGAAGTGACTGTTCCGAGCGTAACTTCGTTGGAACCATTTCGGTTTAACAAATCATCATCCCAATAGATGGCGTCAATCGGGAAGAAGTCTGGTCTCCACAAATCATTAAGTGCCATTTCTATTTCGGTTTCATCGTGATACCAATTTTCACTCGATCCTTCAGAAAGTGGATTTAGGTCGAGGTTTGCACAGGCTGTCATGCTTAGTGAGACTATTCCGGTTAATAGATATTTGTTTATTTTGTTCATAACAGGATTTTTTTAATTAAAATGAAACATTCAAGCCAAAAATATAAGAAGACATGATCAAGTCTTTTGCGCGATCCCCCCATTCGGGATCGAATCCTTCGGGATATTTCGAGAAGGCAGGCAGGTCATTCGCACTGAAATAGACTCTCAACTTGTTAACAAAAAACTTCTTCGTGAATTCAGATGGGAGCGTATAACCTAATGTGATGTTTTTGATACGCATATAAGCTCCGTTGAAAATATAGAAGTCACTTTTTGCATAAATATTGGCACTATTGGTCGTCAATTTCGGATATTTTGCCTTGGCATTTTCTGCATCCGTTGCTGTCGGACTCCAATGGCTTTCGATCAGATTTACCGGACAAGCATATGCTTGATAATTGAATGGTGTACCGGGCCAGTTCCAGTAGGCTAATTGATGTCCAACACCTTGAAATGATAAATTGAAATCCAAGCCTTTCCATTCTGCCCATAGAGAGCCACCGTATTGCATTTCTGGTAGGGAATTGCCCAAGCGTACACGATCGGCGGAAGCAGTGATTTTGCCGTCTCCATCTATATCTTGGTAACGTATGTTACCTGCTTTATCGTTGTTAGTCAGAACTGGAATGGTATTTCCGTTTTCGTCCAACATGGCAGCATCATTCAAGATAATGCCCATACTTTTGTATCCGTACCATTCGTTAAAATAAGACCCTTCTTCAGTGATCTTGTTATCATCGATTTTCTGTCGGTTTGCCATGTATCCCATTTTAGAACGATAATCGGACAAATTGAAACTTACACCGTATCGGAAATCGTTGATTTGATCGCTCCAGGAAAGTTCAAGATCCCAACCTTTCGTATTCATATCGGCTGCGTTGTTTTGCGGTGCGTTATAACCAAAATAAGAAGGGAATCCAACTTCCATCAGCATATCAGTTGTCTTTTTGTAATAATAATCGGCTGATGCACGAAGTCTGTTATTTAGCAAAGTGATGTCAGCTCCGAAACCATAGGTGGTGGTCGTTTCCCATGTTAGGTTGTTGAAAGCATAGTCTGTCTGATAAGCCGTTTGTACGACATCTGCTACACCTGTAGTTGCATTTGGAATAAAACCTGTGCCAAAACTGAGTATTGCTTGATAAGGAAACTCCTTCCCTAGACGTTCGTTTCCCAATTGTCCAATTGAACCGCGTAACTTTAAATAATCTACAATGCTTTTGTTGAACCAAGGTTCTTCGGAAATAACCCAACCTGCACTAACGGAAGGAAATGTACCCCAACGGTGGCCATCAGCAAAACGTGAAGAACCATCTGAGCGAATATTAGCTTGCAGCATATAGCGATCTGCCCATGAATACATGATACGACCGAAGAATGAACGATAGGCATTATGTCCAGCTTTTCCGCTATTGTATTGGTAGTCTTCAGGCCCTAAATTCAAGTAAGGATAATTGACCAAATTAAAATTGGTTCGTGAAGCACCTTCTTCTTCCCATTTGTAAGAATAATCTTCATAACCAGCCATCAATCCGATAGAGTGGCGTTTCAGTTGCATTTTATAGTTGGCATAGAACTGCTTAGTCAAGCTATGGTTGTCGTTACGACTTTCACTGAGACTAGTTGAAGCATAGCCAACTCCGGGAATCGGGTCACCGGTGATCCGGTAGACTTCGTATCTTTTGCGATGGTCTTTTCCTTTGTAAAAAGAATATTTTGGTGCTACGATGGCAGTTAATGTTAATCCTTCTATGGGTGTGATATCTAATTGTAATTTACCACCCACACTGTAGTTCTGTTTTTTCATGGAACCGCCTAATTGGTGCTCGGCAATAGGGTTGTCACCATCTTTGCCATCGGCAAAACGTCCGTCAGACCAATAAGCATTGTAGATCGGTGCACGCTCCATTAAGGTAAAGATCGATCCGTGAGGTTCATTTGCGTTAGAATAGAGTAAATTCAAGTCAACATTGGCATGTATCCAATTATTGATTTGGTAGTCATTGTTCGTGCGGATATTGAAACGCTCGTAGTCTTTTGTTTGGATAAGTGCTTCCGAATTGTAATAGTTGAGACTGAAGTTTGTTTTCAGTTTTTCCGTACCTCCACTGAGCGAGAGAGAGTGTCTTTGGTGATGTGTGCTACTTTTCAATCCTAAATCCATAAAGTCGGTATCTGCATAGCGGTCCGGATCTTCAGCTCGTAGTTGTGCGTAATTGTTGATTACATCTTCGGAGTAAAGTGAATGGAGGGATGATGCACCATCGTTGAAAGCTAATTCGTTAAGACCACTCATCCATTGTACGGCATTAGCGAATTTAGGTTTTGCGGTCGGTGTGTTGATGCCGTATTCTCCATTATATGAAAGATGGAATTCCTTGTTTTTGGCACGTTTGGTTGTGACCAATATGACACCTGCCGCTGCGCGTGAACCGTAAATAGCAGCCGAAGCTGCGTCTTTCAAAACCTGAATGTCTTTTACGTCTTCAGGGGCAATATCTGTAAGAGTGCCAGGCACTCCATCCACGATCACTAATGGGTCATTAGTTGACATGGTCGTGACACCACGTACGCGGATAGTAGCTCCGGCTGACGGGTCGCCGCTGGAACGTGTGATCTGTACGCCGGCCATCTGTCCTTGTAATTGACTGGAAAGCTGCGGTGTACTCTTCATCCGAAGTTTGTCGCCTCCCAAAGAAGAGGTCGATCCTGTCAGGTCGATTTTGCGTGCCGTACCGTAGCCGATCACGACGACTTCATCCAATGTCTCCGAATCTTCTTCGAGGGTGATGTTGTAGGAGTTTTGTGAACCGACTTTTATTTCGGTCGGCTTGTATCCGATGTAGGAGATCGAAAGTATAGCACCAGGTGCTATACTGATGTTGAAGAGGCCTTCAACATCAGTAATGGACCCGTTAGTCGTTCCTTTCTCTACAACATTGGCTCCGATGATCGGGTCACCGTTATTGTCTAGGACTTTCCCCGTGATTTGCTTGGCCTGTTGTTGCCGTGCGTATGCTTTTCGCATAATGTTGATATTCCGATCGTTGATCGTATAAGTCAGTCCTGTTCCTGTCAATGCTTGTGTCAGGATTTCATCGATTTGATTACTGTTGGCCTTTATGTTGACTTTAATGTCTGCAACATCTTTATCTACATAGAAAAATAGGAATTCGCTTTGTTTTTCTATCTGTGAAAACAAGTCGGTGAGAAGCATCCGTTCAGTTTTGATGGATATCACTACCGATTGTGAATAGGTAGGTTCCGCTTGCATAGGAAGGTAAAACTGTTAATAGCGAAACCGCCGTAATTTTTGTAATTGCTACTAATTTTTTCAGGCTTTCAGGATGAAGATGCCTGTAATACGAAACATTTTTCATGCTTATGTATTGATTTAAGAGATTAATAATTTACTTGTTTCATGGTGTGACCCTGTTCGCTTAGTGTAGGTCTCAGTGCTACTTTTAACATTAGCGTTTTCTCATAGGCATTATTTTTTAGTGTGCATGTTGGATATGATAATTTCCTGTTTTATTCGTCCACCGTATAGGCAAACTGTGTGAGATTACTTTTAGGATCTGTTCTATGCTTTGTTTTTGATTGAATGTACCGGAAACGGTGATGGATGGATCTGCCAGTCTTTCATCATCAATCCGGATTTCTACTTGGTAGATGTCTTTCAAGTTCTCGATCAATTCGGTGAATGGAATCGATTTGTACTTCAACAGACCGTCTTTCCAAGCTGTGAAAGTGTCGGTGTCTATTTCTTTGACATCCACCTTGTTTGTCGACCGGTTGAAAGTCAGTTGTTGGTTTGGGGTCATCACGATATTTTGCTTTGCGCCTTCGAAACGGATGGAACCTTCCACAAGGGTTGCCGTGATATCGTCTGACTCTGCATCTGCCTTCACGTTGAAGTGCGTACCCAATACGGTGATAGAAGCACCGTTCATCTCTACTTGGAAGGGCTTGCTTGGATCTTTTGCCACTTCAAAATAGGCTTCACCTTCTAATTTGACGTTGCGGCTGTCTTTCCCGTATTTGTCGGAATAGCTTAAGCGGCTGTTTTTGTTCAATGTGATGATGGTTCCGTCTTCCATCGTGAAGTTGGAGGTATGTTCGTCTGTCAGCAAGGTGTAGTGTTCGGATATACGGTCATTTGTATTATAAAGGAAAAGGGCTGTTGAGAAAATGAAAAGCAAACAGGCTGCGGCAATTAGTGGAATGGCGTTTCTCCATAATTGTCGCCGGGCAGTCTGCCTTCTTTGTACATTGATCTTTTGCTGCAGTTTGTCGGCCGAGAAAGCAGGGGCAACGGAATGTTTGAAAGCGACATCCGCATCCCAATAATTCTTGAGACGTCGGAATTCATCTCGATTTTTTTCGTTTTCGTTCAGCCATTCGCTTAACGAAAGGATATCGTCCGAAGAACTTTCTCCACTCAGGACACGTGCGATTATATGGTTTATTCTGTTTTCCATTCTATGTGTTTCTATATGTATAGTCGCAGGGAAGCGAGAATTCCCTTAGTCGGAATGAGAAAAAGATAGAAAATTTTCATCTGTTCCCATTCGGAGAAAATAAATTTCCCACTGTGGGAAAATTTATTTTCAATAGGAGGAAACAAAATTTTCAATAGGTGGAAACAAATGTTTCCTGGACATGAAACAGAAGTATTATAATCGGCAAAACCAAAAGTACAAATTTTCAAAACGAGAAGTATAAAAAAGGAATGTCGTTTAAGTATTACATAAATGGTGCTTAAACGACATTTTTTAATATGAATTTTCCTTCAATATAATGCCCGAAACTCATTGTCAACTCAGCAAAAAATCGTATCTTTACACAGTAGTCAAGATACTTCTTTGTAGGATGATCTGTCTGTTTTTTTGTACAACATGATGTCTGTGTAAGATGAATTATAGTTCATGTGGGCGTTAAACTCGACTTTTTCACTGCCGATAAACGGGTTTCCGAGGGCGTTGTTTTTGCCTATCCAGTCACAAAGTTCGATGATGGATGACTTGTTTGAGGTGAAATAGATGTAGTTTGTACCTACAAGCGTTTGTAATACGTCCAAGTAATCGGATAGTCCCCAGTTCATCGTATAGGTGCCTACTTCGGTAGATAGATACGGAGGATCTATCAGGAACACGACATCAGGCATATCCTTATACTTGTTGAATAGTTCCTTGTAATCGCATGAAACGATCTCCAATCCATCCAGATAGTCAAGGCATGGGTTGTAATCACATTTTCGAACGGTGTTATAGAAAGTTTCTTTCCGCAGTTCTTCCAAGTTGGTCGCATACTTCATGGAAAAGAGCAAGGAAGATGAGAGGGTGATGTAATCCACATATCCGTATCTATGTTCTTCTTGCTCAATCAGACGCAGGATCGTTTCTTTCGTCTTTTTAGGCAGGAATTTCCGGCGAGGAACAGATGCCACCACAGCCCGAATCTTATCCAGCAAGACATTGGTGCGCGGTATGTTCTCCAACCTCTGCCGATAGTTGTCGAAGTCGTTATACACAACGGTGGCACCGGGTTTCTGATACTTGGTGATATGCGACAACAGACCGGAACCGCCGAACAGGTCCACGAATACCGCATCGTCCGGGTAACGCTTCAACACCTGGATAAACTCCCTTGCGAACATGCGCTTTTGCCCCACGAACGGAAGCGGGGCAGATAAATATTGTTTTCTCATTTGCGTTTACTTAAAAAAAGGAATGCAAAAGTCCTTATTTTCTCCTTGTTTGCTATGAAAAAACTATAATCTATACTGCACCAACTTTACAGTGGTTCTTAAACGTTGAGGTCAAAACGGAGACAAACACCTTACATACATTCAACGCTCAAGCGGCTCGCAGTTTTGTGATAGCCGCTTGAGCAAAGTATATACCTTGCGTTCGCTGATCCGGTATTTTTCGGCCAGATAGACGACGATGTAAGTCGTTTTGCAACCATCCTTTTTCATCCGGATATATTCTTTATACAGACCCACATAGGACACATCTTCTATATGGATACCTGAGTTCAACATCCATTCAAAGGGTGTTTGATATAAATTTAAGACATCAAAGGCTGTCATAATTTCCAATTTAGAAGTATTTTTGTGTTGCCAATCACATAATAAAAAAACGACACTTCGCGGCTGAAGGCATATTGCCCCCGGTCGTGCGGAGTGTCGCATTTTTATTGTTAGTATGTGATTGGCGTCTTTACTAACGAGCCGGGGGCTTTTTCTTTTCCCCCTACATATTCTGTTTTACAGGCTGTTCATGTTCTCAAAATCCGAACTGATATATGGCGTGTCCAGTATCTTCACGTATGTGGGCATAGTGAACTCTGAAAACATACCGTTTCGATCAATAAATTCAACACGGCTTTTGAGATAGGCTAATTCTTCATCCGTCAATGAGATTTCAACCGTATCGGTGATAGAAGCCGCATCGGTAAATCCGATGTTGATTTGACCACTCCCCATATCCTTGATAACGATACGCTTCTGATCAACCTCCGAGATCGCTATCTTACTGTCTATCGATACTTTCAGTTCCATGTTTTTTCTCGTGTCAAACTGTGGCAACACGGTGTTGAGTATTAATACTCGATCTTTTAATGTTAGTTCCATATTGTATGTTTTTATGATTGTTTGCATTGTAATTAATAATGTCTATTGAATAGATACCATCCCTGGTTAAAATAAGCGAACGTTGCACAGTCACCCTTATTCATGTCAAGTGTCATGCTGTTGCCGTTATTGTCCAACAATGGTGTATCAGAGTTTTCTGGTTCTATTCTGATACCTTCGGAAGAGAACTTCGCCACGATCACATGCACAAAAATCACGGAATTGAAACCGACTTCGCTCCACGAATCTCCGTATTCCGGGTGGACTTCTCCCATTTTCTTTGTGATCGTCGACCGGGAAGGGAGATAGACGCTAAGATACGTACTGGTACTGAAGACGAACGTGTCCCGATAACCGATGTTCAGGACGATTGTATCACTCTTGTCCGACGAGGGTGCATAACGGGCAGTCGAGATCGATCCGTTGACCTTTAAACCTCCAATGCAGTATAACGCATAGTTGCGCCGTCCACCATGAACATCTATCACAGCCCCATAATTTATATCGTTGTGATTAGTTGTATACTCAAGGCGCATCAAAGCACTTGTTCCCCCAAGCGTAGACGGCAAGGTATTTAGACCAAGGCCGGCCCATTTACCGGAAGATGAAAATCCCAAAAACGCATTACTTCCTGATGAATAAAGGAAAAATTTAGAAGACGATTCACCGGAATAGCGGTTATCCGAGAATAGTCCTCCAGACTCCATCCTGAGTCCTCCGATGTAGGCATCCCCATTTTGATAAACTTTAAACGGGGCATTTGCAGGTGTTGCATTTCCAGCCCAGATTCGAACAGAGTTTCCGGCTGTTCCACCTCCGGAGAGTCCGGCAAGTTTTTCTCCATTTGAATTTGCAATATAGATACTTCCTCTACTTTCCACATTTCCGTTGCTTTCTACCCGGAATGTCGGATCAGTGGGTGGTTGTCCTTTCGCCCCGGCTGTTCCTCCCGACCAAATACGGATGGAACCGGAAGCAGCCATTCCACCTGTGCTTCCGAAAGCGATCGCACCGGTAGTTATGAGTTCGCCGTTGATCTCCGTTATCGTATTGTCATACTTTGAGGCAAGCACCCATTTAGAACCGCTATATCTATAGATATTCTCCCCATCCACCCATAAGTCATTTGTCCGCATCCCCGATGCTGGAGCCGTCGTTTGATAAAATACCCTTGCCTTGTTATTTGCAGTCAATTGGGCGTTGTTAGCTGCATTTGACGCATTCTCTGCATCCGTCAGGGCATCATTTATCCCATCATACAACGGTTGAAGGTTAGGACGGTCGGAAATGTTATTATAACCGGATGTTCCGGATTTGAATCCCATCTTCCCGCCAAACTCTCCGATCCCCAGGTTGAAATAGCACTTTCCATCTGTCGATACTATGCGATCCACCGTGATTCGGCCGGGCAATATCTCCGTGAAGCCGTAGCAGGTCACAAACGACCGTACACCGTCGGCTTGACTACCTAATAAACCGACCAGAAAGTAATAATCGCTGCCTTCGTCCATGTCGTGCGGTTCTTCGGACAAGATAAACTCGCCGGCCTCAGAAGACTTGCCACATTTGGCGTACAGGTAGAGCTTCCCGAAGTCGCCCAGCGGCGGACTGGTGTAGGCAGGTAGATCCCAGAACTTATATTCAGAAACGGCATGGCTGCCTTTTATTTCCGAGATGCCGATCGTCATGTGTTGAAGGATCGCTTTCGGGGCGGTGAACAGTTCGGTCGCATCGTCATAGACAAAGTCCGGATC
>OJNH01002812.1_pt1 | contig 11761 bp, 7 predicted proteins | sample 1597361 | NCBI WGS metagenome assembly OJNH01 (sample SAMEA2452136, study PRJEB22498) | human gut metagenome | biome: human feces; feature: human gut; material: feces | place: Australia | collected 2012
TTTCAGCCCGTCCCGGACAGGGCGGGGCTTGGAATAGGCAAGAACCTGCCGTTGCAGCTCCTTGCCGTCGTGAACACTTGCAAGCCCTTCAAGCTTATGAATGAGGGAAATGCTCTTTTTTTCAGTAATGAATTTTGAGCTTTGAATTGCGTCAACAAGAAGCTTCAACTCGGGCAGTTCAAATTCTCTGCTTGCAACATAATATTTAACGGTTGATGATTTGCTCTTGCAGATGTCCATTCCGAATTTTTCAAGCACCTGCAAATCATCGTAAAGACTTTTTCGCTCCGCAGTAATTCCGTACAACGCAAGCTCTGCCAGAATTTCACTTGAAGTCAGCCCGTGATTTTCATCGGTTTTTTCAAGAAGAATTTTTCGCAGATACAAAAGCTTCTGTTTTTGCATAGGATTTCTCGACATAATACAGTCCCCCTCAAAGGATTATATATTTTTATGTGTTCATTATATCAAATTTCAGCCGAGATTTCCATATATTTTTACGGCGAGCCGCCGTTCCCAATTCGTGCAGATAGTTTGTAATATCAAAAACATATCATGCCCGAGCGTAGAATTGTAATTGTTTATTTAATCCTCCCACATAGCGAGCCGCCGTTCCCAATTCGAGAACATAAATTTTCTGCCATTACTAACGGGAGAACACGGTTTTCCTCTGCAATTAAACAGTTAAATTCATATAAAATAAAAATTGCATCAATGCCGTTTCGGGCATCAATGCAATTCATTTATCTCAACTATCTTCTCGAAAGGTCTGCGGTGGCACACCGCCGACCATAATTTTCCATTTTCAATTTTCCATTTTACATTAACTACTAAATCCGCTCATCATGCCCGTAAGCATTACGACAAGCGGCATTGTTGCAAGTGAAAATACCGTAGTTGCGGCAACGATACTAACCGACAGCTCAACATCCTTGTTGAACTTTGTTGCAAACATAGTTGTTGTTGCGGCGGTAGGGGCTGATGTGGCGATTACGCAAGCCATGGTAATTATGGGTGTGACACGGCACAATGACATTACAACCGCTGTAATCATCGGCAAAGCAATCAGACGGACTGCCAAAGAAAAATATACACCCTTGTCAATGAACGCCTTTTTAAAGTCAGCCTGTGAAAGGTAAAAACCGATAATAAGCATTGGGAGCGGAGTGTTGAGAACTGCAAGATATTCAACCGGTTGACTGATTATGTACGGAAGCTTAAAACCTGTAATAAACAGGATAATTGCAAGAAGAACACCGATAAGACCGGGGTTGAGAACAAGCTTTTTGAATGAAAGCTGTTTTTTGTCACCGCTCATTGAAACAAGTCCGTGTGTCCATACAAAAATGTTGAATACGGCAACGAAAATTGAGCCGTAAAACCAACCGTCATCACCGAGAATTGCCTTCTGGAGAGGCAAAGACATAAATGCACAGTTTGAATAGATTGTTGCAAAGCGGATAACAGCCTTACGGCTTTCATCTTTATCATGAAAAATCAGGTTACAGATAAGTATTGACACAGCGAAAATAAGTGCAGAGCAGGCAACGCAAATTATAAGTCCGCTCAAAAGTTCAAACGAGAACTCCCGCTGAAAAGCAGAAATCATAACGCAGGGCGTCACAACATACAATACTATATCGGTCATGTGACGGGCGGAAAAATCGGTGATAATTTTCTTCTTACCGCAAATAAAACCGACTGCAATCAAAATGAACAGTACAAGCACCTGTTGTGCAATAATGATGAAATTCTCTCCCATAAATCATTCTTCTCTCTTAAATTAATCGCTATCATTTTAGCACAGTTGCAAGAGGTTTTCAAATGATGATGTGCTTTTTTTCGTTTTTTTTGACAGAAAAAACGACATAGTTCACAAATATGAGGCAATAACATTGTGCATTTCAACTAACAGGAATTTTATTTTTTCGCAAATATGTATTAACCGCCGAATTTTTGTACAGTTTATTGACATTTTTTACTCTGAAATGTATAATATTTACAAAAGATAAAACTTTTATTTCTGCAATATTTTATTACTTTGAAAGAAGGATTTATTATGGCAACAACAAAGAAAACAACTGCAAAAACAGCCCCTGCAAAAACTGCTCCCGTTAAGGAAGAGCCTGTAAAAAAGACTGTTGCAAAGGCTGAGCCTGCTAAGACTGTTGCTACAGCTGCAAAGAAGGCTGAACCCGCAAAGACAGAAAATGTAAAGGTTGAAACTGTTAAGAAAGCAGAACCCGTTAAAAAGGCTCCTGTTAAGAAAGCAGCTCCAAAGAAGGTTGCTCCTAAAAAGGTTGCTCCAAAGAAGCCCGTTCCGGTTGAAACAAAGGTTAATTTCTTCGTAGAATATGCAGGCGCACAGGTTCCTGTTGAAGAAGTAATCAAAAATGTTAAGGCTACATACGGCAAGGATGCAAAGGAAATTTCAATCTATCTCAAGCCCGAAGAAAGCAAGGCATACTTTGTTGCCGACGGCAACGCAGAAGAGATGGATGTATTCTTCTGCTGATTGCAATAAATTTTGAATTTAAAACACAAGCTTTAAAGACCGCTCAAAAGAGCGGTCTTTTGTTGTTTTAAGATGAATGTTGCGAAAAATCGTAGGGGCGTTCATTGGACGCCCGCCTTGATGAAATATTATGTTCGCAGAAATGTGTTTTGATGTGATTAAAATCGTGTGCAACGCACACGAACGGGCAATTTAACCCTCGCACTTGTAAAACTAACTTCTCGAACGGGGAACGGCGGTTCGCCGTATTATCTGTCTTTCAAATCAACATATTCCTTGTTTTCGGAAATGCTCATATATGCAGGACGGATAATCTTACCGCAGTTGATAAGCTCCTCAAGTCTGTGTGCGCTCCAACCCGTAATACGAGCTGTTGCAAAAAGCGGAGTATAAAGCTCACACGGAATATCAAGAAGGCTGTAAAGAAGTCCGCTGTAGAAATCGACATTTGCGGCAACGCCCTTGTAGATTTTACGCTTTCTGCCGATAACCTTCGGAGCCAGTCTTTCAACTCTCTCATAAAGATCAAATTCATCATTGTGACCTTCGGCAAACGCAAGCTTTTTAACAGCACCGTGAAGAATCTGCTGACGGGGGTCGGAAATTGTATAAACTGCGTGTCCCATACCGTAGATAAGACCTTTTTTATCAAAAGCCTGCTTGTCAAGGAGCTTCTCAAGATAATCTTCAAGAGCGTCCTCGTCCTCCCAGTCCTTAACATGCTTTTTGAGATCCTCAAACATATAGTAAACCTTAACATTTGCACCGCCGTGCTTAGGACCTTTGAGTGATGCAAGTGCCGCAGCTACTGCCGAGTATGTATCAGTACCCGAAGATGTTACAACATGTGTTGTAAATGTTGAGTTGTTACCGCCGCCGTGTTCCATATGGAGAATGAGCGCCATATCAAGAACCTTTGCCTCAAGCGGAGTATAGTGTCTGTCGGGACGAAGAAGCGACAGAATAACCTCGGCTGTTGACATTGTAGGCTCTGCACGGTGGATATAAAGGCTGTTATCACGCTGATAGTGATTATATGCGTGATAGCCGTAAACCGACAAAAGAGGGAATACGGAGATAAGCTGTATACACTGTCTTAAAACATTGTCGATTGATGTATCGTTAGCATTCTTATCATAGCAGAAAAGTGTGAGAACACTTCTTGCTATTGAATTCATCATATCGTTACTTGTGGCCTTGAGGATAACATCACGAACAAAGTGCTGAGGAAGGGTTCTGTACTGAACGAGAAGCTTCTTAAAATCTTTAAGCTGTTCTTCGTTAGGCATATCGCCAAAGAGAAGAAGATATGTAACCTCTTCAAAACCGAAACGGTCATCCTCAAGAATACCGTCAACGATATCCTTTACATTATAGCCCCTGTAACGAAGCTCACCCTCGCAAGGAACAAGCTTTCCGTCAACAAGCTTATTCTGTGTGATTGTAGAAATATATGTAAGACCTGTGAGAACACCCTTACCGTCAAGGTCACGCAGACCTCTTTTTACATTGTACTTGCTGTATAAATCTGTATCAATAACGGAGTTATGCGTCATTTTCTGAGCCAGAGCATGAATCTGCGGTGTAACATCCGAATACTCGCTGTTTGTCATAAAAAACACTCCTTTTTAAAATTCACAATAAATTGAAACTATATTTTATATATTATAGCACATTTTTTAAAAAAAGAAAAGGTACAATTCTTGCAGAAGTGTCATAACGATTTTCAACCTTATATGTAGAATTTGCATAACTTTCTGTCTTTTTATTCATCATTATGCAATTTTTGGGATATTTATTTATAAATGAAGTATAATTTTGACGGATATAAATCTGCAATCCGTCATTTGAGGATTTAGGGCAGAAAAATACGGAGCAGGAAAAACCTGCTCCGTAAAAAACAACATTATTTTATTACTTGAGATATGCGCCGTTAGTGCCGATCTGACCGTCAATTCCGGTGAAACCGTCTGCACAGCAAACATAAACTCTCATATTAGCCCTACCAACAGAAGATACTGTAAGTGTGCCGTCTGTAACATACTTAACATCGCCTGTAACTGCATCAATGTACTTGCCGTTAGGAAGGTTCTTGAATGTAGCACCGCCTGAGATAGTTACACAAGCAAGGCTGTCTGTAGCGCCCTGTGTGTAACGGCGAATGAATGCCATATTACCGTCAACATAAGTCTTGCTTCTTGTATACTGACCCTTCTGAAGTGCAGGAACTGCTCTTCTGATTCGGTTGAGCTGCTGAATATGAACAGCGAGAGGTGCTTCAAGTGTGCTTGCAACAGCACCGCTTGCATTAGAATATGTACCAAAGTCTGTTGCTGTTACGTCGCCCTCGAGGTAGTCACCGAAGTATGCACGACCTGTTGTTGAAAGAGGTGCGTTAGGACCTACGTCCATAGGAACACCCTTCTGGAACTCAAGCTCAGAACCGTAGTAAAGACACGGAATACCACGGAAAGTAAAGAGTACATCAAGGTTCTCAGCCCATGACTGTGTACCGCCGTCGTAACGGCTGTCCATATCAGGACCGTAGTCGTGAGAATCAACATATGTTACATTCCATGATGAGTCATTGTAGTACGGATCTTCTTCACAAGCACGGGTAAATGCGTTGCTTGCATTTGAGAAGTTCCAATGCATCGGGAAGTCGATTACGCTTGTGCCGTTTGACTTGCTGTAATCAGGTGTGTGATATTTAAGACCGTCAAGATAAACATTATCAGATGTGGGCTGATTTGCTGTACTTGCGTTGCTGTCATAGTGCTTAAGTGTAAGATTAATGTTTGCAGCCTGATCATTTGTAAATGAATCGATGTACTGGCTGTCTGATTCAGCCCATGTATAGAACGGAGCTGAAATTGCAGGAATGTTGTGGTTCCAGAATTCACTTACACGAGTACAAACCTCACCAAAGATGAAGAAGTTTTTACCGCCTGTCTTGAGCCATGACGGGAAGTAATACTGGTTAAGTGTAAGTCTTGAAACGTGCTTTTCAGTATCAAGTCTGAAAGCGTCAACACCCATGTTGATATAGTTGTTATAAACGTCGTTAAGGTAATTAGCAACTGTAGGATTCTCTGTGTTGATATCAACGCAGTCACCGGCAATCTGACCTGTCTGTACAGTCGGGCTTTCCCAGCTGAGGTCTTTGAAGTGGTGATAGTAGTTTTCCGTGTCGTGATTACCGGAGTCAAGCTCCTTAGTATCCTTCATGATATTAAGTCTTGCGGCATACTGATACTTAGGCTCAAGGTCATTATAGTTCGGGAATGTTTTAGCAAAGTCGCTTCCCTCAATAACCTTCATGCAATCTACAGAAGCAAGATCCTGAATTGAGTCGTATTCCTTTGTAAACATAGGAGCAAGTGTTGCCTCACCGAAGTTACCTGAATGGTTAACTACGATATCCTGAACAATCTTGATGCCCTTTTCATGAGCGGCATCAATAAGATCCTGATATGTAGCGCCGTCGCTCTCATAACGAACATCAACTGTTGAGAAGTCCATTGCATGGTAGCCGTGGTAATCGTAGCCTGACGCATTTGTTACAACAGGAGTAATCCAGATTGCGCTGAATCCGAGAGCCTTGATATAGTCAAGCTTGTCGATAAGGCCTTTGAAGTCACCACGCCATGCGGGATCGCTGTCGGGGTTGTTTGCCTGTGAGTCGTCCCAGCAATGAACATCGTTACCTGTGTCACCGTCATAGAAACGGGTTGTGATTACAAAATAAATTGTGTCTTCACGCATGTCAACACGGTCAAATTCCTGCATATCTTCAGGATTTTTGCTTGACCATCTCTTATTTTTGTACCACCACTCACCTGTGTTTCTTGTGAGTTCCGCAGACTGCTTTCCGTTTGTAACAAACATCATATTGATTTTTGTTACATCGTTGAAAGTGTACTTGTAGTAGTTGTTTCCCTCGGAAGTCATCTTAACGCCGGGGTACTCCGTGCTGATGTTTTTCGGAAGACTGTTCCAATAATAGATTGTGGGCGTGCCTTCCTCACAGTAGTAATGTACTGTGATTGTGCTTGATGCCGAAGTGTCGTTATCGTCATCTGTATTAGCCGCACTTACGGACATAACAGATACCGTGCAAATTACGCAAATCGACAAAATCAAAGCAAGCAATTTTTTGATTTTTGCCATAGATTTTCCTCCTTTTGTTATACTTTGTACAACATAACATACAATTATATTATAATTTAGACAGCCTCATATATTTTTCTTTTATGGAATTATTACAACTTTGATGCCGCCAAAGATTAAGCCCTCAATTTGGCTATTATATACAAAAAGGAGCGACAGATTCTGTTTTTTCAACTCTTTTAAAGGGTTAAGTCAAATCTGACGCTCCGTTAAATTATATTTTATATTTTCAAGCTTATATTAGGTTCAAACTTTGCGACTATTGCTTTAAAACGAATTTATCAAGTGTGTTTGCAATACCGTCGTTATCGTTTGATTCGCAGATGTAATCGGCAATCTTCTTTACATCGGTTTCGGCATTACCCATTGCAACGCCGAAGCCTGCATAACCTATCATTGTCATATCGTTGTAGTTGTCGCCGAAAGCGGCAAGCTCTTCCCTTTTAATCTTGAGTTTATCAAGCAAAAGCGGAAGCATTGAGCCTTTTGTAACACCAAACGGCATAATCTCAAGAAAATAAGGTGCGCTTTTATATACATCGAGCAAGCCGTCATAACGGTCTGCAAGAATTTTCTGATACTTGTCAAGCTCATCAGGTTCGCCTGCAAGAAGAATTTTGTTGATATCAAATCTTACAGATGAGATAAAATCGTCAACAACAACCATTTCAGCCTTGATAACGTCCCTTTCAACATAGGTATAGTCATTAACCTTATTATCCGAGATGATTCGCCTGTCATCGTATGTGTTGATTGTAATGTTTGAATCCTTCAAAACATTCACGATGTCGGGAAGATATTCAAGCGGAAACAGCTTGCTCACCATAGTTTCGCCTGTTTCGCAATTGATAATCCTGCCGCCGTTGAAAGCCATAATAAAACCGCCGAAACGGTCAAGCATAAGGTCTTTTGCTATCGGCATAATTCCTACGGGATGTCTGCCTGACGCAAGAATAATTTTCTTGCCCTGTTTCTGCGCCTCCATAAGAGCATATCTTGTACGGGGAGTAATCTCCTTTTGGGAGTTTGTCAGCGTACCGTCAATGTCAAGCGCTATTAATTTGTAATCCATGAAACCACCCTTAACATATCAATTTCTAAACACAATCAGTATGTTACGGTCAAATTTGACCGTATAAAATATACCACAAATCGCCCAAAAATGCAACTAAAAAGCCGCTTTTAGCCCATATAAAAGCTATTTTTACCATTTTTCCCCTTTGTCTTTTTTGCCAACAAAAAACGGACGAAAGGAGAATTTTCCTTTCATCCGAAATTAAATATATTCAGTTTTATTTATTCTTCTGATTTTGTATCGTTGTCGGATTCAGTCTTTTGTTGCAATTTTTCCTTCTGCAAACGGTCTATAATTTCGTTGATGTCGCTGTCCTTCGGTGATTTGTCATGTCCCGTAAGTATGCGGATTATAACGACAAGCTCATCAATGAATATCAGCAGCAGCGCCGCAATAAAAATCAGCAGTCCCCACGGTGAGAAGAAAAGGTTGTACAATGTGTCAATGAATCCAAGCTTGCACACCATAATATAAAGCACATCTTCGGTTGAAATTTCAGGGTCGGGAGCATCGTTTGCAATGCCCTTTGTCTGTAGCTTATATGTGCCGTCAGAGGTTTTATACGGTGCAACTACAACCTTATGAGTCACGAGAAGTCCCTCGGTCTGCCCACTGCCACGATAAGTAATAATATCGCCAACCTTGAGGGCGGTCGGATTGTCAACGCTCTTTCCGAGAATAACATCGCCGATCATAAGCTCGGGCTGCATACTGCCCGTTGAAACTCGTAGCACGGAATATCCGAAAAGCGAAGGTGTTTTTCCGTTCACCTTTGAACCCATAAACACAATTACGGTCAGCACAAGTATTGCAAGCACTCCCCAGCAAATTATATTTTTAATTATCCGCAGGGTTTTGCGAAGCTTTGATTCATGCCTTTTCCTTATTCTATTTTTTGATTTGGGGTGTTCAGTTGTTACAGATGTCACTTCAACCGCATTTTCAAAATCGTTATTTTTATCCATAAATTCCTCCACGGCATGTTGCCGTCCTCAGTTCGTGTCAGTAGGGGCGGTCATTGGCCGCCCGCCTTGATGAAACTATTTGTTTATTAACACATTATTTTATATAACGAAAGTGCGTATATGTTCGTTTTGGTTTTACAACCAAAACGATTGGCGAACACGGTTCGCCGCTACAGTATAACAATTACATTGTGGTATTTATAAAATATGTTTTACATATAATTTGTGCGGTTACTTGCGGGCGTCCGATGAACGCCCCTACAGAATAACAACAACTTTGCAACATTTATCGGATTTTGTTGCAAATACTATCTATTTTTTCTACCCTTGCTTACGGGCGGATTTTATTCTCTGCTACCGATTATAAATTATAATAAAAAAGGGCTGTAAAAACAACCCTTTTGTAAATTAAAAATCTAAAATTTTAAAGCGAGATGTAAACATCATCAAGCGTGTATGTTATTGTTGATGACGAATCATTCTTGATGTACCAATACACCTTTGAAACCGTAGGTCCGTCAGTAGCTCTCGGCTTGATTTCAAGGTTTGTCACAATAGGTGTGTCTATTGAATCTGTGCTTGCAGATGTAACACTGATTTCCGTGGTTACGGAATAGGTATCTCCATATGCACCGCCCTTAATTGTGGTTGTGAGCGTTGCAGTACCTTCAGCCACAGGAGTAATTACACCTTTCGCATCGACAGTAAACACGCTTTTTTTTGATGATGAATAGCTTATACTGTTACCTACATAATCTGTTCCTGCAACAAGACCTGCGTTAAATGTACGGCCCAGAGGAATGTTAATACTGTCGTAACAATTGATAAAGTTAGCACAGTCAGTTAAAGGTTTATCAAAAGAAAATGTATAACAGTTATGGTTACCGGAACTTCCTGGTGTGTTGGTCTGCAAGGTAAACTTATAGCAGTTACCAACAGCCAAATTCGGACAATAAGCTTTCAACAGCATACACGGTGTAGCATTAGCACCGGTATTGTCATCGTTAGCATAAAATTGCACAACTTTTGCGGTTACAGGTACATCAACATACAACACCCGTGTGCTCTGACCGCTAATTGGTGTCATAACAATAGGATTGCCCTGCCACTTTGGATTTGAGGCATCACCTGTTGCATAACGGATTTTGATTGTTGTAGTGGAATCTTTCCAAGAAGATACATTGTTTGTATCTAAATAAAATCTGTATTTTTCAAGCGAAGTTTTCGTATATGTACTGTTACTACCGACAATGTCATTATAAGACCTATATGTCTTGAGCGGTTTGTTGACGCCGACATAAAGTCCCGACGCAGATGCCGTACCGCTTGTTTTCAGACCTTTTATAAAAAGCGAAACATTCTGTTCGGCATTGCCCGAGTTAGAAATTTCGGTGCAAAAATATCTTCTCTTTCCTGCCTGCAGAGAACCTCCGAAATCAGTAACTTCATTTTCACCGAAAGTAGAGCCGTCATCTCTTGACTCAACGGTTTTGATGCTGATGTTCTGACCGTTGCTGATTTTGTACTGACCGCTCCACCTGAGAGAGTCACCCGATTCGGTTCGAGGACGGCTGAACCATGAAAAAGTCGTGGTCACACCGCAAAGCAGACAAAGTACAAGCCCGAGTGCGATTACAATTGCAAATTTTGATTTCTTCATGGTTTCACCTCCGTTTAATTTTTATTGATTTTGCAGATTTACTGCCAGCTGCCGCCACCGTCACTGGTTGCCTTGTAAGTTATCTTTGTACCTCTGTTGTCGGCCAACCAACGGTTCCAGTAACCTGCCGCACTGCCATCGCCTGGTGCTTTATCTGTTCCGAATCCCTTTGGAGTACATCTGTAGAATGTGATATTATTGACAGTTGCAGGAACTGATACTGTCCACTTAGAGTTAGAATATGTCATTTCATATTCCTTCTTTTTGCCGGTATCATAAGCGAACAATCTTGCATATCCATTGGTTACCCAAGCTACGTTTGACTGGTCAAATGTGATTGTAACCTTAGCGTTTGGGTCAAATTCTTCTGGGTCAAATTCTTCAAGTGCATTATCGCTCTTGAAGATGTATGTCTTGCCGATTGTACCCTCAAGACCTGGCTGATCTACTCCAGGATACTGTGAGCCACTGCCGTTATTTACAATAACTCTGAAATTGCCGTCATCAGATGTATTGAATTCGTACTTATAGTAACCTGTATCAGAATCTAATGTTGCCTCAGTGCCAGGCCATGGCTTACTGTAATATTTGCTTTTATCAGATGATGCGTAGACATATGCATTATACTTATCCCAGTTGCGTGATTCAAAATAGATTGTTGTTGTTGAATCAGTCTTCTTCGCAAACTTAGCATATACCGTTACATTCGACTTCACTGTAATGTCAAGCGGATTAACTGCATTGTCTGTTACATATGCCTTTGTGCAAGCGGCATCTGAATACCAGCCCTTGAACTCGTAGCCTGTCTTTGCATTTGCTGTGAGTGTTATAGCTGTGCCCCACTCAACTGCATTTGCATCTGCAACATTGCCAAACTCAATTGTTCCGCCTGTTGTGCTGATTGTTTCGTCAGTAACAGCCTGTGCATTGACCTTATACTTGATGAGTTCAAACTTAGCATTGAGTGTTAATTTAGAAGTAACCTTGCTTACAGTGTACTGTTCTGATGTTGACACACGCTCTCCTGTGTAATCATCATACCAACCGACAAACTTGTAGCCTTCGCTTGCGGAAGGAGTAGCAAGGAATGTTACGCTGTCATTATAGTTGACTGTAACTGATACGCTCGTCTTTGACGCATCGGATACAGGTGAAGTAAACTTAACCGTACCGTGTGAACCGACAGAAACCGCTTTAATTTCAAATGTCTTTATCATAAACTTAGCATGATAAGTACAATTTGCGGTAACTTTCGGAGTTGTGTACTCAAGCTCATTGCTCTTGAGTGTGTCGTTTTCATCGTACCAACCCGAGAATATATACATATTCTCATCCGAAAGAGTTGCCTTAAGAGTAACGCTCTTGCCGTTGGTTAC
>OJNH01002817.1_pt1 | contig 11728 bp, 10 predicted proteins | sample 1597361 | NCBI WGS metagenome assembly OJNH01 (sample SAMEA2452136, study PRJEB22498) | human gut metagenome | biome: human feces; feature: human gut; material: feces | place: Australia | collected 2012
CTGCTCCCTTACGACTGTCGGAGTTGTAACGGGCGCCACCACCAATATGTATTTATGAGCATTGTTTTCATTGTCTTTTTGTTTTAGCTGGGGGCAAATGTAAGCACTTTGTTTTAATTACCAAAGAATTTCTTGCTTTTTTTCTTTCAAAGAACATTTTTCTTATAAAGTTGTTCTATAGGGGTATTTAGAACAACTATTATTCACAATAAAAAAGAAAGGATGAACTATGAAGCGAAAACATTTAGTTGCCATTGGCGTATCGATTGCTATTCTCTTATTACTTTATTGGCTATTGGTGGCCGAAGATATGAATGCTTGGCTGAACGTTAATTGATTTTTCGTGACTTTCTTGTGGAATTGTGCGGATAAAAATGTATCTTCGCAAAAAATCATAAGCTCATGAAAGGAATAAGTAACTCATTTTTGCGTACGATATGTGCGCTGATAATCGGTTTGGTATTGGTGATGTTTCCCAATGAGGCCGGAGACTATTTTGTAATAACGATCGGTGTTGTGTTTCTGATACCGGCATTATTAAGTATCATCGGGTATTTTGCCATGAGTGCCGAAGAGAGACGTCGCCTTCCTATCGAAGGAATCGGTAGCCTGCTGTTTGGCTTGTGGCTGATCATTATGCCCGGTTTCTTTGCAGACTTACTGACGTTTGTATTGGGATTCATCCTTGTACTGGGTGGTGTGCAACAGATTGCATCGCTTTCTGCAGCCCGTCGCTGGATGCCGGTTCGTGTGGGATTTTATATTATTCCGGTGCTCATTCTGATAGCAGGGCTGGTTGCCTTGTTCAATCCGACGGGGGTACGTTCCACGGCATTTATCATTATCGGTATCACCAGCATAGTGTATGCAGTTTCCGAATTGATAAATTGGTTTACATTTACTCGCAAACGGCCGAAGGCACCGGGTACGCCGGGAGCTTCTTCAAAGGCTGTAGACAATATTGAGGACGCGGAAATTATAGAATAAAAAAACAGATCGTCTGTTGAGCTAAAACAGAGGATCTGTCGAGTAGAAACGGATGGTCTGTTGAGTGTGAACGGACCATCCGTTTTTTATTATTTCAACCATTCGTTTATTAACTCCATAACTTCTGCCTTTTCGGCTTCGGGCAATGTGTTGATACGTGCCAGATGGCTGCCATTCGGTTGAATAAATACATGAATATTCTTCTTGTTTTTCAGCCTGGTAACGCCTGCGGCTGTCCATGGGTCGTTCTGACCGTAAATGAAGATCATCTTCGGGTCCTGTTTTTTTAGAAACTTGGTTATTTTCTTGCTTAAAGTTTTGTCAAAGGGCATATCTTTCAACTCTTCGGGAAGCATCAGACGGTGCAGGTAGCCTTCACTGGACTGGATGGAGAGATACTGCTTGAACGGTTGGACGTCATAACCATAGTATCCCAATTCACGGGCAGCTTGTACGAAGAAAGAAGCATTGGGACTGTCGGCGGTGAAATATCCCGGTTCACTGATGGCAAGCAGATGAGAGAAAACTTCATCATCAGAGGCTGTAGTAGCGGGTATGGAGCTGATAGGAGTACCCCACTGCCACAAAGCGAAAGAATATTCCAATACCGAGTAATCGTAAATTTCTTCAATTGGTGCACGGAATGAATAATTCTTTTCAGTGCAATACTTTTCAAAACGGGGAAGTAAAGTTGCTTTCCGTTTCAAAGCTTCCAATTGGAAATCTTCAATTTTCTTGCGGTTTTCCGGTGTTGAAACTTTATGCAGGAAAGGCTCATGACGTCCATCTTCTACTCCATAACAAAGCGGAGCTACGTAAGGAACGGAAATATCTACATCATCCGGATAGAAAGTGCGGTAAAGAAGGGTAGTCTGTCCTCCTTTGCTGATGCCGGTGGCGATCCATTTGCCCGGATAAATGTTTTTGAATGCGGTGGTGATGGCATGTAAGTCGTCTGCAGAGTTCTCGGCCGTTAGGTATTGCCAGTCTTTGGGCTCGGGGGTAGATTCAAGGAAGTAGCGATATTCCACGAATATCATGTTGGCATTGAGAAGTTTTGAAAGCTCTTCACGGTATTGGGGACGGAGGGCGTAAGCGGCGCCATAGCCTTCGGTAACGATCACTGTGGGGCGGTCGAAACCGACATGAGAAACGATAACGCGTTGGCGAAAACTGCCTTTCTCCGGATGGCGGTGATCCAGCGGTTGGGTAAAATAGGTCACGTATTTCTCTGAAAACTCAGAAGTTTCCAATGGGCGGATTTCTTTAATGGCGGAAATCGCGTTGATTTTTTGCTCCAGAACGGTCTGTGCGAAAGAAGAGGCCGATGCTGACAGCAAAACAAAGAGTAGGAGTGCTGCATAGCGAATGTGCATGTTCTTCATAATGAATCGTTTTTAATTTATCATTTGGTTTTGTAAATATTGACAAAGGTACGAAAAAGTGATATGCTGGAAAATAAATTACGATGATATTTTAGTTTTCAAAAAAAGAGAGAGAACTACCTCCCGGCACCTCTCCCCCTGCAAACTTAAAACAACCAACAAAAGAAATAGAATGATTTTATTAGTTAATCACTTCTCTTCACTTATCTTATAAACAAGAGTTCCCTGTATTTTGGCAGCGTCCACATTTGGTTGTCGACAATCAGTTCCAGCTTGTCGATATGATAACGGATCTCTTCCATTGCCGGCACGATGGTGTCGTGGTAGGCAATGGCTTTCTCACGTTCACTTTCGATCTTGTTGGCCACTTTGCGGGCTTCGATCATGGCATCTACATGCTCTTTGATGAAAGCGGTGCGGTCGGCAATCTCTTCGATGAGTTCCAGGTTCTTGGCAGACAGTTTTGCAGCTTTGTCGCTTGGGAACAGCTCCTTCATCTTGTAAACGTTATCAATGAGATCCGTTTGATACTGCGTGGCTACCGGGATGATGTGGTTCATGGCCAAATCACCTAATACACGAGCTTCAATTTGGATTTTCTTAGTGTAAGTTTCCCATTTCACTTCGTTGCGGGCTTCCAGTTCTTTCTGAGTCAGTACACCGGTATTTTCGAACATGCGGATACTTTCCGGCTTCAGATAGCTGTCGAAGATGAGAGGCACACTGGTTTCGCAATCCAGACCGCGTTTCTGGGCCTCTTCTTTCCATTCGTCACTGTAGCCGTTGCCATCGAAATGGATGGGCTTGCAGATCTTGATGTATTTGCGGATAACCTCAAGGATAGCCGAAATTTTCGGTTCACCCCTTTCGATGAGTTCGTCCACATCTTTTTTGAATTCTACCAGTTGCTCGGCTACGGCGGCGTTCAGGGCAATCATGGCACAGGCACAGTTTGCTTCCGAACCTACGGCGCGGAACTCAAAACGGTTTCCGGTGAAGGCGAACGGACTGGTGCGGTTACGGTCGGTATTGTCAATCAACAATTCCGGAATCTGCGGAATATCCAGTTTCATGCCTTGCTTGCCGCTAAGGCTTACGAGATCATCCTTGGTACTCTCTTCAATGTGTTCCAACACCTGCGACAACTGTTTGCCCAGGAAGCTGGAAATGATTGCGGGAGGTGCTTCGTTGGCGCCCAGGCGGTGTGCGTTCGTGGCACTGGAAATAGCGGCTTTCAACAATCCATTGTGCTTGTAGACTGCCATCAGGGTGTTCACTACGAAAGTGATGAAGCGTAGGTTTTCTTCGGGTAATTTACCCGGTCCCATCAGTCCGATGCCTGTATCCGTACCCAACGACCAGTTGTTGTGCTTACCGCTACCGTTGACGCCTTTGAAAGGCTTTTCGTGCAGCAGTACGCGGAAGCCGTGGTTACGGGCTACTTTACGCATCAGTGCCATGACGAGCATGTTATGGTCTACAGCCAGGTTACATTCTTCGAAGATGGGAGCCAGCTCGAACTGGTTGGGGGCTACCTCATTGTGACGCGTTTTAACGGGGATACCGAGCTTCAATGCTTCGATTTCCAATTCCTTCATAAAGGCTGCCACGCGGGTAGGGATGGCACCGAAATAGTGGTCTTCCAACTGTTGGTTCTTGGCACTGTCGTGTCCCATCAGCGTGCGGCCTGTCATCAGCAAGTCGGGACGGGCGGCATACAGACCTTCGTCGATCAGGAAATATTCCTGTTCCCAACCCAGATAGGCAACTACCTTCTTCACTTCCGGATTGAAGTAACGGCATACGTCTACGGCAGCTTTGTCTACGGCACGCAGGGCTTTCAGCAACGGAGCTTTGTAGTCCAGTGACTCACCGGTGTATGCAATGAAAATGGTCGGTATACAGAGCGTATCATCGACGATGAAAGCCGGAGAAGAGGGGTCCCATGCACTGTAACCGCGTGCCTCGAACGTATTGCGGATGCCACCGTTAGGGAAGCTGGATGCATCCGGTTCCTGCTGAACGAGCAGTTTGCCTGTGAATTCTTCCATCACACCGCCTTTGCCATCGTGCTCGATGAAAGCGTCATGCTTCTCGGCTGTACCCTCAGTCAATGGGTGGAACCAGTGGGTATAGTGGGTAACACCCATTTCGAGTGCCCATTTCTTCATACCGGCTGCCACTTCATCAGCAATGCTGCGATCCAGCGGAGCACCATTGTCGATCACGTCAATCAGTTTGGCATATACCTTGCTCGGCAGATACCTGAACATCTTTTCCTTGTTGAACACATACTTGGCATAATATTCCGACGGACGTTCCGCGGGGGCTGCCACTGCAACGGGTTTCTTTTTAAACGCCGTTTCTACTACTCTGAATCTCAATTTAGACATACCTTGTAATTGTTGGTTTATAAAAACTATTTGTTAGAGTAAAAAAACTTTTTCTCTTTATCCGTTATAAGCTGATTCACCATGCTCGTAGATGTCGAGCCCTTCTTCTTCAACACGTTTTGAAACGCGGAGACCGTGTATCCTATCGAGTCCTTTGAAGATGAGAAATCCCATGCCGGCTGCCCATGCACCTACTACGAGGGCGCCAAATACTTGTGCTCCGAGGAATCCCCAGCCTGCACCATAAAAGAGTCCTTCGCTGGTAGACAAGAAACCTGTGAGAATGGTACCTGTGAAACCGCAGACCCCGTGTACGGAACTTGCACCAACGGGATCGTCAATCTTCAGCACTTTATCGATGAACTCAACCGAGAATATCATCAGGATGCCACAGATTGTACCGATGATGACAGCACCCAGCGGAGAAACCATATCACAGCCTGCCGTGATACCTACCAAACCTGCCAGGATACCATTCAGAGTCAAGGATAAAGATGGTTTGCTGAATTTTAACCAACTGACCACCAGCGCGAAGAAACCTCCGGCACAAGCTGCAAGATTCGTGGTGAGGAAGACGTGTGAGATAGCCATTGCATCGTCCGTAGAGGCTGCTGCCAACTGTGAACCGGGGTTGAATCCGAACCAGCCGAACCATAAAATGAATACACCCAGCGCCGCCATGGTGAGGTTGTGTCCCGGAATAGCTCTGGACTTGCCATCTTTACTGTATTTACCAATGCGTGGGCCAAGGATGGCTGCACCTACCAGCGCAATCCAGCCACCGACGGAGTGAACAATGGTGGAACCTGCGAAGTCGTGAAACGTGGTGCCGAACAGATTCATCATGAACGAACCTTCTTCGCCGTTCATCAACCAGCCGCCGCCCCAGGTCCAGTGACCGGAAATCGGATAGATCAGTACGCTGATGCAGATGGTGTAAATCAAATACATGGAGAATTTGGTACGTTCGGCCATGGCTCCTGATACGATAGTAGCTGCTGTGGCACAGAATACAGTTTGGAATACCAGAAAGCCTTCTGTTGGTAATCCTCCTCCATCATAGAACGAGAGGTTGAAGAAGTGGGGCATTCCCACGAAACCACCTACGCCGAACATCAGTCCGAAACCGATGAACCAATAGAGTAGGGAACCGAACATGAAGTCTACGAAGTTCTTCATCAGGATATTGGCAGTGTTCTTAACCCGGGTGAAACCGGCTTCTACCAATGCAAAGCCCGGTTGCATGAAAAATACCAGCATAGCGGCGAGTAACATCCATACTGTGTTGAGTCCGTTTACCAGTTCTCCGACGGTGGAGGGGGCTGATGATTCTACAGTAGTCTCTTCTAATGTAGCTATAACAGCGGTTGTTGTAGCTGATATACTATCCGTTGCTGCGGAAGTTTGTGCAAAAGTTTCTGTTGTTGTGCAGAGTGCCATAAGGACAGCAAGGGCTATCCACAGCCTGGCAATGCTGCGTTTACTATATTTATCCATAAAATCTTTTTGCTTTTAGTTGTACTTGTATTCTTAGTTTTGTTAAGTAGCTCTTACAGCTCTCTGGAAGATGCTCTTAACAGTTGCGGTTTGGTGCTGCCTGGACTATCTTTCCTGTTCAGCATTGTAGAGGGCGATGTCGCCACGTTCGGCGGTGCGGATGCGGATAGCGTCTTCAATGGGGATGATGAAGATACGCCCGTCGCCGATTTCTCCGGTCTGTGCGGACCTGATGATGGCCTGCACGGTCTTTTCGGCGTTCTTGTCGCGTACCACGATAGAGATTAGGATACGCTCAATGGAACTGGTGTCGTACATTACACCGCGGTAGATGCGTGCCTGACGGGATTTTCCTATTCCCCGGACGTCGTAGTAGGAGAACCATTCGATGTCCGCTTCGAGCAATGCGTCCTTTACATCCTCGAATTTTGTCTTGCGGATAATTGCTTCAATCTTTTTCATACCTTAATACATTTACGATTTTTTTTAGTTGACGAGTTGACAAGGGCCTTTCGGGGTGTCCGTTTCTTATCCTTGTCTCCTTGTTCCCTCGTCCCCTTGTTCCCTATTCTTACTCTCTCTCAAAAACTAACTCCGAATACGAAGTATGCACCCTGCGTGTGTGGATTGAACGTCACTTGTGCAAAGGTGGGCAGCGAAAAAGAATTTGTGAATTTGATTTCTTTTTCTGCTTTCAGTGTGAGGTTGGTTACGTTGAACTTGTTGGCATACGCACCTTCCCATGGGGTAAGACCGACTTCTGCCGACCAGTCCAAGCCACCGAGTGTGAAGGGTGCGCTGATGCCTACATACGTGGAATAAGCTCTGTCACCGTTCTCCTTTGTATAATCATCTCCGGCAAAGTAAGTGTTCCAATTCAGTGCCAGCGGACCGAAATCATATCCCAGAGTGGCTTCGAAGATGTGTACCGTGCTATGTGCGCCATACTTGAAATAATCTCCCGTATATCCGCCATCCTCTTTGTGGTAGGAGAACCAGTAATCTGTAACGGATACGCTGAAACCGCCTGTATTGTAACCCAGTGTGAGGTCGATCTCTCTGGCATCCTCTTTGTCGATGCCTACCGAGCCCCAAGCTGTCAGTGACAAGCCCTTGTAGCTGACTCCCATGCTGGGCTGGATACTTACACCACCGCAGTCTGTTCCACGCCAGATGTAGTTGCTTACAAAATCTGCACCGACTGAGGCCTCCACTTTATCCTGTGCCTTTGCCGTGAAAGGCATTGTTGCTGATAATAGCGCGATGGCTATCATTCTGAATTTTACGCTTTTCATTTTCATACCTATTTTACCTTTTAAGTTTAGACAAATTGCGGATGATCAGTCCGGTGAAACTATAGTTTTATTTTAGTTGTTATCTTTTTCATTTTCATACCAGCCATTTTCTGATTCGCCTCATGGCTTCCACACAATCTTCGTGATTTCCGAAGGCGGTCAGGCGGATGTAACCTTCTCCGCTGGGGCCGAAACCTACACCGGGTGTTCCTACTACATTGGCTTCGTATAACATCTGTTCGAAGAAGCGCCAGGAACCGATGCCATTCGGTGCTTTCAGCCAAATGTAAGGAGCATTCACGCCGCCATACACTTTCAGTCCGGCTGCTTCCAGACCCTCTTTCATGGTTCGTGCGTTGTTCATATAGTAGTCGATGTTTTCCTTTATCTGCTGCTTGCCTGCCGGGGTGTAGATGGCTTCGGCAGCCCGTTGGGTGATGTAACTGGTACCGTTGAATTTGGTGCATTGACGGCGGTTCCAAAGCCGGTTCAGCGGAATGCGTTCACCGGTCAGGGTGGCGGCTGTCAGCTCTTTCGGGACTACGGTGTATCCGCAACGGACTCCGGTGAATCCGGCTGTCTTCGAGAAGCTGCGGAATTCTATGGCACATTTCTTGGCACCTTTTATTTCGTAAATGGAGTGGGGAACGTCTTCTTCCTGTATAAACGCCTCATAAGCGGCATCGAACAGAATCAGAGTGTCGTTGGCGAGTGCGTAGTCCACCCATTTTTTCAGTTGTGACTTGGTCAGCGTTGTTCCCGTCGGATTGTTCGGGTAGCAAAGGTAGACGATGTCAATCCGCTTGTCCGGTATCTCGGGAACAAAGTTGTTTTCGGCGGTACAGGGCATGTAGGTTACGTTGCTCCATTTGCCGTCTTCTTCCAATACTCCGGCACGGCCACACATTACGTTGCTGTCTATATATACCGGGTAGATGGGGTCTGTCACTCCCACGCTGTTGTCGTGGCGGAGGATATCGCCTATGTTGCCCGTATCGCTTTTGGCTCCATCGTTTACGAATACTTCCGTAGGGCTAAAGTGAATGCCTCTCGGAGCATAATCATGTTTGATGATCGCTTCAATCAAAAAGTCATATCCCTGTTCGGGACCGTATCCGTGGAAGGTACTGGCATTTGTCATCTCATCCACTGCCCTGTGCATCGCCTCGATGCAAGCCGGTGGCAGTGGCCGGGTAACGTCTCCGATACCCAGGCGGATGACCTCTTGTTTAGGGTGCGTTATCCTGAAAGTATTCACCTTTTTAGCTATATCTGAAAATAAGTAACTTCCCGGTAGTTTCAAAAAATGTTCGTTTACTAATGCCATACTTTCTTGTTGTTTTAAGCGTTATTTAGGTTAGTGATTAATGTTTAGTGATTAACTCTATTCAGCATCCAGTGTAATCACTAATCACTAAACGTTAATCACTAATTATCTTTTCTCCGTCGAACACCCGGACTGCTCCTCCCGTCATCCATACGTGATCCGTTTTTTCGTCCCATTCGATGGTAAGTGAGCCTCCATCCATGATGATGTCTGTTTTTTTTCCGGATTTTCCGGTCAGTGCGGCAGCTACTGCGGTGGCACAGGCTCCGGTTCCGCAAGCTTGGGTGATGCCCGAACCTCTTTCCCAAACTCTCATCCTAATTTTCCCATGATCCAGCATCTGGGCAAACTCTACATTGATGCGGTCGGGAAACAGCGGGTGATTTTCCAGTTTCGGACCGATGCTTTCGAGGTTGATATCTTTAATATCTTCTACAAAGATTACCAGGTGAGGATTTCCCATTGATAGGGTGGTTCCGGTGAATTTCTGTCCGTTGGCTTCAATGGGTTGTTCTTTCATATCGGAGGGACGTCCCATATCCACGGTTACGGTGTTCACTTTTCCGTCTTCTACATGGAGCTTCAGTATTTTGATGCCCGACAGGGTGTCGAGGGTAACGGCTGTTTGGGAAGTCAGACCGTATTCATATAAGTATTTACCGATGCAACGACTGGCGTTGCCGCACATTTTGGCTTCGGAACCATCTGCATTGAAGATGCGCATACTGAAATCTGCCTTGTCCGAACTGCCGATGAGTACCAAGCCGTCGCTTCCAATTCCTGTATGCGGGGCGCTCCATTCAACCGAAAGTTTTTCAGGGCTTTCGATGGGATATTTCAGGGTGTTTACATAAATGTAATCGTTGCCTGCTCCGTGCATCTTAGTGAATTTTATAACTCTTGTCATTTTGTACTCTGTTGGTGGATTAATCTTTCTTTTTGTTTTATCACACTGCAAAGATACGACGTTTTGCTAAATTATTTGTAGAATACATATCTTATTTCTATTGTTTTTATTCATTCTTTCAGTCGCTGCAAATATACGGTATTCAAGTTTCAAATTAAAAGTTTGCGGGTGCATATTTGTATAAATTGTTATTTATGGAATTATTTCCGCATATTCATTCTATGTAGGTAGTGGCGTAAATACGTGTTTTAAGTGGAAAAATGGAGTTTATGGGGTGAAAATGAAGATTTGTATATGACAGAATGAAATTGTTTTCTTGTTTTTGCTGACTAAATGATCTTTTGTATAATGCCACACTATTACAAGCCAAATGCCACACTTTAGCTTCCGCAATGCCATTCATTTGAGCCATCGAAGTGTGGCGTTTGAATTGTTGAGGTGTGGCATTGGGGGAGTTAAAGTGGGGCATTGGTACAGATTGGAAAAGTAATGAACTAAATGCCGATAATAATTTAGGCGCGGATTACGCGGATTACACGGATTAATGGCTGCGCTATCACACTATATTACAGGAGAAGAATCCGTGTAATCCGCGTAATCCGCGCCTAAAATTATATTCATAACCGAAAATAAAGAAATAAATTTAACTACCGATCTGCATTACTTCTTTTTCAATATCTCCTGCAATAATACCGGTTCGTTGGTGGTGATGAAATCCACTCCCTGGCTGATGAGCCATTCCATATCTTTGGCATCATTTACTGTCCAGGCGTTAACCTTCATGCCAAGGTCGTGACATTCTTTGATCCACTCGGGATGTTTTTTGAAGACGGAGAAATGGTAATCAGGACCGGCACAACCCATGTCTTTCAGTTCCTGCGGATTGAGGTCACCTTCCAGATAATATACGGGAGTACCTTTAGGAGCCAGGCGAATGAATTCTTTGGTCGCATGGCGTGAGAAAGTGATGTATTCGGTACGTTCTTCCAGTCCCATATCCTTAATCATTTTCACAATTTGCTCTACGGCGAGCGTTTCCCGTTCGGGAGTCTTGTGTGCTTTGAGTTCTAGGATAAGGCGGGTTTTCAATCCTTTGGCTTTATCGAGGTATTGCTGAAGGGTAGGGAGGTTCTCACCGTTGTCGAGGGTGATAGAGGTACATTCTTTCTCGGTGGATGTTTCCATGCGGACACCTTTGAATACACCGTCGTGGTCTACGATAAGTTTATTGTCGGCAGTGAGCCAGACATCGAACTCGGAGCCGTAGCAATGAATGGAGTCAGCTTTCACCAGGGCGGCAATACTATTTTGGGCAGAACCGTCGGTCTTCCAGAAACCACGGTGGGCAATGACTTGGGTGTTTTGGGCCTGTAGGATGCCGCATGCGGCAAGAGACATAGCAGAGGCAAATAAAAGTTTTTTTAGTTTCATAGTTCCTTATTTATAATTCTGCCGCAAGGTACAAAATATGTCTGAAAAGTGATGTTTCATTTATGTTATTAATGCGAATCAGGAGATAAAGGTGTTATCTCCTTTACCTCCTATTACCTGCGTATACGGCGCCTGCGCCTGTGGTGACGTTTCTTCTGCTTATAAATGCTGATCCGTTTCCAGACAATCCACACAAACAGTATCCCGAAGACTGCAAAGATGAGAAGCACGATACCCGTATTCAGGTTATCACCTTTCACGCGGCTCCACATTTCGAGAACAAGCTCTGTGCGGTCACCGAAATCACGGATCATGGCGCAACGCTCCACGACTTTACGGTCAGGGTATTGTATCGGATTGATCTGAACGCTGTCTGCACCTGGACCGAAGAAATAACTGAGGTCGGAGAACTGTTCAAGAGTTGTGTCGATCTTTGCCTCCATAATCTCGGGCGTTGCTACGGCACTGACGTAGCCGATGGCATCCATATTGCGCAGAGCAATATC
>OJNH01002820.1_pt1 | contig 11723 bp, 9 predicted proteins | sample 1597361 | NCBI WGS metagenome assembly OJNH01 (sample SAMEA2452136, study PRJEB22498) | human gut metagenome | biome: human feces; feature: human gut; material: feces | place: Australia | collected 2012
GCTGACGCACCGTATTGCATATTTGATTGAGGAAAAGGGAGTAAATCCATGGAACATCATGGCAATTACCTTTACAAATAAGGCAGCGCAGGAGATGCGGGATCGTGTCGACCGCCTGGTTGAGTTCGGAGCAGAGAGCATATGGGTAGCGACATTCCACAGCTCTTGTGTGCGCATTCTGCGAAGATATATAGACCGTCTTGGATATGATAATCACTTTACGATTTACGATACAGACGACCAAAAGAGTGTAATCAGAAAGGCAGTTAAGGAGCTTGACCTTGATCCTAAGCAATATAGGGAAGGACCGCTGCTTGGTGTAATTTCAGCGGCCAAAAATGAAATGATTGAGCCACAGGATTTTGAAACACAGGCTGGCGGAGATTTTCGAATGTGCCAGGAGGCAAAAATCTATAAAGCATACCAGAAAACATTAATTGATAATAACGCAGTTGATTTTGATGATTTGCTTCTTTTGACAGTTCGTTTGCTGCGCGAAAATAGAGATATTTTAGAAGCGTATCAGGAGCGTTTGCGCTACATTATGGTTGATGAGTATCAGGACACTAATTCAGTTCAATTTGAGCTTATTCGCCTGCTTTCTGGAAAATATCATAATTTGTGTGTGGTTGGAGATGACGATCAGTCTATCTATAAATTTAGAGGTGCAGACATTACAAATATTTTAAGCTTTGAGGAGACTTTTCCAGGTGCAAAGGTTGTCAAGCTTGAGCAAAATTATCGTTCCACAAATAATATTCTCGAAGCTGCAAATGCAGTAATTGCAAATAATGCACATCGAAAAGAAAAACATCTTTGGAGTGAAAATGGAGAAGGAAAAGAGGTTTCCTTTATCCACTACGAAACTGCTTATGGTGAGGCAGAAGATGTAATTGACAAGATACAGACATCAGTTCATATGGGAAAGCATCAGTATCAGGACTGTGCAATTCTTTACCGTACAAATGCACAGTCACGCGCATTTGAAGAGAAATGTATTAAAAAGAGTGTACCGTATCGTCTTGTCGGTGGCGTGAATTTCTATCAGAGGCAGGAAATCAAAGATATTTTAGCCTACTTAAAGACAATTGACAGCGGACGTGATGATCTGTCTGTTACAAGAATTGTCAATGTGCCAAAGCGTGGAATTGGGCAAGTGACGTTAAATAAGCTGGCTGTCTATGCTTCTGAGCATGGAATGCGTTTGTTTCAGGCAATGGAGCAGGTAGAACAGATTTCTGGAATTGGAAAGGCAGCTGATAAGATAAAAGGCTTTGTCAATCAGATCATGGTATTTCGTGCGCTTGCAAAGGAGCTAGATGCAGCAGAGCTGATTGAAAGCATCTTAGAGCAGACTGGCTACTTAGAAGAGTTAGAAAAGCTTGAGGAAGATAAGGCACAGGCAAAGCAGGAAAATCTTGAAGAATTTCAGAATAAAGCAGCTGACTATTATGCAAATCATGATGAAGCAGCGCTTACTGACTTTTTGGAGGAGGTAGCGCTTGTAGCAGATATTGACAACATGGACAGTGAGGCAGACAGTTTAACATTAATGACACTGCATAGTGCAAAGGGACTCGAGTTTCCGGTTGTCTATATGACAGGCATGGAGGAAGGACTTTTTCCAAGCTACATGTCAATGAACAGCGGTGATCCGGGAGATATCGAGGAAGAGCGAAGACTTTGCTATGTGGGTATTACAAGAGCAATGCAGCAGCTGACGCTGACAGCAGCAAAACAGCGTATGGTTCATGGAAATATTCAATACAGCGCAATTTCTCGTTTTGTTAAAGAACTGCCGCAGGAAAAGCTTGACTGGAAGGAAGAGACATTCGGAGGTCTTTTTAAGAAAGGACCATCTATGACTGCAAACTCACTGTCAGGCAGTTTGTTTGGCGGTTCATCTTCTATGTCATCAGGCAGCTCATTTAGTGCATCACAGGGAAGTCAAACGGCAAAAAAGACAAACTATGATAATGTTTTTGATTTAAAGTATGCAAAAGCATTCTCAAGTCCAAAGCCAGATAGTCTTGACTACAAAGAAGGCGATAGAGTTTCCCATATCAAATTTGGAAAGGGAACAGTGCTTGCAGTCGAAGATATGAAAAAAGATTATCAGGTAACAGTTGAGTTTGATACAGCAGGCGTAAAAAAATTGTTTGCAGGATTTGCAAAACTTAAAAAGATTTAATAAAATTTATCTAAAACGACAAAGATAAAGCTAGTAATTTTACAGATCATATGGTATACTATTCTAAGATTGATCTTTAGAAAAAAGAAAGGATGGGTTTTATGGCAAAGTTTGATGATCTGCTGCAGGCAGTAAAGGTTCATGAGGTTCTCAAGTCTAAGGAAGAGAATGAGAAAAAGTGCAAATTTTGTTATGTGATTGCAGCAATCGCTGTAATTGCAGCAATTGCAGGTGCAGCATATGCACTGTACCGTTATCTGAAGCCGGATTATTTAGATGATCTGGATGATGATTTTGATGATGACTTTGACGACGATTTCTTCGATGATGATGACGAAGAAGAGGAGAAAGAAGACGAGGCTAAAGAAGAGGAATCTGATGAGGCTGAGGAAAAATCTGAGGATGAAGAGTCTGATGATGAGGATGAAGACTGATCTGACATCAATAGGTAAGTAAATAAAAATGATATCCCCGCCGGCGGGGATTTTAGTTCAAGAAAAGGAGATGTGTATGAAAAAAGGCGAGATTTATGAGGGCCGCGTGCAGGAGGTCCTTTTTCCAGACAAAGCGATTGTCGTGACAGATGAAGGGGAAACTGCACAGGTAAAATATGGCATCCCAGGTCAAAAATTACGTTTTCGTGTAAAGAAAAAGAGAAAAGAAAAAATAGAAGGCATTTTGCTTGAGGTATTAGAAAAGTCAGCTGATGAGACTGCCTGTCTTTGTGAGTGGGCAGGAAAATGCGGTGGATGTCTGTATCAGACGCTTCCATACGAAAAGCAGCTGGCAATTAAAGAAGCACAGATTAAGAAAATGCTTGATAATGGCGGTACCGATTATACATTTGAAGGAATAGTGTCTAGTCCTGTTGTAAGCGGATATCGCAATAAGGTAGAGCTGACATTTGGTGATTCTTATATGGGCGGTCCTCTTGCACTTGGTATGCATCAAAGAGGCAGCTTTTATGATATTGCGGGTATTGAAACATGTCAGATTATGACACCTGATATGCGTATGGCTGCAATGGCAGTGCTTGACCATTTTTCAAAGTTGAATATTTCATTTTATCATAGAATGCGCCATGAAGGTGTTCTTCGTCATTTGCTGCTTCGCTCCAGCGCTGCAACGGGAGAACTTTTAGTCGCCGTAGTTGCTTCTTCACAGGCAGATGCGTCTACTATGCAGCTTGCAGAATTGACAGAAAAATTAAAGGCGCTGCCATTAGAAGGCAGCCTTGCAGGTGTTTTACATATTACTAATGATTCACTTGCAGATGTAGTGCAAAGCGATAATACAGAAGTTTTATACGGCAAAGATTGGATTACTGAAAAGTTACTGGGACTTTCATTTTGTGTTACATTGTTTTCATTTTTTCAGACAAATTCAAGAGGTGCCGAGCTTTTATATCAGACAGTAAGAGATTATATTGGAGAAACAAATCAGAAGGTAATCTTTGATCTCTACAGCGGAACTGGCACAATTGCCCAGATTTTAGCACCTGTGGCAAAGCATGTGACTGGCGTGGAGATTGTTGAGGAAGCAGTAGAGGCAGCGCGTGTCAATGCCAAATTAAATGGACTTGATAACTGCAGCTTTATAGCAGGTGATGTGTTAAAGGTTGTTGATGATTTGACTGAGAAGCCAGATCTGATAGTGCTTGATCCGCCAAGAGATGGTATTCATCCAAAGGCGCTTCCTAAGATTATCGCATTTGATGTACCAACAATTGTTTATGTTTCTTGCAAGCCCACAAGTCTTGTGCGTGACAGAGAAGTATTAGAAGCAGCGGGCTATCGTATGGTAAAAGCAAGAGCCGTTGATATGTTCCCGGCTACTGGAGGAATTGAGACAGTCGCATTATTTCTTAAAAAGTAATAAAGAATCTTGCTTGTTTTCAGACGCTTGAGATGATATACTATCAACAAGATCAAAAATATAAGAATAAATATAAGGTGAAAGGAGAAAAGTATGGTAAATTATTCAGAAAAACCAGAATTGCAGTATCATATTCAGCTAGGTAAAGGCGATGTAGGCCGCTATGTGCTTCTTCCAGGAGATCCGAAGCGTTGTGAAAAGATTGCAGCTCATTTTGACAATCCAGTGAAGATGGCGGATAGTCGTGAATATGTGACATACACAGGATATCTTGAAGGAGAGAAAGTTAGTGTAACGTCAACTGGTATCGGCGGTGCTTCTGCATCAATTGCAATGGAGGAGCTTGTAAAGATTGGTGCCGATACATTTATTCGTGTCGGAACATGTGGAGGTATGCAGATTCCTGTAAAAAGCGGTGATTTAGTGATTGCAACAGGTGCAATTCGTATGGAAGGGACAAGCCGTGAATATGCACCAATTGAATATCCGGCAGTTGCTGATTTTCATATGGTTCAGGCGCTTGTGCAGGCAGCAGAAAAGGGAAAATATCCGTATCATGTTGGTGTTGTTCAGTGTAAGGATGCATTTTATGGACAGCATGAGCCAGAGACAAAGCCTGTAAGCTATGAGCTTTTAAATAAGTGGGAAGCATGGAAGCGCTTAGGATGCCTTGCATCAGAGATGGAGTCAGCGGCATTATTTGTTGTTGGAAATTATCTTCGTGTGCGCGTTGGATCTATCTTTTTGGTTGTAGCAAATCAGGAGCGCGCAAAACTGAACATGGAAAATCCAGTTGTTCACGACACGGAGCTTGCAATTACAACAGCAGTGGAGGCACTAAGAGACATAATAAGAAAGGATAAAGCAAATGAGTAATAACAATATCCTGGTAATCGGAATTGCGGGAGGAACAGGCAGCGGAAAGTCGACACTTACAAAACAGCTTGTAAATCACTTTGGCGATCAGATTACTGTGCTTAAGCATGATGATTATTATAAGGCGCACGATGAAATGACGTATGAGGAAAGAACACATTTAAATTATGATCATCCTAATGCATTTGACACCGATCTTATGCTGCAGCATCTGCGTCAGTTAAAAAAAGGTGAGCCAATCAACTGTCCGATTTATGATTACACAGTTCACAACAGAAGCCGTAATTTTCAGGTGATTTACCCGACAAATGTGATTATTGTTGAGGGAATCCTGATTTTTGAAAACAAAGAGCTGTGCAAGGAAATGGATATTAAGATTTTCGTTGATACAGATGCTGATATTCGTATTATCAGAAGAATCCAGCGTGATGTAATTGAGCGTGCGCGTTCATTAGAGTCTGTGATTTCACAGTATATGAATACGGTAAAGCCAATGCACGAGGAATTTGTAGAGCCGAGTAAGAAGAATGCAGATATTATTGTGCTAGAGGGTGGTATGAATCTGGTAGCAATGGATATGATTAAGAATCGCATTCGCCAGCATCTGTCTGCACAAACACAAGTTTAATATTTTTGCTTTCAAATGTAAAATAAAAGAAGAAATTTTGAGAAAAACACGTAAGGTGACTGTTGACGACACAAAAGCAACGTGTTACAATGGACAAGAATCGGAGCGTTATCAAAAAACGCAGCATCTAATAAGGAGGAGTCGACGATGAGAAGGAAACAACTTTTTGCCGTTTTGATGGCAGGTTCTATGGCAGCATCTCTTGCTGCTTGTGGCAAGACTGACACAAAGAAAACTACAGCAGCAACTGAGAAGAAGACAGAGGCAGCTACTGAGAAAAAAACAGAGGTAGCTACTACTGAGGCTAAGACTGAGAAGGCTACTGAGAAGGAAACCGAAGCAGTAACTGAGAAAGAAACAGAGGCAGCAACTGAGGCAAAGACTGAGGAAGCATCCAGCGAGGAAGCATCTAGTGAGGAAGTATCCAGCGAAGAGGTATCTTCAGAGGAAGCATCTAGTGAGGAAGCATCTTCAGAGGAAGAGACCGAGGCAGAGACTGAGGAAGATATCGATGGAACTGGATTTAAGATCGGTATGGTTACTGATGTCGGTGGTGTAAATGATGGTTCCTTCAACCAGTCCGCATGGGAAGGCTTACAGAGAGCAGGCGAGGCATTCGGCTGTGAAGTTAAGTATATTGAGTCTAAGGGTGATGCAGATTATGTTCCGAATATCGAGAGCTTCTTAGATGAGGATTATGATCTTATTGTATGTGTTGGATACATGATGGCTGATGCTGTTCGTGATGCAGCAGAGCTTTACCCGGATCAGAAGTTTGCTATCATTGATGATGCTTCTAATGCAGATCTGGATAATGTAACATGTATGATGTTTGAGCAGGAGCAGGCTTCCTACTTAGTAGGTCTGGCAGCAGGCTATACAACCGAGAGCAATATCGTAGGCTTCGTTACTGGAGCAGCAAATGAGACAATGAACTCCTTCGGTTATGGTTACTGTGCAGGTGTTCTTGATGCAAATCCAGATGCAACTATCCTTCAGTACAATGCAAACAACTTCGGTGATGCAAGTGGTGGAAAGACTGCAGTAAATACCATGGTAACAAAGGGCGCAGATGTAGTATTCCATGCAGCAGGTGGTACTGGTATCGGTGTTATCGATGGATGCAAGGAAAATAAGATCTGGGCAATCGGTGTTGACTCTGACCAGAGTCCACTGGCACCTGAGACTATCCTGACTTCCGCTTTAAAGAGAGTTGATAACGCTTGCTATGATGCAACAAAGAAGACTATTCTTGGAACACTTGAGGGTGGTGTTGAGACATACGACCTGGCAGCAGGCGGTGTTGATATCGCTCCGACCACAGACAACCTGTCTAAGGATGTTCTTGAGAAGATCGAGGATGCAAAGAAGGATATCATTGCTGGTGATTTGGTAGTTCCAAAGAATCAGGAAGAGTTCGAGGAAAAGTACGGCGACGTATACGAGCTGGACTAATTGGTGGATAATGCCATAACGAGGTGGCAGTGACGTGGTCACTGCCATCTTTTTTGCACAGTAACTTATAAGTTACTGTGTGCAATTACGGCTGGGTGGTATCGTGATTAACGATAAACAGCCAAAAAGAGGAGAATAGATTATGAGAAAAGTATTTGCATCAATGACAGCAGTTTCAATGGCAGCAGCAGTAATGCTTGCAGGATGTGGCTCAAACAGCAGTGATAAGAAAACTACTACAGCAGCTTCAACAAAGGCAACAGAGGCAGCAACCGAGAAGAAGACTGAGGCAGCAACCGAGAAGAAGACTGAGGCTGTGACTGAAAAAGAGATAGAAAAGGTATCTTCAAAAGAGGCTTCTTCTGAGGAAGTTTCTTCTGAAAAGGCTTCTGAGGAAGCATCTAGCGAGGCAGCTTCTAAGGAAACAGAAGCAAAGGCAGATGAAAATGCAAAAGTCCGCGTTATTGATATTGACCTGACAAGTGAGCAGTATGCATTTGGCGTAGATAAAGAGCAGCCAGAGCTGTTAGAGAAGACAAATGAGTTCATCGCAAAGATCATGGAGGACGGAACATTTGATGAGATCTGTAATCATTACTTTGGCGATGGAGAGCCGGTTATGGTAAAGTCTGCAGAATATGATGAGTCTAAGGATCAGTTAGTCGTAGCAACTAATGCAGGTTTTGAGCCATTTGAGTATATGAAGGGCGAAGATTACTGTGGTATCGATATGGAGATGGCAGCACTTCTTGCTGATTATTTAGGCAAAGAGCTTGTAATTCAGAACATGGATTTTGATGCTGTATGTCTGGCTGTTGGACAGCAAAAGTGTGATATAGCAATGGCAGGACTTACTATTACTGATAGCAGAAAAGATCAGGTAACATTTACTGATTCTTACTATAATGCATCACAGAAGCTGATCGTTGCAGCAGATGATACGACGTTTGACGCATGCAAGACAAAGGAAGATGTAGAAGCTATCTTTAAGACCTTTGACAGCAAGACAAAGGTTGGTGCACAGAATGGAACAACAGCTCAGTTTTATGTTGAGGGAAGTGCAGATCTTGACTTTGCGGGATTTGATATGACACTTGTAGGATATAAGAATGCTTCCTTAGCTGTACAGGATCTTCTGAATGGAAACTTAGATTATGTCATGGTTGACGCAGCACCAGCAGCTAGCATTACGGCAGCAATTAATTCACTGTAAAGAATTAGTATAAGAATTAAATTTAGTAAAACAGGAGTAACAGGATGGGAGATTTTGGTCGTAAAATAGACCGTTTTATTGAGATTTTCGTGGAGCAGCGTGGATATGTCCGTGTGCTTGAGGGCCTTCAGAATACTGTTATGATTGCGGTAGTAGGTCTATTAGTTGGTGTGCTGATTGGAACATTGATTGCTTCGGTAAGGGTAATGCCAAAGTATAAGCTTCTTCCGCGTGTATTGAATGGCTTTTGTAGCTTTTATGTGGGGCTGTTTCGCGGAACGCCAATGGTTGTGCAGCTTCTGGTGTGCTACTATGTACTGCTTCCTCTTTTGGGAGCGCATATGACAGGTGTGCAGGTATCTATGCTTGTCTTTGGCTTAAACAGCGGAGCTTATATTTCAGAGATGATGCGTGCGGGCATTGAGTCCGTCGATCCGGGACAAATGGAGGCAGGAAGAGCAGTCGGACTTAGTTTTTCGGTCACTATGATCAAAATCGTCATCCCACAGGCTGTAAAAAATATTTTGCCGACACTTGGAAATGAGTTTATCGCACTTGTCAAGGAGACATCAGTTGTAAGCTTTGTTGGAGCTGCCGATCTTTATGTTGCATTCAACTATATCGGAACAAACAGCTACGAGTTTATGGTACCATATCTTGTAATGGCACTTATTTACATTGTGATTGTACTTTTGATCAGCCTTGGTATTAAATTAATGGAAAGGAGCCTGAAGAAGAGTGATAGACGTAATTGATTTGAAGAAAAACTTTCATGATCTTGAGGTTCTCAAGGGAATTAACTTTAAAGTAGAGAAGGGTGATATTGTTGCAGTTATTGGTCCTTCTGGTTCTGGAAAAAGTACATTCTTACGATGCCTGAATTGTATGGAAGATCCAACATCAGGAAAGATCATTTTTAATGGTGTTGATATTGCAGATATGAAGGTAGATATTAATGTTCATCGCCGTCATATGGGTATGGTATTTCAGCATTTTAATTTGTTTAACAATAAGACAGTGTTGGAAAATATTATGCTGGCACCAGAATATGTACGCTGTAAAGAAGCAAAAAAGCTAAAAACAGGAAAGAGCAAAAAGCAGATCCACGAGGAAGTAAAAAATGAGGCAATGGAGCTTTTAAAGCGCATTGGTCTTGAATCCAAGGCAGATGTGTATCCATCAACACTTTCTGGTGGTCAAAAACAGCGTGTCGCAATTGTGCGTGCACTTGCCATGAATCCGGATGTAATTTTATTTGACGAGCCAACAAGTGCGCTTGATCCAGAGATGGTAGGAGAGGTACTTGATCTTATGAAGAGCGTTGCTGCAGAAGGTATGACCATGATCGTTGTCACTCATGAGATGGGCTTTGCAAGAGAAGTTGCAAATCGTGTTATCTTTATGGATGATGGCCGTATTTTAGAGAGTGGTGATCCTAAGGAATTTTTTGCAAATCCGAAAACACAGCGTGCACGTGAATTTTTATCTAAAGTGCTGTAATATAAGGCAAAGAATCGTCACATGACATAGTGACGGTTCTTTTTTCTTGAAAAACTCTTTACTAAAAGCAAAAAACAGTATAGAATATAAACGAGAAAGTAGCGTTTAATACTAAACTCTTAAATAGAACAACACTTTAATGCGGCAACAAAAGCAGGCTGTATTAAAGTGTTGTACCAATTTAAGTAAGCTTAAGAAAGGATGGTGCCATTTTGAGACCAATATCAATGGAACGTGTGGAAAACACAAGACAAGAAATATTAAATATTATCACAAGCCGTAAGCTGACACATGAGCAGAAGCTGACTAACCTTGCAGGACAGGCAGACTCTTTGCTTGAGGTACTGGATCTTCCAGACGGACTCGAAGAGCTTCTTGAGCCGATTGAGGGAAAGCAGTGTATCTGTGATCTGTTTGAGGGTCATGCACCGGTAAGACCGAGATACATTGTCCCGGACTATGCAAAGTTTATGAGAGAAGGAAGCAAGTTCTTACAGCTTGACCCACCGAAGGATATCTACGAGGCAATCAACTCTCTTCTGATTTTCTATAAGAATGTTCCAAGTGTCACCAATTACCCGGTTTATTTAGGAAACATTGATGAGCTGCTTGAGCCATTTATGGATGATGTGGACGAGGCACAGGCAAAGAAGCTGTTTAAGCTGTTCTTTACTCACATAGACAGAACTGTTTTAGACTCATTCTCTCATGCCGACATCGGACCAAAGGCTACCAGAGCAGGACGTTTGATCTTAGAGGTAGAGCGTGAGCTTTTAGATGCAGTTCCAAATATTACGATGAAATATGATACTGATATCACACCAGATGATTTTGGTATCGAGTGTGTGAAAACAGCACTTAAGACGGCTAAGCCGAGCTTTGCAAATCATAAGATGTTCAAAAAAGAACTCGGTGAAAATTATGTCATCGCCAGCTGCTACAATGGTCTTTTATTAGGCGGTGGTTCCTATACGCTGTGCCGTCTGATTCTTGGCAATATCGCAAAGCGTGCAAAAGATAAGAAGGACTTCTTCGAAAATCAGCTTCCATATGTAATGGAGCGCATGGCACTTTATATGGATGAGCGCATTCGCTTTGAGGTGGAGGAGAGCGGCTTTTTCGAGAGCAACTTCCTTGCAAAAGAAGGCTTCATCCACAGAGATCGTTTTACCGCAATGTTTGGTATGGTCGGCATGGCAGAGTGCGTCAATATTTTGATGGAACTTGAGGGTAAAAAGGCACGTTTTGGTCACGATAAGGAGGCTGACGACCTAGGTGTTGAGATTATGGAGGCAATCAATGCATTTAATAATGCACATGTAAATCCATACTGTGAGGCAACAGGCGGTCATTTCCTTTTACATGCACAGGTCGGCATCGCACAGGATAAGAACATCACTCCTGGAACGAGAATTCCGATTGGTGAGGAGCCGAAGGAGCTGATTGATCAGTTGCGCCATTGCAGCCGCTTCCACAAGTACTTCCCATCTGGTACCGGCGATATTTTCCCAGTAGACGTGACAGTACACAAGAATCCACAGTTTGTTCTTGACATCGTAAAGGGGGCATTCCAGGCTGATCTTCGTTACCTGTCCTTCTATGAGAGCGACGGCGATGTAATTCGCGTCACCGGATACTTAGCAAAGCGTTCCGAGATTGAAAAGTATCAAAAGGGTGAGAGTGTGCTGCAAAATACAACGCAGCTTGCAACAGGTGCAACTGAAAATGGTCATGTTCAGGAAAGAAGGATTCGGTAATGATCACTGCACCGGTCAATAAAATTATTCCATTTAGCAGCGTAGATGGTCCGGGAAATCGCACGGCCGTATTTTTTCAGGGCTGTAACTGGGACTGTCGTTATTGTCATAATCCAGAGACAAGAAATATGTGCACAGGCTGTATGGCCTGTGTGCAGGTCTGTTCTGTGGGAGCGCTTCAAAATGAAAATGGAAAGGTGCGTTTCTTTCCAGAGCGCTGTGTAGGAT
>OJNH01002836.1_pt1 | contig 11667 bp, 6 predicted proteins | sample 1597361 | NCBI WGS metagenome assembly OJNH01 (sample SAMEA2452136, study PRJEB22498) | human gut metagenome | biome: human feces; feature: human gut; material: feces | place: Australia | collected 2012
CATCAAGGCTTGTTTCAGGATATCTTTCGTCTTCATATCCAGATGGTTCGTCGGCTCGTCAAGAATCAGCAGATTGACGGGTTCCAGCAATAGTTTAATCATTGCCAAGCGGGTACGTTCGCCACCGGAGAGCACCTTTACCTTTTTTGCAGAATTCTCGCCCCCGAACATGAAAGCCCCCAACAAATCCTTTATTTTGTTGCGGATATCCCCTGCGACATCGTCTATCGTTTGGAACACTGTCAGGTTTTCATCCAAAAGGGAAGCCTGGTTCTGCGCAAAATAGCCGATCATCACGTTATGCCCGATCGTCAACGTGCCGTCATGCTCGAGTTCTTTCATGATACATTTTACCAGCGTAGATTTACCTTCGCCATTCTTTCCGACAAAAGCGATCTTGTCACCCCGCTCGATCGTCAGATTGGCATTACGGAAAACAGTATGGTCTCCATACGATTTAGACACATTCTCGATCGTCACCGGATAAGAGCCCGAACGGGGCGAAGGCGGGAATTTCAGCCGCAGTGCCGAAGTATCTTCCTCGTCTACTTCCAGCAATTCCAGTTTTTCCAGCATCTTGACACGGCTCTGCACTTGCAAAGTCTTCGAATACGTCCCCTTGAAACGTTCGATGAAGGCTTCCGTTTCGGCGATGAACTTCTGTTGCTCGTCATAAGCCTTCTGTTGCTGTTCGCGGCGTTCCTTGCGCAGTTGCAGGTATTGGGAGTAGTTTACTTTATAGTCGTAGATGCGGCCCATCGTTACTTCAATGGTGCGGGTGGTGATGTTGTCCACGAATTTGCGGTCGTGGCTGATCACGATGACCGCTTTGCCGTTATTGATCAGAAAATCTTCCAGCCATTGGATCGATTCGATGTCGAGGTGGTTGGTCGGCTCGTCAAGCAGGAGTACGTCCGGTTTTTGCAGCAGCAGTTTGGCGAGCTCGATGCGCATGCGCCAGCCTCCGCTGAAGTCACTCGTCTGACGTTGAAAATCTTCGCGTGTGAATCCGAGTCCGAGTAATGATTTCTCTACATCCTCTTCGTAATTGGTTGCGTCGATGGAGTAAAATTTTTCGCTGAGGGCGGACACTTCCTCGATCAGTGCCATGTAGCTGTCACTTTCGTAATCCGTCCGTGTTTCCAGCTCCTTGTTCAGTGCGTCGATCCGTGCTTCCATCTCGTGCAGATGCGCGAACGCCTGTGCCGTTTCGGCAAACACGGTTCTGCCGTCTTCCGTCATCAAATGCTGTGGGAGATAGGCTACTACGCAATCCTTGGGGGCCGAAACCTTGCCACGGGTAGGCTGTCTGACTCCTGCCAGAATCTTGAGTAAGGTACTTTTTCCCGCTCCGTTTTTCCCCATCAGGGCGATGCGGTCTTTTTCATTAATAACGAAAGAAATATCACTAAATAGGGTAGTGCCGCTAAACTCTACGGCTAGTCCGTCTATCGAAATCATACAATTCTTTATAATTTGAGGCGCAAAGATAGCGAAATATATCAATCTTTTTTATAACTTGCGGGCTGAAAAGCATTATTAACTGAAATATGTTGACTAAAAAGTAATTTAAAAGAATAATTTTAAAAATAATATAGAAACGATATGGAAGGCGGACAAACAAATGAATTCAGACCTCTTATCTTAGTGGCTGAGGACGACGACAGCAACTTCAAATTGATCAAAGCAATCATCGGAAAGAAATGTGATATACAGTGGGCCAAGAATGGCGAAGAAATCGTGGCACTGTTCAAGGAATACGGCAACGAGGCCAAAGCGATCCTGATGGACATCAAAATGCCTGTGATGAACGGACTGGATGCTACGAAAATCATCCGCGGAGAAAACAAGGAAATCCCTATTATCATGCAGACCGCCTACGCTTTCAGCTCTGACAAGGAGAATGCGATGAACGCGGGAGCGAGCGAAGTGCTGGTGAAACCGATCACACTGTCGATTCTGCGCAATACGCTGACGAAGTATTTCCCCGAATTGGTCTGGTAGACTGATCTCTTTTTTTGTCCGGTAGACTGATCTTTTTTGTTTGTTAAACCGGTCTTTGTTCCGGCAGACATGATCTTTATCCGGTAAAACGGTATCGCTGAGTAGAAAAACGGTATAACAATTCGGGTGTTTTTTCCTGTTTTGTATTTGTGATATTAACAAATAGCTGGCGACTGTAAAAATAAAATAGGCGGACCTCACGGTCGGCCTATTTCTGTTCGTTTCCGTTAATTTGTTAGAGTTCAGAAACGACTCTATGTAAAGTCTCTCCTTTGAGAGATTTTAAGAGCGATTTTTATCGGCTTCCACCTGCCCACCAAACGGGTTCGGAGTATACGTATTGTCCGTCACCAAAGGCTTCTTTGATGGCTACATTTGCCAATACATCGTCTGCTCCGTAACCGAAACGCAGCGGGAATTTGTTAGAGTTCAGCGGGTTTTTCAGTTCCACTAAGTTTTCGTTCGCACCTTTCATACGGCGGTAGTCGTTGTAAGCTTCCAAAGATTCGCCGGATGCACCAAAGAATGCGAGATATTTCTGTACCATTGTTTCTTTTAATGGGTTAGCGGCAAAAAGAGGAGCTACTTCATTATCAAAATAGGCTTCGGCGACGGCGTCACCCAAGAAATCGGCTTTCCCGCCCAGCCAGTTTCTGGCGGCATCGGCAACTGTATTCTCCAAATTGGCAAATGCAGCGATAACGGCATCTTTCAAAGCGGCTTTTGCTTCATCTACTCTGCCACCCAGACGACACAGGGCTTCTGCTTCGAGGAATTTTACTTCATGGTAACTGATCAGTTGTGTGGGAGCGGTCATAGCCCATGAGGCCATAGACATGCCATAATTATTCTGTAATTCCTGAGGGGTGCCGTTAGGAGCTACGTTGATGGCATCGATTGTTGTGGCTTGATTTGCACCGCCTCCATATACAACATTTCCGCTAGGATCAGGTTGGATAAATGAGCGTGGAGCTCGCGGGTCATTTCTTGTTGCAAATTTCTCGATGAGACTTTCGCTGGCTGCAAGGCTGTTGCGGCTATAGCTGAAAGCCCAAAGGGGATTTAGTTGAGAATCACCGTCATAAATGTCCAGTTTACATTCTTCATTTGCATTGGTAAATGATTTACTTACATAGGTCAGAATGTTTTGGAGATCGGTAGTCTGATTGGCGCTTTTGTTAAGAAGACGCATTGTATAGCGTGCTTTCAGTGCATAAGCTGTTTTAAGCCACAGACCGGCTTGTGCATCTTGGTCTGATCCGTAGATGAGGTCTTTTGATCCCACTGCACCTGATAATCCTTCGTCTTCGGCTGTTCCATCCTTCAAAAGTGTGATAGCAGCATCCAGGTTCTGCATTACTTCTTTGTAGATAGACTCTTGTGAATCAATTTTAGGTTGCATATACTTCGGTGTGCCGTCCGGATTTAAAACTCCGGTTTCGCTGAACGGTGTGTCTCCGAACACATCGGCTACTACCGCACCATTGTAGGCAAGAAGGATTCTGGCTATTGCTTCAGTTACTACATTGCCTTTTTCCGATGGGTCTTCCTGACACTTGTTGATTACAATCTTTGCATTCTTTATATTGGCGTAAACGCTGATCCACGCATTGTTGTAGGTCGTGGCAGTGGTCGGTTCTCCGCTGCGGACTTCTGCCCGGTAGAGTTGGTTGCCGATACCTGTTTCGTGCTCCATGTAAACGGACGAATAGAGTGAAAAATCTCCTCCTACTGTGCTGAATGCAGTGCTGACTCCCAAGTCTGTTATCAAAAACTTCGCCGGAGCATCCTGCGGGTTATTGGGATTCTTGTTGACTTTGTCCATTGCATCTTCCGTACAAGCAGAAGCAATGACAGCAGTAAAGAAAGAAACTGCCAGCAATTTTCCTATTGATTTATATTTTTTCATTGTCTTGCAGATTAAAATTTAATATTAAAGCCGAAACCAAAGCTAGCTGTTTGCGGCATTGAATAGTCTTCGAAAGCTCCGGACATATTGTTGTTTCCTTGGCTGGCTTCCGGATCAAGGTCAGGCATCTGTGCCCAGACGAGGATATTTCTTGCGAAAGCATTCACCGAAAGTTCCATCCACTTTTTCTGGAGTACTTTGTAGCTTACTGCCACTTCGCGGAGTTTGATGAACGAGTTGTCGTATACAGAAGATTCGTCAATATCGTTCAGGCGGCTGTAGTACACTTGTTGCGCATTGGCTCCGGTGATGGCGATATCGTTTTTGGTTCCGTCCTGTTTGTAACCGTCAAAGATGATCGTGCCTTCCCGATTTTCTGTTCTTTTGCTGACGCCGTAGTAGTCGGACAAACCGGTAGTTCTGCTGTACATCTGGCCACCTTGTTTCCAGTCAAGTACAGCACTGATGGTACATTTCCACAGACGCAATGACGTATTGAAACCCATTACGAAATCCGGAGAAACTTTTCCGATCACCTGTGCCTCACCGGCAACAGGCAAACCGTTTTCGTCTACCAGACGATTGCCGTTAGCGTCTCTCTTATATCCTACGCCATAGATTACAGGGAATTTTTCGCCTGCTGATGCACGAACCTGTGGAGTGACGTAACCACCCAGTGAAATGTTTTCCACACCCGGAGCCAGTTCGTCTACATAGTTGTCGATTTTGGTCCAGTTGAAACCGAAGTCCCAGTTGATATTCTTCGTGCGGATCGGGTTGAATCCCAATGTGATTTCGTGCGTGTCGGTATGAATCTTACCACCGTTTGTCAACAGTTTGCTGGCACCGGTAGAAGACGCCAAAGGCACTGAAAATATCTGGTCTTTGACGTTCTGACGCGAATAAGTATAATTCAACGTAATCAGGTTGTCGAAGAAGTTCACGTCGGCACCGATTTCGTACGAACGTGTATTCTGCGGTTTCAGATTCGGGTCGAATATTGTGTAGTACGGGGTATAGGCAGTAGTACCTTTGATGGGGTACATGATGGGAGTCAGCGAATAGAATCCTCCTCCGTACGTGGGAGTCGAGTAATAATTCTCAAGGAAATCACCAGCCTGTCCTACTTCCGCATAAGAAACTCTCAGTTTGGCGTAGTTGACTACATCATTTTTCAGTTCATCAAGTTCTGTCAGGATGAAACCTGCTGACACAGAGGGATAGAAGAACGAACGGTTGTTGCGCGGCATGTTGGACACATAGTCCTGACGTCCGGTCACAGTCAGATAAAGCATGTTTCTGTACGAAGCCGATACGTTGCCGAAGAAACCGACAGTACGGTTTTTCCATCTTTCTTCTTCTGTAAGCTGAGTGGTTGCATTGTTGATATGATTCCACCCTGCGAAGTTATAGTTTGTTCCGTATTCGTAGTATTTCTTTCTGTTGCTCTGGATAAATTCGTTACCTGCTACAGCGTTCAATCCCCAGTCGTCATTGATGCGCCAGTCGTAGTTGATGGTCAGCAATGAGTTGTAGGTAGCGTTTGTCCAACCGTAGTTTTCTATCTGGCCGCGACCGCCGCCGGTGTTACTTCCGTATCCGTAGCTGTCAGAGTAGTGAGTGGTATAAGCGTCTACACCTAACATATATTTCGCGTTCAGTTTATGGTTGGCCGTTCCGAAATCTGTTTGATAAGTGGCATATACATTTCCGAAGAAACGGTTGGTGTCTTCTGTGTATTTGTTGTTGTCAATAGCCCAATAGGCATTGTCAAAATTTCCACGGAAAGAGTTTTGCTTATAAATGTCGCCGTCTACATGGCTGGGGATACCTGCCAGATCGTAGCTTGCGGGCGAAGCGTAAACAGTTCTCAGCAGTCCGTTTCCGGACGTTACCGCCTTGTCAATCGAAGTCGTGATGTAGTTTCCTGCAAAACCGGTTGTGAAGTTATTCGTCAGTTTCGTTTCGGCGCTTACTTTCACGTTGTATCTGTCCATGCCAGTTTTGGGGATAATACCGTCTTGGTGCGTATTTCCAAGAGAAACGGAGTATGAACTTTTTTCCAGCGTTTGTGCCACGTTCAGCGAGTTGCTCCAAGTGATACCTGTTTCGAAGAATTCTTTTGTATTGTCGTAAGCCTGTGGAGTAGCCCAAGGGTCAAGACCTGCTGAAGCACGCTGCGGCACGTAATATTTGCCGGATTGCATGCCATACTTTTGAGTAAATTCGTTGTCGGTGTTGCCGCCATAATTGGGATCGTTGGACAGTTCAGAAATCTTAGGTCCCCAGGATAATCCTGAAGTTGGGCTGTATCTTCCGCCGGACCCCTGTGCATACGTCTTTTGGAATTCGGGCAGGCGACCGACTACGTCAAAACTGACATTGGATGAGAAACTGACTTGGGGTTTGCCTTTTTCCAGTCCCTTACCGCTTTTGGTGGTGATGATGATCACACCATTGGATGCGCGGATTCCGTAAAGTGCCGAAGCCGCCTGTCCTTTCAGAATGTTGATACTTTCAATGTCGTTCGGGTCGATATCTACCGCGCGGTTGGCAAAGTCCACGCCGCTTACACTACCGTTGTTCTGTATGTCCGTATCTACGTCAGGAGTACTGGTCACTGCCATTCCGTCGATTACGTAAAGCGGCGTGTTATCTCCGGAGAAAGAACGTGCGCCACGGATCGTGATCTGTGAAGATGCTCCGGGCATACCGCTCGAAGGTTTGATATCCAGACCGGAAACTTTTCCTTGCAACGCTCCTGCCAGGCTGGAGTTGGAAGCTTGGGTCAGTTGTTCGGACTTCACGTCCTGAACGGCGTAGCCCAGCGCTTTCTTTTCGCGGGAGATACCCATGGCCGTTACTACGACTTCGTCCAGGGCTTTGGCGTCACTTTTTAATACTACGTTGATAACGCCCTGTTTGATCGTTACTGTCTGCGGAACCATTCCTACATAGGAAACGCGCAAAGTTTTAGAAGAACTTGGTACGGCGGGGAGTTGTCCTTTCGGGAAGCGTTAAGTGTTTTTGGGGCTATTTAAGGCATAAAATGATAAAAAGATAGCATTTTGAATGATTCGCTGATGTTATTTTATGAAAATAACGATTTTAACACTATCTTTATGTCGTGTAATGTAATTTGAATATTATTAAAATCGTGCTCAAATCTTCTCATTTCATCAATATACTGATTAAATTCTTTCAATATGATACTTTATAGTTAAAAACGTAACACTTTTTTAATTTTGATATAAATAGTGTTATCTTTGCACCCTGTTAGAGACTAGAAGTCTATTTATAGGTTAAATTTAAGAGAGAATTTATGAAAAGAAAATTGATGTTCTTTATGACCTTCCTTTTTTTGGGTATAGGTCTGGTGACAGCGCAGACGTCCCGAGTTACCGGTGTGGTAACCGCCGAGGAAGATGGCCTGCCTGTTGTAGGTGCTTCGGTATTAGTGAATGGCACTACTCTTGGTACTATCACGGATATTGATGGTAAGTTTACAATCACGAATGTACCAAGTTCTTCTAAGACTTATTGATATTTTAAAGCCTCTCTTTTTCCTCCTTTTTTATTCTATCTTATTGTAAATCAGAATATAAGTGCTTCTTTCCGCAACTTGGCTTCCCGGCTCACTTACTATAATCGCAACCTTTTCCCTTTCTTTTTCGATCTCAGTCATCTTTTTCGGGCAGGTACTTGGCTTGTTTTCAGGGGGCGGATGCTTAGGTTCTACCTTTATTTGAGGCTTTCTATGAGCGATAGGGGCAGACCGGTCTTTTCGGCAATGAGTTGATTGTCAATTCCTTGCTTTTTCATGTCGATGGCTGTCTGAAAGATGTTCAAGGCTTCTTCGCGACCTTTCTTCAGCCCTTCTTCCATCCCTTTCTTTATTCCTTCCTTTTCCGCTGCATCCATTGTCACCAAATAATCCCGGTACACTTTGACGCTATTGTCGTATAGCTCTCTCTCCTTTGGAGACATAGAAGCCACATCAGCGATCTCTTCGAGTTTTTCGAAGACGGCTTTTCGTGCCTTGAATGGCAGGCGTTTTAAAGTTTCCATATTATTTAATATATAAATCCAACGTTCAAAATTCGTTTCACATTCCTCTTCGCTTTTTTTGAAGAGGGGGAGGGCGATGAATATTTGCCGGAACTTCTCCGAGAAGAGTTCACCTGTCTCCTTGTCTGCAAGAATAACGTCTGTCCGGAGTTTTATGTTCTTGTCCATGATGAAATTCATCAGAAAGACTCCGTAAACAGCTTTTATTTCAAATTTCCAGTCGTGCCCCGTCCGGCCCTGGTTGACGATGGCACGGGAGAGATAGAAGATGGAGCGTTCTTTAAAATTGCTCTGCATGCGGTTTTGCATTTCGACAATTATCTTTTCGCCCGTGTCCGTGGTGCAGTAGACATCGTAGATGATGCCTCGTCCTTCCGGGTAGTCCGGCAGCTGTTCGTTGTTCAAAAACGTTAAGTCGGTTATCACTCGTTCACCTTCGAGAAGGTCGTTCAGAAATTCGATTAGTAAATTCTTGGAGACTTCTCTGCCGAATATTAGTTTGAATCCGTAGTCGGTGAACGGATTGATAAATTTGCTCATTGTTTTGGTTGTTTCTCTTTTATGTTGTAAAGAGATGTTTCTCTTCGCATGTATAGTGAAGAGGCTTTTCTTTATTCTACAAAGATAGGATAAATTATTGTTTTATGATGCGTTTGGCGGGAGAAATAAATGACGTGGGTGCTCAAAAATGTTCATCTTCCTCTTAAAAATGTTCATCTTCCCCTAACTCGCTTTTTGAGGATGCCGTTGTAGGTGTCTTCAAATTCTGCCGAGTGGTTGAGTGCCCAGAGGATGTAGTCGCCCGGCTCGTTCTTTTTGAGCAGGGTGGAGCGGTATTCGGAGCTGAGGACTTTCCATAAGGTGCCGCAGGGACCACCCAGCTTTCTGCGTCGGGCGAGGGCGAGGATGGCTTTCACGGTTGGTTCGTTCCGGATGCCGATGGCGTCCATGTTGAGGCGTAGCAGGGATTCGGAGAATCCTCCGGAAGCAGTGCTTTCGTTCGGGGCTTCTTCCTGCTGGTTTCTTTCGTATTGGGTTCCGTTGTGCTTGGCTTCTTCCTGCTGGTTTCTTTCGTACTGAGTTCCGTTGTGCTTGGCTTCTTCCTGCTGGTTTCTTTCGTATTGAGTTCCGTTGTACTTGGCTTCTTCCTGCTGACTTCTTTCGTATTGAGTTCCGTTGTGCTTGGCTTCTTCCTGCTGGTTTCTTTCGTATTGGGTTCCGTTGTGCTTGGCTTCTTCTAGCTGGTTTCTTTCGTATTGAATTCCGTTATATCTAGTTTCTCCCTTCTGATCTATTCCTTCATTTCTTCTTTCTTCCTTATTTTCCTCCCCTCTTTTTCCGGACGAGATTTCTAAAGACAAACCTTTGACAGCAACAGGCGCAGCCTGAAAAACGCCGTTTGACGGAACGGGCGGCTGCTCTCTATCCTTCTCCCATTCATTTTCGGTTTTGCTTTGTCTTTCCCTTTCTTTGTCTCTTTCTCTTTCCGGTTTGCTTTTAATCTCAGTATCTGTTTCCGATTTACTTTCGATTTCTGTATCCGTTTCCTGTTTTGTTTGTGGGATTGTTGCTGCAATTTCTCGGTTTTTTGCAGCATTAATTTTCATAGCTGATTCGTCGGTCACTGTTTTTGTAGCATTGATTCCTGTGCCTGCTGCATGGATATTTGTGCCTGTCGTGTCGATTCCTGTCTTTGTTTTAGTAACTTCTGTAGCTGTGATATTGATTCCTGTTTTTATTGCGTTGACTTCTGCGCCTACTATATGGCTTTCCGCTTCATCCACTTCTGTACCTTTTGAATTTATATTATTTCTTATTTCTGCGGAATTATTTTCCGTTCCATCCTCTCCTTCCTTGATGAGCCAAAACTGTTCCAGCGGAAGTTTGTATTTCCTTCGGCTGTCGGTAATGATTTTGTGGTATTGCTCTTGGATGGCTTGCGAAGTCAGAATCCCGTACTCCTTATATATATAGGTGTCGAACAGTCCGACGGACAGGCAGTCGTCGATGATGGCCTGCATCTCCTCCTCCTCGCAACACACTTCCTGCGAAATGTCGAACAAGGTATCTTGATTCCATGCGATGTAAAATCCCTTTTCTTTGTAGATGAGGCAGAGCAGGGAAGTGAGTGCGGCAATTCCTGCTGCATGATGACGGTTGGAAATGCGGCGTACCTTCCTGTCTTGGAAGAAGTTGACATCGAGCGGGAAATAATCTAATCCGGGTTTGGAAATACGGGCCATCTTTTTGAATATTTAGAGTGATATTGAATGATAAATAATGAATAAGGCGAATCGGTAATTTTAATTTAGCTCATTTCAGTATGGTGATAAGCTACTTGATAGTCAGTTCTGTCTCTCAACTGGGGTAACTAAAAAGTCGATTCTATCTCTATTCTCCTCCTTCGGGAAGGAGGAGTGGTCGCAGACCGAGGTGGTAGGAGAAATAATGTTTGTTCCTATTTCTTTGTAAATGATAGGGTTATGTATTCACCTACCACCTCCCCCCTACGGGTACTCCTCCTTCCCGAAGGAGGAGATTCGAGATACTATTGACTTTTTAGTCAGTCCCTTATGACAATTCTATAATTTCTTCGTTGCAGTTAGTCAGTTTCTCAACTCCTTCGTTTGTCACTACCCAAGAGTTTTCGATACCTACAGGGCCTACACCGGGAAGAACGATTTTCGGTTCGAGAGCAAAGACCATGCCCGGTTCCAGTTCCTGTTTGATGCGCGGAGCAAGTACAGGCGCTTCGTTGATTTCAAGTCCGATGCCGTGACCGATGAACTTGGCTTGCTGTCCCGTTCCCATGAACTTATCGGCAAAACCTGCCTGGGTAACCATTTCGATTGCAGTGTTATACAGCATTTCGCATGGAATGCCGGGTCTGGCGATCGAAGCGATCTTTTCCTGAATATCCAGACAAACCTGATGAGCGGTATATGCTTCTTCCGACAATTTGCCGATAGAGAACACACGGCTCATATCGCCCATATATCCGTTGAAGTTGCCTCCCAGATCGACCATAACACTTTGTCCTTCTTTCAGCGGAGTCTTGTCAGCGCCTCCGGGCAAGGCAGGATCGAGTCCGCGACCCCCTAAAGCAAAATCGTAGGGAGAAGGATAACCGGCATTATCTCCGGTCAGCACACTTCCCATGAAGATTTCCATGCTGCGGCCAAACACGCGGAAGATGCCGAGGCAACCTTGAAGACGCATCAGACGTTCGATTTCTATCGAGAACTCGATATCTGTCATTCCAGGGTAATATGCGAACGGAATCTGTTCGTATGCCTTGGCATGCGCCATGCCCGAACGACGGAACATTTCGATTTCGATAGCTGTCTTCACGCTGCGTGCCTGACGGATCAGCGGTGTCCCGTTCACGACTTCAGCGTCCGGGAACAAACCTGCCAGACGAACATATTCGGTATAAGGAAGTTCGTCGCCTTCCAGCATCAGTTTAGTGGGCAAAGGCAGACCTTTTTCTTTCAGAATATCGACGATCTGTTCCGGCTTGCGGATAGGGAACGAGTGTTCGCCTGTGATATTGTTGGGCCGCTTGAAAAACAGCAGTGCCGGTGAATGAAGAGGGAGATAAAGATAGCCGCTGACTACACAGCCATAGGTGTAGATTAAATTTGCATTACAAGTAATGAGGGCGGCATCAATGCCCTGTGACACCA
>OJNH01002839.1_pt1 | contig 11655 bp, 12 predicted proteins | sample 1597361 | NCBI WGS metagenome assembly OJNH01 (sample SAMEA2452136, study PRJEB22498) | human gut metagenome | biome: human feces; feature: human gut; material: feces | place: Australia | collected 2012
ACCAAATCCTCTATATTTGTGGCCTGGGAGCAAGTGTTGGATGCGAGCGCATAAACGAACATTCAACACGCCGCGACGAAAGTCACAAATATAGAGGATTTGGTTTCTTGGATTCGTCTGTTAGTTGGTTAATGAATTAAATAGTAACTTGAATATTATTTAATCTTCACACTCTTTACCTTACTCCATTTACCATAGTACGTTTTAGAACCTGACTTGGTATACGGGCGCATTCGTACATAATATTTTTTCTTACTCTTTAATGGACGAACTTTTGTCTTGGTAACTTTTTGTTTAAATTTACGTTCTATCGTTCCTTTTTTAAAATTGCTCTTTGCACAAAACTGTACTTGATAGCCAGTCACTTTCCTTAACTTCTTCCAGGTAATCGCAAGAGTGCTCTTTGCTGGTGACTTCACAGATTTCAGGGAACCTGTCATTTTTTCTACTGGCAGAAGAGCGCGTTTGGTTGGTTTCTTGGATGCGGTAGTTTTGTTGGATGGCTTGGTATTTGCTGTGGTATTGTTTTTATTGTTTTTAAGTTTTCTGTTACATCTTCTCCAACTAATCCGTTTCCTCTTGTTGCCCCTCTAACAAATTTTCCATCAACATATTCTAATGCTGCTGATAATCCATCAATTTTAGTTTCTACAACATATTTAATGTCTTGTATTCCATTTTCTTCTGCTTGTTTCTTTACTCTTTCATCAAATGCTTCTATTTCTTCAAAATTAAAAACATCTTGTAAACTTTGTAGTGGAACCTCATGTTCTACCTTTTGAAATCCCTCTTTTACAGTTCCTCCTACTTTTTGTGTTAAAGATGTTTTTGTTATAAATTCTGGATATTGGCTCTCTAATGTCCTTAATTCTAACATCATCATATCATATTCAAAATCTGTTATTTCAGGTTTGTCATCATCGTAATATTTTTTTGCATGGTATTCTACTGTTTTTCTTAATTCTTTTATTCTTTTTTCTGCTTGTTTTTTATTCATCTTTTTGTAACCTTTCTTTTTTGTATTTATAAAAAATAGAGAACATGTTTTTAACATGCCCTCTTGATTTTATGAATCTGCTCTTGCTAATATTATTGTTCTTGCTTTACTATCATCTGTACATGTTGTTAATGATATTTCTATTGCTCCTTGTGTATCTCTTGTTATGTAATCAGATTCGTTTTCTGCTACTTCACGTTTATCATATATTGTATATGATAATCTTTTTCCTGTTGAATCTGTAATATATATTTTATCTCCAACATTTAACTTTTTATTATTGGAAAAAAATAATCCGTTTCTATAGTTATGTCCTGCTATTGTAGTATTTCCTACTTGATTTAACCCTACTCCATATAAAATAACTACTGATGTTTCTAATGCTTTTGGTGAATATTCATATTGTTCAATTATAGGATATTTTATCTTTGTTGCTGGTATTTCTATTGTTCCTGCTACATCAAAACCATTGTATTGTTTTTTCTTTGTTCCTGATGAACTACTTCCATCAGTGTTTCCCTCATCGACACCTTCAAACATACTATTGTCTTGTTCACCATTGTCAGATTTACTTTTGCTATCTGATGTTCCATCAACAAAAGTATCTACAAAATCTTCTGAACTATTTTTTATTACATATGTTTTATAATATTTATATCCTAAAAATCCTATTATTCCTATTATCACTACTATTATTATTACTAAGAGTATTGTTAAAAAATTACTATATTTTTTACTCATATTACAAATACCTCCATTTTTTCATTATATATCTATTATAACATATTTTTAAAAAAATTGGTAGTATTTTATACTATTTTTTCACCTAATTGTTTTCCTGCTAATAAATGAAAATGTAAGTGCCCTACTTCTTGTCCTCCATCTTTGCCACAATTTACTATTACTCTATATCCATTTTGTTTAAAGCCATGTTTTTCAGCTATTTCATTTATTATTTTATAAATTTTACTTATTATTTTTTCATCTCCATCTTCCATTTCTGCAAGTGATGGTATATGTTTTTTTGGTATTACTAATACATGTATCGGTGCAGCTGGATTTATGTCTTTGAATGCTAATACATCTTCATCTTCATATACTTTACTTGATGGTATTTCTCCTCTTATTATTCTGCAAAATAAACAATTTTCATCCATAATAATCTATAATCAATTATATAGAAATATTAATCTATTTAATTGATTAATTCCTCCTTATCTAAAATATTTTTAATCTAATATAGCTTTAATTCTTCTAACACCTGATGAACTTGACTCTTCTTTTTTTATTTTGAAATGCCCCAATTCTGAAGTGTTTTGCACATGAGGTCCTCCACATAATTCTATTGATTTATCTCCTATTTTATATACAGAAACTACATCTCCATATTTCTCAATAAACATCGCTTCTGCTCCAAGTCTAATTGCTTCATCTTTTTTCATTTCTAAGTGCTCTACTGGAATTGCTTCTTTTATCCATTCATTAACTAAGTCTTCTGTTGCTTTTTTCTCTTCATCTGTCATTTTTGCAGTATGTGAAAAGTCAAATCTCATTCTTTCTGCTGTTATATTACTTCCTCTTTGATGTACATGTGAACCAAGAATTTGTTTTAATGCAGCATTTAAAAGATGTGTTGCTGTGTGATATTTTGTTTCCATTTCTCCTGTTGATGCAAGTCCACCTTTAAATTTTTGTTCTGCTCCTGCTCTTGATTTTTCTTGGTGCTCTTTGAATAATTTTTCAAATTCTTCTTTATCAATTTTCATTCCATTTTCTCTAGCTAATTCTTCTGTTTCTTCTGGTGGAAATCCATATGTGTCATATAATCTAAATACCATTTTTCCTGGTATTGTGTCTTTTCCTTGTTCTTTAACTGTTTCTATTTCTTTAGAAAATTCTTTTTCACCTTTTACTAAAGTTTTTACAAATTTGTCTTTTTCTTCTAATATTACTGTCTTTATTGTTTCTCTATTTTCGTTTAATGCAGGATACATTTCTTTTAGATTGTCCACATTTAATTCTATTAATGTTGATAATTCATCTAAAGATATTTGTAGTTTGTTCATATGTCTAACCATTCTACGTATTAATCTTCTTAATATATATCCTCTATCAACATTACTTGGTCTTCCTCCATCACATATAATCATCATGCTTGAACGTAAGTGTTCTGCAATTATTCTTCTACTTGCTATATTGTCAACTTTTTGTAACTCTACTAGTTTATCCATTATTGGTGCAAATAATTCAGTTTCAAATGGTGTTTCTTTTCCCTCAAGTAACATTGTCATTCTTTCAAGTCCAAGTCCTGTATCAACATTATGTTGTTTTAATTTTGAATATTTTCCATTATGGTCTTTGTAGAATTCCATAAATACATTATTCCAGATTTCTACATATTTTCCACATCCACATGATGGGTTACATTCTAGACTACATTTTGGTTTGCCAGTATCATAAAACATTTCTGTGTCTGGACCACATGGTCCTTCTTCTCCTGCTATCCACCAGTTGTCATCTTTTCCAAAATAATATATTCTTTCTTCTGGTATTCCTGCTTTTTTCCAACATTCTGCTGTTGTGTTATCTCTTGGGCAATCTTCATCTCCTGCAAAACATGTTACTGATAATTTTTCTGCAGGTATATTTAATTCTTTTGTTAAGAAATCATAACTCATTTGGATTGATTCTTCTTTAAAATAGTCTCCTAATGACCAATTTCCTAACATTTCAAAATATGTTAAATGGCGGTTGTCTCCAACTTCTTCTATATCGTTTGTTCTTACACATTTTTGATAGTCTGTAAGTCTTGTTCCGGCTGGATGTTTTTCTCCTAATAAATATGGTACTAATGGTTGCATTCCTGCTGTTGTAAATAGTACTGATGGATCATTCTCTGGTATTAATGGTGCTGATGGTATTATAGTGTGTCCATGTTTTTTAAAAAATTCTAGATATTTATTCCTTATTTCTATAGCTTTCATTTCTATATATCCTTTCTCTCTTAAATTTTCTTATAAATTATACTTCATTTTACTTATAAAAGCAAGTATTTGACCAGAAAAGTGGTTTTGTTTGATTTTTTATAAGAAATATTTGAAATATAAGCTTTGAATGAAATGACGAATGTGTATGAATTCTATTCAGCAAAATAAAGGGGCTTTTCGCCCCTTACTTATTTTTCTAAAAAAATTTTTGCACCTAATTTTTTTAATTTTTTCTCTATATCTTCATATCCTCTTAATATATAATGTACATTATCAATTTGTGTAACTCCTCTTGCAACAAGTGCTTCAATAATAAGTGCTGCACCTCCTCTTAAATCTGATGCAACAACATTTGTCCCTTGTATTCTTTTGGTTCCTTTTATAACAGCTGTTCTACCCTCTACATTTATTTTAGTTCCCATTCTATTTAATTCCTGAATATATTTATATCTACTTTCAAAAATATTTTCTGTTATTATTGACGTTCCTTTTGCAGTTGAAAGTAATGCTCCAAAAATAGATTGCATATCTGTCGGAAAACCTGGATATGGCATTGTTTTTATATCTATCGCTTTTATTCTTTTGGGTGCTTTTATTTCTACATAATTTTTTCCAATATCTAATATACAATTTGCTTCTTCTAATTTATTTAATACTGGTTCTATGTGATTAGGATTTGCATTTGTTATTTTTACATTTCCTCCTGTTATTGCTCCTGCCACTAAATATGTTCCTGCTTCTATTCTATCAGGCATAATGTTATAACTTATTTCTGATAATTTTTTTACTCCTGTAATTTCTATTCTATCTGTTCCTGCACCTTTTATTTTTGCACCTGCTTTATTTAAAAATTTTACCATATCTTCTATTTCTGGTTCTTTTGCTGAATTAGTTAATATTGTTGTTCCATCTGCTAAACATGATGCTAATATTATGTTTTCTGTTGCTCCTACACTCGGAAAATCAAGATGTATTTGTGTTCCTAATATTTTCTCTGTATTGCAAATTATTTCTCCATATTCCTCTTTTATGTTTATTCCTAATTTTTCAAATCCTTTTAAATGTAAATCTATTGGTCTTGAACCAATTTCACATCCTCCTGGATATGAAAAATTTGCTTTATTATATCTCCCTATTATTGCTCCAGCCAATATTACAGATGACCTCATTTTTCTCATCAATTCTTCTGGTATCTCATATGTATGTATTTTACTTGTATCTATCATTACTTTATTATTTTTTTTATTTACTTTTCCTCCTATGTCTTCTATAATTTCAAACATAGTTTGCACATCTTGAATATTAGGTACATTATATAATGTTGTTTTCCCTTTAATTAAAACAGTCGCAGCAATTATTGGTAATGCCGCATTTTTAGAACCTGATATTTTTACTTCTCCCTCTAATTTTTTTCCGCCTTGAATTATAAATTTTGACATTTTCTCACCTCTTTTTGTTTTTGCTATATTTTATGTTATTTATAAGTTAGTTGTGAATTTAATGTTTATTTATATAATTTTAATATATTAATTTCAATTACATTATAAAATAATGGTTTTGATTAATTTTTTAAAATTTTATTTGCCTTTTTACAAAAAATACTGTAAAATATTTTATATAAAAATAAAAGAGGAATAATAAATGGAAAAAAAGTTGAAGAAAAATAAGAACTTTATATCACCACCAAAAATGAAACTATGGGAAGTATTAGCATATTTTATAATTTATAGTATAGCAGGATATATAATAGAAACAATATTTGCATTAGTCAGATATGGTGTTTTAGAGAGTCGACAAAGCTTTCTATATGGTCCATTTTGCAGTATTTATGGAATTGGTGCTGTAATAATGATAATATTTTTGAGATATTTTAAAAAAAATAGAATGACACTATTTGTAGGTGGATTTTTTATAGGTTCAATAATCGAATATTTAGTTAGTTTAATTGGTGAACTAATATTACATGTAAAATGGTGGGATTATTCAAATATGCCACTTAATATAAATGGTAGAATCTGCTTTTATTACTCTATTTTTTGGGGATTTTTAGCTATTTTCTTAATGAAAATTATACATCCTAATATTAGAAATTTATTAGCCTATATATTAAAAAAATTACATTATAAAAATATTAAAATATTAATTTTTTCTATAAGCATATTTATGGCAATAGATTGTATTATTTCAGCTTATGCTATTAATTTATTTACAATTAGAATGATTGCAAATAATGATTTGTCTGTAAAAAATAAAGATATAATTATTGAAATTAATGATAAAGTTAATGAAAATAATTTTAGAAAAGCATTAATAAATACTGTTTTTAATGATAAAATAATGCTAAAAACATATCCAAACTTAAAAGTTCAGCAAGTTGATGGCACAATTATATATTTTAAAGATTTATTACCTGATATAAAACCTTATTATATCAGATTTCAAGATAGAGATTTTTATAAATAAAAAAGAAACAGCGAAAATTTATTACTTTATAGTTCTAAATTTTTGCTTTTTCTTTTTTATTTGTTTGGAATATAATATCCTACTCCTCTTTTTGTTATTAATATCTGTGGATTTGATGTATCATTTTCAATCCTTTCTCTTATTCTTCTAACTGTTACATCTACAGTACGAATATCACCATAATATTCATATCCCCACACTCTTTCAAGTAATGCTTCTCTTGTTACTACTTGTCCTGGTTGTTGTGCTAAAAATTTTAATACCTCAAATTCTCTTAATGTTAAATTTATTACTTTTCCATCTATATGAACTTCATATTTTTCTAAATCTAATACAAGTGAACCTACTTTTATTGTTGTTTCTTTTTTTTGTTTTTTCTTTTCTTCATTTTTTTGTGCAACCGCTTGAGCTTCTATAGTAGCTTCTACTTTTCTTAAATTTGCTTTTACTCTTGCTACTACTTCTCTTACACTAAATGGTTTTGTGATATAATCATCTGCTCCAAGTTCTAATCCTACTATTTTGTCTAATTCATCGTCTTTTGCAGATACCATTAATATTGGTACATTATATATATTTTTTATTTTTTTACATACTGATAATCCGTCTACTCTTGGAAGCATTACATCTAATAGTATTAAATCTGGTTTTTGTTGAATTGCTATATCTATTGCTGTTTGCCCATCATTTGCTTCTATAGTGTTATACCCCTCTCTTCTTAAGTTATGTACTAATAAATCTACTATTTTTTGCTCATCATCTACTATCAATATAGTCTTTTTTTCATATTCATAATTATTTTCCATGTTCAACATTCCCTCCTAAAGACATAATTTTTTGAAAAGTTACAATATTATAATTCTCTTCTGCCCTCAGTTTTATTAGTCTATTTATATCACAAATTTTAGTAAGATACAAGTTTTTTTGTAAATTTAACTAAATTTAAGTTACTGGATAATGATTTTGATTTTTTTTTATTAACTTAAAGCAAACCATTATCCATTAATAAATTTAAAGTACAGATAGAGCTTTCATAATCCCCAACTTTCCATATTCATATGTAAGACCTCCTTGTAGATATGCTGTATATGGTTCACGTATTGGTCCATCACAACTAAGTTCTATTGTAGACCCCTCTGTAAAAGTTCCAGCTGCCATAATTACTTCATCATCATATCCAGCCATTTCACTTGGTTCTGGTATTACATGCGAATCTATTGGAGAGCCCATTTGAATTCCTTGACAGAATTTTATTAAATTTTCTGCATTTCCCAATTCAACAGTTTGAACTATATCTGCTCTTGGTTCGTCATATTTGGGATTTACATTATATCCAAGCTTTTCTAGCATTCTACTTGCAAATATTGCTGTTTTTACACTGCTAGCAACAACACTTGGTGCAAAAAATAGCCCTTTTATAAAAGCTGTATTTTGATTTAATGATGGTCCTATTTCCTTTCCTACTCCTGGTGCACTTAATCTTTCAGCACATAATTCTATTAATTCCTTTTTTCCTGCAATATATGCTCCACTTGTTGCAATTCCTGCACCTAAGTTTTTCATTAAAGAACCAACAACTATATCTGCTCCAACTTCTGTCGGCTCTTTTTCTTCAACAAATTCACCATAACAATTATCAACCATTATAGTTACCTGTTTGTTTACTTTTCTTATTTCTTTTATTATCTTTTCTATCTTTTCTATTGTTAAACTTTTCCTTGTTGAATATCCTTTTGACCTTTGAATTTCTATTAATTTAATATTATTTTTTGATACTCTTTCTTTTATTTTTTCTGTATCAAATTCATCATCAACTAAATCTATTTGTTCATATTTTATTCCAAATTCTTTTAAAGAACTTTTGCTTTTTTCTTTATTTATACCTATAATTGTTTGTAATGTATCATATGGTGCACCTGATATACTTAACATTGTATCTCCTGGGCGTAATATTCCAAATAACGTTACTGCTAAAGCATGTGTTCCTGAAATTAATTGAGCTCTAACTAAAGCATCTTCTGTTTTAAAAATATTAGCATATATTTCTTCTATCTTATTTCTTCCTATTTCGTCTATTCCATAACCTGTTGATGAATGTAAATGCATTTCTGATAATCTACATTCCTGAAATGCTGATAACACTTTTAGGCTGTTTATTTCCTTTACTTTTTCTATTTTATTAATTTGTGGTTGAATTTCATTTTCTACAATTTTTGACAATTCAAGTATTTCCTTTTTTATTCCAAATTCTGTATACATATTTTCTCCTCTTTCACTATTTATTATATATTCTTAAATTAAATTAGAATATTTTTTCCTATCTATTATATTTCCATCTATGTCTTTTAGTATTATTTCTTTATTATCTATAATTAAATAACTATTTTTTGTATTATTTTTTGGTAATGAAATAGAACCTGCATTTACATATATTATCCCATCATGTTCTTCAATAAAACTTGTATGATAGTGTCCATATACAACAACATTTCCTATTGGTGGTGGATTATCCATATTATACCTATGTCCATGACTAAAAAAGAAGTCTACTCCATTGATTTTTAAATTAATGTATTCTTCAAATTTAAATTCTGAAATCATCTCATCAACTTCTGCGTCACAGTTTCCTTTTGTACATAAAATTATATCTTTATATTTATTTAATATTTTAGCTACTTCCATTGGATTATATTCTTGTGATAATTGATTTCTTGGACCGTGATAATATAAATCCCCTAAAAGAATTATTTTATCTGGTTTTTCTTTTTGGTATATGTCATTTATTTTATTTGCATAATAACCTGAACCATGTATATCTGATATTACTAAAAATTTCATTTTATTATCTACCTCCTGTATCTATAAAGGCATTATAGCATAATATGATAAAAATAACAATTGGGTAGAAATTTTTCTACCCAGTTTTACTCATAATATCTTTTCTCATCTTACTAATAATCTTTTTTTCAAGTCTAGAAATATAACTTTGTGAAATTCCAAGTTCATCAGCAACTTCTTTTTGAGTTTTTTCTTTTCCACTAATAAAACCAAATCTCATTTCCATTATATTTTTTTCTCTATCATTTAATTTTTTTATAGCTTCTTTTAAAAGTTTCATATCAACCTCGTCTTCTAATTTTCTATATGTAACATCAGGGTCAGTCCCTAATATATCAGATAATAATAATTCATTTCCATCACTATCTTTATTTAAAGGTTCATCTATTGATACTTCTGATTTTATTTTATTATTTCTTCTTAAGTACATTAATATTTCATTTTCTATACATCTAGAAGCATATGTAGCAAGCTTTATTTTTTTTTCTGAATTAAATGTATTTACACTTTTCATTAACCCTATTGTTCCTATAGAAATTAAGTCTTCTATGCCAATCCCTGTATTTTCAAATTTTTTTGCAATATATACAACTAGTCTTAAATTTCTTTCAACAAGTAATTTTCTTGCTTCTAAATTTTCTTCTGTATCTAATTTTTTTATAGTTTCTTCCTCTTCTTCTGGTGATAATGGTGGTGGTAATGTTTGACTTCCTGCAACATAGAATATTGGCAAAATTTCGGATTCTTCAATATTTCCATTTATATATTTTGAACAAATTGAGTCTATACTTTTTTTTATAAATTCCATCAGCTTCATTTCTATCTCATTCCTTCCTTTTATCTATTTTTTAACTTATTCATCACCTCTTTTCGTGTTTTTATTGTACAACTTTTTTTATGCAAATACTGTCCTTTCTTATTGTAGAAAAAAAGAAATAATCGCTATTTTGCGATTATTTCTTACAGTTTTTTTTCTAATGTTTTTATTGAACTAACTCAAGTCCTATTAATGCTCTATATTCACCTCTTTTCGTCAAAGATTTGTCATATATTCCAATTATTATATTTTTTGTAATTTTCTCTTCTTCTTCATATTCAATTATTATTTCATCTGCCTTTATTCCTAATAACATTCCATTTTGCTTTCCTAAAGATGAAAATGGAATACATCTTAACTTTGATTTATATTTCTCCTGTATATCTTCGGGAACAACACTTAAATCTCCTCCTAATATTTTTTCTACATTATCTATTATTTCTTTAGGCATAACCTCATATAATAAACTACTTTCAACTATAATTACAGGTGTATTTGTTATAGGTTCTTTTGCAAGATTTCCCGTATCAATCATTCCTTTTGTTTGTATTATTTTGTTGTCAAATTTGATTTTTATTCTACAATACATGTCTTTTGAATTTATTTTTGTCTTTATAATTTTTATGGAAATTCTAATTATAATAAATGCTACTATTCCCCCTAAAAGAATTACTTTTAATACATATTCTCCAACAAACATACCATTTTTCATTAATATTTCTTGTGGTTTTATAAAATAAATTAAATATAATGCGACTCCTCCAAAAACAAATGATGTTAAATAAAATATTAAAACTTGTTTACACATCTTTTTTACATCTTGTGGATTAAATCCTACATATACCATAACAATAGCTAAAATTCCTTTTGCAATTATTGATGTATATATTGATATCTCAGTTATATATGTTACTATAGCATATATGCTTCCTATTATACTTGCTAAAATTATTCTTATTAATTTGGGTTTTATTTTTAATATTATTGAAGTTGCGTATAATATTATAGAATTCATTATTAAATTTTCTAAAAAAATTACATCTATATATATAGTTATAATTAATCACCCTTTCCGTTTTATCTTTTATTATATATTTTTTATATTGCAAATACTGTGGAATTTTGAAAATCATTAAAATAATATACATCAAAAAAACGACATCATCTTTTAAATGTGTCGTATTTTTTACTACATATTTTTGTTTTTGTTTTTACGTAAAAATGCTGGTATATCTAAATCACCTTGTGATGAATTAACATCAGATGTTGGAATTGAACTTGTTTTCTTTTCCCATGATTTATTTATAAAACTATCTACTGCTGAAGCTGTACGAGTTTCTGGCTTTTCAAATCCTGTAGCAATGACTGTAATTTGGATTTCATCTTTCATTTCTGGATCTGTAACTGTACCAAATATGATATTAGCTTCAGGATCTACACTGCGTTGAACTAATTCTGCTGCAGTATTTACTTCATGTAATCCTAAATCTTCTCCACCTGTTATATTTATAATTACTCCTCTTGCCCCTTCTATTGAAGTTTCTAGTAATGGA
>OJNH01002842.1_pt1 | contig 11652 bp, 9 predicted proteins | sample 1597361 | NCBI WGS metagenome assembly OJNH01 (sample SAMEA2452136, study PRJEB22498) | human gut metagenome | biome: human feces; feature: human gut; material: feces | place: Australia | collected 2012
TTTCGCGATCAGATCGCCAAAGGAGGCCCAGTTACGGTAACCCATCCCGATATCATCCGCTACTTCATGACAATCCCCGAAGCCTGCCGTTTGGTGTTGGAAGCCGGTACGATGGGCAAGGGCGGCGAGATATTCATCTTTGATATGGGTGAGCCGGTCAAGATCGCTGACTTAGCGAAGCGTATGATCGAGCTTTCTGGTTTGCAGGTGGATAAAGACATAGAGATTAAATACACAGGTCTTCGTCCCGGTGAGAAATTATATGAGGAACTATTGAGCAACAAGGAGAATACGAAGGAAACCCCTCATGAGAAGATTCGTGTGGCAGCAGTCCGGGAGTACGCCTACAAGGATGTGGTAGAGCACATTGATCTATTAGCTGAATTATCCCTTCATGTACATATTCTTCCTATGGTGAAAGAGATGAAATCCTTCGTCCCCGAGTTCAAGAGCCAAAACTCTCAATTCACGAGATTGGACGGAGTGAATTAGTAATTTAGTCGGTAGTTATAAATCTGAATTATAAATGATTATCGCAGTAGATTTTGACGGAACAATCGTTGAGCATAAATATCCGGCGATAGGGAAGGAGATCCCTTTCGCTTTCGAGACATTGAGAAAGTTACAAACAGAACACCACAAGCTGATCTTATGGAGTGTGCGAGAGGGCAAGCTTTTGGATGAGGCTGTCACCTTTTGCCGAGAGCGGGGCTTGGAGTTTTACGCCGTGAACCGAGATTATCCGGAAGAAGAGAAAAACCTGAACAACCATTTCTCCCGTAAGCTGAAGGCCGATATTTTTATTGATGACCGTAATCTTGGTGGTCTCCCGGACTGGGGTATGATTTACGAGATGGTGAGTAAAAGACTTTCCTATGAGGATTTAATGCGGAAATACGAGTCGGAATACGAACCGGAGAAACCGAAAGGCCTTTTCTCTCGTTTGTTTCGCTAAATCCATATCATTCTGTGTTCAATGAAATAAAAAAAGAAAACAAAATAATATGAAAATCAAAAGATTACTACTTTTATTAGCTCTACCTCTATTGGTAGCGAGTTGTACTTCTTACAAGAACGTACCATATCTCCAAAACCCAGAGGCAGTGAACGATTTTGAGGAGACCCTTCCGTTGTATGACGCCAAGATCATGCCAAAAGACTTGTTGAGCATCACGGTCAATACGACAGACCCGAAGGCTGCGACTCCATTCAACTTGACGGTACAGACTCCAATCAATGCGGCTTTGACAAATATCAGTACGACCACGCAACCGACCATGCAGCAATACTTGGTGAATAATAAAGGAGAGATCGATTTCCCTGTTATCGGTCGCTTGGAAGTGGGTGGTCTCACCAAGAACGAGGCGGAGGACTTGATTCGTGAGCGTTTGAAACCTTATTTGAAGGAATCCCCGATCGTTACGGTCCGTATGGCTAATTACAAGATCTCCGTGTTGGGTGAGGTGGCCCGTCCGGGTAGCTTCACGATCGGCAACGAGAAGGTGAACGTTCTGGAGGCTTTGGCGATGGCAGGCGATATGACGATTTACGGTGTCCGTGATAACGTCAAGCTGATCCGTGAGGACGTGAACGGTAAGCGTGAGATCATTAACTTGAATTTGAATAATGCCGAAGTCGTGACTTCCCCGTATTATTACCTGAAGCAAAACGATATTATTTACGTGACCCCGAACAAGACGAAGGCTAAGAACTCCGATATCGGTAACAGCACGACCCTTTGGGTAAGCTCACTCTCGATTCTGGTATCTATTGCCGGCCTGTTGGTAAACATACTTAAGTAATTGAAAATTGAGAATTGAAAATTAAGAGAGATGATAGACGAACGGATAAATAATAACACTGGGATAGAGAACGAGGAACAAGAGATTGATTTGGTCGCTCTTTTATTTAAATACCTTTTTTATTGGCGTTGGTTTGTGGCTAGTATATTGATATGTTGCATCGCCACTTACCTGTTTCTTCGTTATCAAACGCCTGTATATAACATTTCCAGTTCCGTGTTGATAAAGGAGGAGGATAAGCGAAGCGGTTCGGGCAACAATCCGTTGGCGGCCATTCAAGACTTGGGAATGTTTTCCATGACAAATAATTTTGATAACGAGGTGGAGATATTGAAATCCCGTACATTGATAAAAAAAGTCGTGAACGACCTGAATTTATATGTTCGTGTAGCGGAAAAGCGAGCGTTCGGTTATGCGATGCCTCTTTATAAGAATAGTCCGGTGCGGATTTATATGACACCGGAAGAGGCCGATAAATTGGAGGAGCCGATTAAGCTGGATCTTACATTTACAAAAACAGGAAAATTGTCTGTTAAGGCTGAATATGTGCAAGATAAGGAAGAGCAAGAGATAGAACAGGCATTTGATCAATTGCCGGCGGTGTTACCAACACCTGTGGGTGTTTTAAGCTTTACGCAAGGCGATACCTTGTATATGGAAGAAGAGGAAATCGCTTTACGTGTTACCATAAATACGCCGACGGAGACCGCCGAGGATTATATGAAAGACTTGAGCGTGACCGCCTCTTCCCAGACCACGACGATAGCGAAGATCAGCGTGAACAATACAGTAAAGGAGCGAGGCGTGGATTTCGTGAATCGTTTGGTTGCGTTCTATAATCAAGACGCGAACGATGAGAAGAATGAGGTAGCTCAGAAAACCGCTGAGTTCATAGAGGAGCGTATCGGTATAATTAACCATGAGTTGGGTACGGCGGAGAGCGAGTTGGCGGATTTCAAGCAACGATCCGGTCTGACGGATTTGACAAGTGATGCCCGTCTAGCCTTACAAGAGAGTTCCAAGTATGAGCAGCAACGTACGGAGAACGCTACACAGATCAGCTTGGTTCAATTTCTGCGTACCTATATCAACGATCCGGTCAACAAGGAAGAGGTAATTCCTGCAAACGTAGGGTTACAGGATCAAAACCTCACTAGGGTGATTGAACAATATAACACGATGATCATCGAGCGTAAACGTTTATTACGTACCTCTTCGGAAAATAACCCGGCGGTGATAAACATGAACACCGGCGTTGAGGCGATGAGACGCAATGTCGAGACAACCGTGAATAGTGTCTTGCGAGGACTACAAATCGCCCAGAAAGATATTGAGCGTCAGGCTAGTAAATTTGAGAGCCGGATTAGTGATGCTCCAAAGCAAGAGAAAGAGTTCATGACTATTTCTCGCCAGCAAGAAATCAAGGCGACTTTATATATCATGCTGTTGCAGAAGCGGGAGGAAAATGCGATCACATTGGCAGCCACGGCTAATAATGGTCGTATTGTAGAGGAACCATTACCCGGGAAGGATCCTGTGGCTCCCAAGAAGCTCGTGTTTTTATTGGCTGCGTTTGTGGTGGGCCTGTTTATTCCGGTGGGAATCATCTTTGTCGTGGAATTATTGAAATATAAGATCGAGAATCGTGGCGATGTGGAGCAATTGACGAATGTTCCGATTTTGGGCGAATTGCCCTTGTGTGGTCATAAATCCTCCGATAAGGGAGCGATCGTGGTGCGCGAGAATAAGAACGACATGATGGAGGAGACCTTCCGAGGTTTGCGGACCAATCTGCTCTTTATGCTCCGGAAAGATCAAAAGGTCATACTTTTCTCTTCTACGCAGCCCGGAGAAGGTAAGTCTTTCGTGACTGGAAATCTCGCTGTCAGCTTGGCTTATTTGGGAAAGAAGGTGGTAGTGGTTGGTATGGACATCCGTAAGCCGGGCTTGAATAAGGTCTTCGATTTATCGAAAAGGCAGGAAGGAATATCTAATTATCTGATGGATCCGGAGGATAAGGATCTTTTTGATCTTGTGCAGCCTTCCGGCATCAGTCCGAACCTGGATATCCTTTTAGGAGGAACGATTCCCCCGAACCCGACGGAACTGGTAGCCCGTGATACCTTGGAGAAGGCGATAGAGCAATTGAAATCCCGTTATGACTACGTGTTGCTGGATACAGCCCCGATCGGTATGGTAACTGATACGGCCATAATAAGCCGTGTGGCCGACATGTGTGTTTATGTCTGCCGTGCGGACGTGACCCCGAAAGCCGCTTTCTGCTACATTAATGTTCTTAGGGACGAGCATAAATTTGACAAGTTGGCGGTAGTGATCAATGGAATCGACCTGAGCAAACGTAAGAACACCTATGGTTACGGTTATGGTAAGAAATACGGTTATGGCTATGGTAAACATTATGGTTATGGATACGGCTATGGGTATGGTTTTGAGGCGGAGAATAAGAAAAAGAAATAATAAGGAAATTTATAAAGAGTCATGAGACACGTATTATTTAGTCCCCCTGATATAACAGAGGCAGAGATCAGTGAAGTTGTTGATGCTTTGAAGTCCGGTTGGATAACTACCGGACCTAAAACTAAAAAATTAGAACAGCTGGTAGCAGAACGTTGTCATACCTCAAAAGCTGTTTGTTTGAATTCAAATACGGCATGTGCTGAGATAACTTTGCGTATATTAGGTATAGGAATCGGTGATGAGGTTATTGTTCCAGCCTATACTTATACAGCTACCGCAAGTGTGGTAGAGCATGTGGGGGCAAGATTGGTCATGATAGATTGTGAGCATGGAAAGTTCACGATGGATTATGAGAAATTAGAAGCGGCGATAACCGAGAGAACAAAAGCTATAATCCCGGTGGATTTGTTTGGTATTCCTTGTGGCTATGATACGATTTTCGATATAGTAGAACGGAAAAAGAATTTATTCCATCCAAATGATAACCCGATTCAAAAAGCCTTGAATCGAGTGATTGTTATGGCTGATGGTGCTCATTCTTTTGGAGCCTCATATAAAAAATTCCCAATAGGTTCTGTCGCCGATTTTACGAATTTCTCATTTCATGCGGTGAAAAACCTAACAACAGCGGAAGGCGGTGCGGTTGTTTGGAGAGATATTGAAGGGATAGATAATGATGAGTTATATCACCAATATATGTTATTGAGTCTTCATGGTCAGAGTAAAGACGCTTTGGCAAAAACGAAGTTGGGAGCGTGGGAGTATGATATTATTGGGCCATGGTATAAATGTAATATGACAGATGTCTGTGCGGGCATAGGTCTAGGACAAATAAAAAGGTATGATGAGATTTTGTCCCGTCGAAAAGAAATTATAGACCGTTATAATAAAGGATTGAAGGGGCTACCTATTACGGTGGTAACGCATTATACTTCAGATATTGTCTCTTCTGGACATTTATATATTATAAATCTGAATGACAAAGATGCCGAACAACGGAACAAATTTATAGAGAAAATGGCCGGATTAGGAGTTGCGACCAATGTACATTATAAACCGCTTCCTATGCACACAGGCTATAAGAAATTGGGGTTCAAGATAGAGGACTATCCAAATGCTTATAAGCAATTTAAAAATGTTGTGACATTGCCGCTTCATACCTGCTTGTCTGATGAAGATGTGGATTATGTGATTGAGTGTGTGAAGGAATGTTTAAAATGAGATCTACTAATAAAAATGATGGGAAAGAAAGTTCTAATATTGGGAGTTGCGGCAGTACAAATGGATGCAGTTAGCCAATTAAAAAAAATGGGATGTGAGACATTCACATGTGCAATGGCTAAAGATGGACCTGCTGCGGATTTATCAGATCATTTTAATTTGATTAATATATTAGATGAGGAGAAATTAGCAACTTTTATAGTTGATAATAAAATTGATGTGGTCTATTCAACAGGATCAGACTTAGCGATGCCTGTAGCATGTCGATTGAGTGAGAGACTTGGATTACCTCATTTTGTTTCTTCTTATGCAGCGAATGTTTGTAATCATAAGAACTTGATGCGTGAGAGACTAACATTGGAATGTGAAGGAAATATACCTTTTCAAGTGTTAGATTCTATAGATAAAATAGCAATTCAATATCCTGCTATTTTAAAACCATCAGATGCGCAAGGGCAAAGAGGTATTTTTTTAATTCGTTCACAATCTGAATTTGAGTCTCATTTTCAAGATGTGGTTAAATATTCTAGAGAGGGAAAAGTTATTGTTGAAAAGTACATCGAAGGGCCAGAGGTTTCAGTTAACGGTTATATGGTCAACGGAGTAATGCGATTCTTAATTGTTTCGGATCGGGATACTTGGCCGGAATATACCGGGTTGATACATAAACATATTGTTCCAAGTAAAGCCGTTTGTAATACAGCTAATTCTAAAATAAAAAGAATCGTAGAAGATGCTTGTAATCGGATTGGAATATTGAATGGTCCGGTTTATTTCCAGATGAAAGTAATGAACGGTCATCCGTACATCATAGAAATGACACCACGTTTGGATGGATGTCATATGTGGAATTTATTGGCTAGATCTACAGGGGTTAATTTGATGAAGTTAGTATTTGAGCATCTGCTATATGATGATATTTCAGAACTAAAATGTTTGAATTCGGATATTAAACCGATGGAGTTGGTTTTCTTTTGCCAAAAGCCAAAAACAATAATGGATCAATCTGCTTTCTTGATACCCAAAGATGCGGAGGACAGTTTTTTCTATTATGCGACAGGTGATAATATACGTCCGGTAAATGGACGTTTTGACAAGGTGGGGTATTTTATCCATAGTCTATAAAGGAGTTTTTGGTAATGAGAATTGCTATTACGGGAGCAGGTGGATTTATAGGCTCAAAAGTATTGGAAAAACTTGCTGATTATGATGAGATAGATATTCTTGCGTTGTCAAGAGTTCAAAATGATAGAACACTCTATAATAAAGTAAGATGGGTAAAGACCGATTATTCAGTAGATTCATTAAATAAAGTATTGAAGAATGTAGATGTGATTATTCATTTAGCGGCTACAAGAGGTACACAAGGCTTGATTTCCGATTATCATGTGAATGAGATTGTTACTGAAAATATTTTATTGGCAATGAATGAATTGAATATTAAGCATCTGGTTTTTGCTTCTTCTATTGCAGTTTATTCAGATACAACAAAAATACCGTGGCAAGAGGATATCAGTCTTTCTCCTAAAACTCTTTATGGGATATCAAAGGCATCTTGTGAATATCTCTGTGCTTTTTATACCCGTAAGTTTAAATTCCGATATACTATTTTGAGAATTGCTCAAGTTTTGGGATTAGAGGAAAAGCGTAAAGGCATGATGAATAATTTCATCGAATTTGCATATCAAGGAAAACAATTGATAGTGAAAGGTAAGAGTGTAGCTAAACGTCAATTTATTTATGTTGATGATTTGGCTGAGACTTTTGTTTTGTGTGCAATCAAGCAGAAAGAGGAATCAATCATTTTGAATGTTGGTATGCAAGAGGCTTATACAAATTTGTCAATTGCAAATACGGTAAATTCAGTATTTGAAAATACTAATTCAATAGATTATCAAGAGGATATAGATGAAAATATTGACTCCTCTTTTATGGATACTCATCGCTATGTTAGTTTTTTAGGCTTTAAGCCTAAAACAATGAAAGAAGCTTTGTATGAATTGAAAAATCGAATAGATTAGATGTATAAAAATGTAATTAAGCGTCTTATAGATATTATAATATCTTTGATGTTGATTCCTTTTATTTTGATATTAATAATCCCGGTGGCTTTGTTTATAAAATTAGAAGATCATGGTGATGTCTTTTATAATGCAGAACGCTATGGATGTAATATGAAAAAATTTAAAATGTTTAAGTTTAGGAGTATGAAAATGAATGCTCCTGATGTAAGGAATGCTGATGGTACTACTTTTAATTCTGAAAAAGATGTTCGATTAACCAAGATCGGTGGATTTTTGAGAAAAACAAGTATCGATGAACTTCCTCAAATATTTAACGTACTTTTGGGGGATATGAGTTTTGTTGGTCCAAGACCTAGCCCGATGGGTAATGAAAATACTTATACGGATTTTATAAGAAAAAAATTTGGTGTTAGACCGGGTATTACTGGATATAATCAAGCCTTAAAACGGAACAGTGCTACACTAGAGGAACGGTATAGAAATGATGTTTACTATGCGGAACATGTTTCATTTCTTTTAGATTGTAGAATTATTATTATGACATTAAAATCTGTTCTTCGTAGGGAAAATGTGTACAAAAATTGAATATTTTAAACATAAGTGGAATGATATCAGTTGTTATACCTACATATAATCGTGCTCAGACAATACGTATGGCAGTGGATAGTGTATTAAACCAGACATATCGAGATATTGAGTTGATTATTGTTGATGATGCTTCTACGGATGGAACCCAAGATGTTGTTACTCAGATCGCAGATGATAGAATTCGTTATTTGCGATTAGAGCAAAGATCTGGGGCCTGTAATGCGAGAAATATAGGAGCATTATCTGCAAGAGGAGAGTTTATCTCCTTTCAAGATAGTGATGATAAATGGCATCTTGATAAATTGGAGAAGCAATACCAATTTATGATTGATAGAAATTTGGATTTCTCCTTTTGTGGCATGACTCGGATTATGTTGGAGGATCCCAATAGGAAATATTATTATCCAAATGTAGATATGGATGATAATAAAGATTATTTTGATCAACTTCTTTATTTAAATAGAGTTGGTACTCAAACGATTATATGTAAGCGAGAATGTTTTGAAAAAATACGTTTTGATGTTACATTAAAGCGTTTTCAAGACTGGGATTTTGCGTTACAAGCTGCTCGGATTTATTCCATAGGTTACTTGAGGGAAAGTTTAGTGGATTCTTTTGTGCAAAAAGATAGTATATCAAAAAGTAGTTTGGCCAATAAAAATGCATGGGAATCATTATATAATAAATATAAAAAGGATATACAAAAAAATCCGACTACTTATGCTAAATATTTGTTTAGATTAGGAAACGAAGTGGTTCTTTTGAATCAAAAAGTGGCTATGGAATATTATAGAAATAGTTTTTACACAAAGAAATCAAAGGAAGCCTTGGTGTTTTTTATCTTGAGCTCACTAAGAATGAAATCAACTATAAGCAAGTTATTAGATTATCAGAAAAATCATCTTTTTAGATAAATAAGAGTAATGCGGAAATATTTGTTAGTATATCCAAATCGGGATTATGGTAGATTGATGTGGAGAGATTTGGAAAAACTCGATAATGTGGATTTTATTAATAAACCATTGTTTGTTAATAATGTATTGATTGATCTGCTTTTTCGTATTCATTTTAGTTTTAAATTGAATATGAAAATAGAATTGCCATTAAAACGATTTTGGGAGAAATATTATTCTTTAGATCATTATGATTTTGATCAATCGAATGAATATATGATTCTGTTTACAGATCCTTCATTGTGTAATTATAGAAATAATTTTCTTGAAAAGTTGAAGAGAAAATCTAATGTGATTATGGTTCTTGTCTTAATAAATTCATTTTATAGAATGAGACGTATTATTGAGCCTATGTTGAAGAATTTTGATTTGATATACACATATGATGAAAAGGAGGCAAAGTTATTTGGATTTTCTTATTATCCTACTGTTTATTCAATGGTAGATGTGGGTGATGTTGAAATGATAAAGCGTAAATGTTTTTTTGTGGGGGTTGCAAAAGATCGGCTGGAAAAATTGATCCGTATTTATGATAAATTGGAACTTTGTGGATGTAATCCAATTTTTTATATATCAGGAGTACCTAAGAAAAAGCAAAAAAGAAGGAAGGGAATTGTTTATAATACTTGGTTGCCATATAAATCAGTCTTGAAAGAAGTCTTAAGTTCTGAGTTTATTGTGGAAATAATGGATAAAAATAATGCAGGAGTTACGTTGCGTACTTTAGAAGCGATTTGTTATAATAAGAAGTTGATAACAGATAATGAGAAAATACTTTGTTCTCCATTTTATAGAGAGGATTATATTTGTCTTGTTAATCGTGAAATGGGTGCTATTGATAATTTTATTATGACAGATTGTAGGATATGGTATGGTTATGATGGTAGATATTCTCCTGTTAATTTTATAAAATATTTAAATAGTGATATTTCTGCTTGTTATTGAATTGTAATTGATTGTTTCTGCTCTGTTCTATGGAAAATTATTAGTTTATATAAAATGAATATTTTTAAATTTAAATATAATATTTTACTTTTTTTGATTTGCTTTAATTTTTTGATTCCTTCGTATTTTACATGGATATTGTCTGAATATGAAATGATTGATTTATTTCAAAGTATTATATCTATTATCCTTATGGTGATATTGATATGGAAAAATACTATTAATTTATCTTTTCCTCTGTTTTGGCTTGTGGTTCAATATGTGATTTTGATAGTTTCTTCATATATGAATCATGGTAGTACATATACAGCAATAATTAATTCGACTTTAGTCGTAGCATTGTGTATGACTTTGGATGTTATAGTTAGGGATGAAAGAAAAGTTATTGTATTTTTATCACTGGTGAGAGATATTGTTCTTTTATTTTTCTTTATTAATATTCTGTTTACGATAATAATGCCTAATGGAATACCAGGTTTTTCATCAGCCTCAACTCCGTATTTTTTATATGGAAATATGAATACTACAGTTAAATATGTTTTTCCTGGATTATGTTGCTCTATGTTGCTGGATTCTCGAGTTGGAAAAAAAATGTCTGTATATTCATTCTTGTTTTTTGTTGGTATGTTATATCTTTGTCTTGAAGTTTATTTTATGGCTACAGCATTTATTGGAATGCTATTTGTCTTTTTGTGGTTGCTATTTAAATCTTTGTTTAATAGGTATTTGAGGTCGTGTTATGTGGGGATTATTATTATAGTATTTATAGTTGAGATATTTATTGTTATAAGTTTTGGATATTCTTCTATTGCTTTACTGATTTCTGATCTTTTTGGAAAAGATATTACTTTTTCAGGTAGAGCTTTATTGTGGCAACAAATGTTGTATGCAATACAAAGTAATCCTATTCTAGGATATGGTTTGCGTGATTCGGACTATGTGAGATCCTTAGTTGGTATTAGTGCAGGAGCCCATAATTACTATTTAGATTTATCTTTTCAAAGAGGTTTAGTTGGTTTGGCTTCATTCTTAAGTATATTTATTTATATATTAGTAAAACTTAAAAACAAAAATGGTGATATATATTTATTGTTGGGATTTGTAGGTGCATACTTGTTGATGTTTATATCAGAACCATTTTATTTTACTGAAAAGTTTCATATGCCAGTCATTTATATATTAGCGGTTTTATTAAGTGATAAGAAAAGAAAATCAAATGTCTCTAAAGGTTAATATAATATATCAATTTTTGTATGAGATATTAATAATATTTATTCCTCTATTTACGATCCCTTATGTGTCAAGAGTTTTAGGAGCAGAGAATATAGGGCTTTTCTCTTATACATATGCAGTTGCTAACTATTTTGTTTTGTTTGCAAATCTAGGGATTAAAAATTATGGAAGTCGGACGATTGCTATGGTTCGAAATAACAAGGAGGATTTGAATAGAATATTTTCTGAAATTCTATCGGTTCATATCGTTTTTTCAATAATTATAACATTTATTTATTTAGTGCTTTTGTCTTTTGGGGTAGAGGATAATCAGAATATATTTCTTATTCAGGGTATTTATGTTTTTGCTGCTATCTTTGATATTAATTGGTTTTTCTTTGGAATAGAGAAGTTTAAGCTGACAGTAGG
>OJNH01002844.1_pt1 | contig 11647 bp, 14 predicted proteins | sample 1597361 | NCBI WGS metagenome assembly OJNH01 (sample SAMEA2452136, study PRJEB22498) | human gut metagenome | biome: human feces; feature: human gut; material: feces | place: Australia | collected 2012
CATACCTATATTCTTCAAACCACTTTGCCAGGTTTTCAATTGTGCTTCACGAATACCTGCCGGTTGTTTGTAATGCGGTGCAATCTGTACGAAATAAAAGGGCATATCGGCCTGCCCCCATTCCTGCCGCCAACTGTTTATCAGATTAGTGAACACTTTCTGATATTTTTCATGACGGATTGAATTGGACTCTCCCTGATACCAGATATTTCCCTTAATGGTATATCCTTTGATCGGGGCAATCATACCGTTCCACAACGTGGCCGGTACTTTGCATTTGTCTTTCTCACGCTTCACGTTCTGCGGGGCAAACTCTTCCATGACATCGGCATACAAAGGATTGTCTTTCATCACCCTCCTCTCAGTCCACGATTCGGCATGGGTACCTCCCCAAGTGGACTGAATCAGTCCGACCGGCATCTGCAATTCTTTATAAAGTTTACGACCGAATATAAAGCCGACAGCCGAAAACTCTTTCACATTTTCCGGAGTACAAACCAGCCATCGGCCGATGCAATCCTCTTTCTCTCCCTCAGGAGCCAGTTGATGCTCCACATGGAAAAGCCGGATGGAAGGATAATCAGCATCCTTCATCTCCTCCGTTTCATTCAGTATACCTGTTTTCCATTTTACATTCGGATCACGAGCTACCGGAAATTCCATATTCGACTGTCCGGTGCAAAGCCATACTTCACCTATTAATATATTATGTATTGTGATTGTGTTCTCTCCCTTTACGGTCAGCGTCTGATTATCCATCACACCGGGAGTCTTGATTTTCACCTCCCAATGTCCGTCAGTGGGTGTCTGCACCGTATAAATGTTTTTATCCCAAGAGGTAGAAACCGTAACTTTCTCACCCGGACGCGCTTTTCCCCAGAAACGAACCTGAGACTTTTGTTGCAATACCATATTGTCCGATAAGATAGCGGGAAGTGTAATCTTGCCTTGTACAGGCAATGTACCGATATAGAAAAGTAAAAATATAAAATACCAAAACTGCTTTTTCATGTGTTTTTGATAGTTTAAAAGATTAATGGAATTATTGATGACGCAAAAATAGGCAGAATCGACCGAAGTATCGGTTTGTTTTTTGATTGTAATCTTATTCTTTTTGTCGTTTCATATCAAAAAAACAATTACCCTTAGAATGCTCTACTACATAGAGCATATTCATTTTTCTATAAATCAACCGATAGACTTTATTTAAAATACAAAAAAAGTTAACGGCCATCAGGAGTTTAAGTAAATAAAGTTACCTTTGAAAAATCCTTAAAACAAATGCTATGATTAAGGTAGTTTTACATAAAATAATTTATTGGAGCATAATATTAATCACAATACTCCGAGCAAGTTCTTTGTTTTCCCAAGTTCCAGTGATATCAATTCCTCAACCGGCAGAAATAGGTCGTTTCGATAACTTCCGCCAAACTTCTCCCCAAAAGCCATCTGGCATATCATCTTCCCGTGACGCCTTGATTCAAAGGCAAAATGAGGCCATCATGCGTGAGGTAAAAGAAAACGAACGTAGAAGAGCAGCCATCAACCGCCAATATGCTATTCAGAAATACATGAAATCCAACTCAATCCCTTTACCGGATTTTTCCCCAACTCCCGGTTCAGAATGTTTTCAAAGTGCCCGTGAAGAGATACTTGAAATGCTTGAAGGCAAAAAGGAGATGAGTCTAAAAAGAGCCGTATTCGTGACGGAAAACGCTTTTTTCGGGAATAAAATGAAATATGAAGAGTTTGATGCAGCCATTCAGAATCTAAAACACATTTGTCTGCTGAAAATGCAGGAAGAAAAATTAGATAAGAATGACGGGTTAGCAAAGTTAATGATGATCTTTCGTATTCTGTCGGAAGTTATTGAAGTCAAAGAGCCCGGTAGTGAAAAAACAATCATTCATCACCCGATGAAATATGATTTTGAAGATTATCGCGCAGATATTAACACCAGTAATTATATGGTATCAAAGCTTTTAGCCAAGAATACAGGACAGTGCCATTCCATGCCTCTATTGTTTTTGATTCTTGCCGAAGAGTTGGAAACAGAAGCTTTCTGGTGTTTTTCACCGAGCCACTCTTTTATAAAATTCCAAGACAAGCAAAACCGTTGGTATAATATAGAGCTAACTCAAGGTGCTGTTGTCACAGATGATTTCTATATGAATAGCGGTTTCATTAAATCCAAAGCTATCCAGACAGGTATTTATCTGAATCCACGGACTATGAAACAGACCATTGCCCATATGCTCAATGACTTGTCTGCTTATTATATTTCCCGTTATGGCTATGATCATTTTATAGAAGAAAACAGCAATTTAGTTTTGCGTTATTCTCCTTCTGATTTAACGGCTTATCAACATTACGCAAACATCTGCACTGTACAAGCTCAATATGTAATTGATGCTTGCGGCAGACCTCCCAAAGAACAGCTTCCGGAATATCCACAGGCACACCGTTTATTTAAAAAGATGCTTCAATCCTATGAGAAAATAGACAGTCTGGGCTATGAAGAAATGCCGGCCGAGATATATCATAATTGGTTAAAGCAAGTTGATAAAGCCAAAACATTGCCGGAAAACCAACCTTCACCAATTATCCAAATCAAAAAATAGATGTGTATGAAACGAATTAGCACCTTACTACTGTTCCTGCTCACGCTACTGACAGGATATGCACAAAACCCTTTTGCCACTTACGGCTACAAGCCGAAAATGGCCACTTTAAGTAATGGACGTTTTGATGAATTTCACGATAAGGATCGGATCATAGAAATTGGTTCTGTCAAGTTTGATACAAAAACAAATAAAATAGTAGGACCGGCTGAATCTGATACTTTAGATACCGTTATGGATATTCAAACGGTCAGCCGGTTTATTTCGATTGATCCTCATGCAGAAAGGTATTATTCGATTAGCCCGTACGCATATTGCAATAATAATCCTATTAGATTTATTGATCCGAATGGTCAAGATGGTTGGGATGTTGTTGTTGGTTACGGAATAGGCCTTGTCACAAACATTATTCCCGGTAGTGGTACTTTAAGAGATACTTATACTCCCAATGACCCTTCCGACTATAATGATGCACTACAAGGAATAGATAATGCATCCATATTAATTGGAGAAGGAATGATAAAAGCCGGTGGCACAGGTATGGCTGTCGGAACTGGGGCAGTAGCAGTCGGAGTTACCGCTACTGTTGGTAGTGGTGGTAGTTTAGCGATTGGTGGGGTACCCGTAGCTAGTGCTGGTGCCGTATTGATTAAAGCAGGTGCAACCACTGCAGGAACAGGTGTCGTTTTAATGGCTAATGGAAAACAAAATCAAGATGCAGGATATAATAGAGGGAAAAAAAGTATCAGCGAAACGAAAGCCGCTTTAAAAAAAGCAAAGGAAATAATAGGTTTATCTCCAGAAGAAAGTTTACCCAAAAGTGAAGGAAAATTTGGTAGCCCGCAAAGAGGAGATAGTAAAAAAGGGTATCGTTTAGATCCAGCTCATCCTAATGCCCAAGAAGGCACCCCAGAATCCCAACCCCATATCAATTACTGGGATTACACTAAAGGAAAAAGAGGAAATGGAGGAATAGAAGGTGCTATACCAATAATTATAAAATGACATATTATGGATTCTTTTAAAATAAAATTATACGAACAGGAATATAATAAACCATTTCCTTCTTTTAAACATTTAACTATTAGAGAATGCGAAGTCATAAAAAAGAAATTCTTTTTTGATTTTCAAGTAGACAACGATTTAAAATTAGTTAACGAGATAAGAAGAAATGAAATTTACATCAACAATTTCGATGCAAATAACGAACAAGATTTTAATATAAAAAAAATATTTCAACACTTAGATAAAGATGTCACTTTTAAAGTATATATTAATTGGTTTCGTTTTGATAACATAGATCAAATGAAATTTAATGACTTTTCCACTTATTTTTATGATATTTGGTTTCCTAGTGTTGATGATATAGATCTATTTGATGAAAGTTATTCTTGGATTGTTTCTATTAGACATGATGGCATGATATATGTTTGGAACCAATGATTATTTTCATATTATGAAAAAAGTATATTATGCCTTGTATCATGTTTATGAAGATGAGCAAGCAAATAAAGATGAAGAAAAGTTCATAGGATTATTTTCCACAGCAAGGAAAGCCAGACAAGTTATTGAGGAATTGAGGTATCTTCCAGGATTTAATAAATTTCCTAAAAAGAATTTTGAATTATATCATGTAGAAATAGATTTCTCTAATTGGAAAGAAGGATTTACAACAATATATTACTAATGGACAAGTTTTACAAATTAGATTATAGGCATCCGACCCGTGTAGGATATGAAGAATTGTCTATCGTTTTTTTTTCTTCATTAGATAAAGTGAGAGAGATAATAAATGACCGAATGTTACAACCGGGATTCAAAGAATATTCGTGCGATTGTTTCATTGTAACTGAGATATTTGCAGATGAATATAGATGGAAAAAAGGGTTCGAAAGTACAAAGGGACGGGATATTGAATTATAATATTGCCAATATTTACTAAAAATTATAGAGTGCGACAATATCTTTTATGGATAAAGTTTCGGAAGACATAAATCGTATTTTAGCAAAATGAGACCCTATTGAAATCGATGACAAAGATCATTTCCATTATACCGGTTAGAATAGAGAAGTCCTACTGTTAGATTCACTGAGCATTTAAATTCAAACACTGCAAGAGCAACATTGAATTATCAAGTGGTTTCAGGAGCTACTAATTTAACTCAAATTCAAGCAAGGATTTGGGAACAAACTTTAATAAATCAATATGGTTTAGGAAAAAATGGAGGATTGCTTTTCAATAAAATCAATTCCATAGCGCCTAAATATTGGGGACAATATGGGATCAAATAAAATTATTTCCAAATAAAAGATTTAGTATATTTCTATAAAAACGGTCAAAACTATGGTAAGAATATATACAAAAATAGGAGATGTTTTCTCTGCAAAAACAGACGAGAAAACTAAAAAATATTTTCAATTAATAGCTTATGATTTAACACAACTAAATAGTGATGTTATTAGAGTATTTAAGGAACGATATCCAATAAATTCAAATCCTGACTTATCAAAAATAGTAAGCGGTGAAATAGATTTTTATATACATTGTACAACAAAAGCAGGTATAAAGATGAACCTTTGGAACAAAATTGGTAATAACAAGAATATTGGAGAAACCAATCATATATTATTCAGAAGCACAAACGATTATGGAGTAAAACCTGGCGAAAAGCCTATAACAGTCTCTACAGAATGGTGGGTGTGGCGAATTAATGAAAAACAGAAATATGTAGGAAAATTAGAAAAAGAATATCAAAAATCATATATTGGATTGATAGTAAGTCCATTCGTTCTTTTAGAACTGATAAAAGATTATAGATATTCCATAAATTATCCCTCGTTTTGAAAAGGGATAATTTACAACCAAACATTACAATCGGAATTCAAAGAATATTCGCGCGATTGTTTCATTGTAACTGAGATATTTGCAGATGAATACAGATGGGAAAAAGGGTTCAAAAGTATAAAGGAACGGGATATTGAGTTACAATATAGCCAATATTTATGAGAACTTATTAAAAACAAACTTTAATGACAAAAACAGGATTTTTAATATGCTTTTTATTTATTGTTAATAAAGCATTTGCACAAGCTGACAATTTCTATTATACCAGCTATAATAAGATAGACTCAATGTTAACAGGCAAAAAAGAGTTGAATTTGAAAGAGGCTATATTTACAACTGAAAATGCCTACTTTGACGGTAATCTAAGCCACTATAAATTCGAGAATAGTTTACAGCAATTCACATCTTTTATCAAGTCACTCTCTACAAACAAGTTAATCAGTTATAATCATACTGATTTTCACTCAGTTAACACTCACGCTGCTATCTTTCGGATGATGACAGATACAATTCCGGTACACGTTTCCGACACTACCTTATTATACCATTTACCTTTCCAATATAATTTTGATGATTATGCAGGCAAAAAAGAATGGAGCAACATGTTTGTCTCTACTTTAATGGTTACACGTAAAGGGAATTGTCACTCATTACCCCTATTCTACAAACTGCTGACCGAAGAATTGGGTGAGAAATCGTGGTTGGCATTAGCGCCCAATCACGCTTACATCAAACTACACAACCAAGCCGACGGTTGGTATAATGTGGAACTGACTTCGGGACAATTTCCTACTGACGTATGGATAAAAGCTTCCGGATATATCCATACCGACGCTATTCGAAACGGTATTTATATGGATACACTTTCTTTGAAAGCTACAGTTGCTATTTGTATGACGGATCTGGCTGAAGGTTATAAGCATAAGTTCACTTCTACCTACGAACCGGAATTCATACTGCAATGCTGCAATCGTACCTTGGAAGCATTTCCTAATTATATTAACGCTTTATTACTTAAAGCAGAAACATTATTCGAGATGTTTACGAAAACAAAAAATGAAAATTATTATCGGAAAGCAGAAAATATTTATTCACATATCCATCAGTTAGGTTATCGCAAAATGCCCGAAAAGATGTATCTGAAATGGTTACAATCGATAAAGGAACATCCCGGCACACACCATCAATAAAAATCAAGAAAACATCCCATATATGTCCCTAATCAACCAATTTAACAAAATTGAAAATATGAAAGCTATTTATAATCACATGAAATTTATAATCAAAAATGATTTTCCAGAAATAGGGGTATATTTATATGTTTTTCAAAAAGGCAAATGCATTGCGGATTACTTACAGGACGACAGCTCCTTGTGTAAAGAAGTTGCACTGGAGGAATATGGAGTTCCTATGGATATTTGGCAAGAAAGTGAAGATAATTAAAATCCAAGGTATTTTTTTTATAGAGATAAGTAAAGAATTACCAGAAGCATCAACTCACACAATAAATAACTTTAAGAAGCAAAAAATGAGAATTAGATTGAATCAAAATCAGATGAACTATTTATATGATAATTTCATAAAAGGCAATACCTGTTTAATGCTAAAATTGAGAATCGATAAAAAAGAGAATGTCTATTTGATTGAAGTTAATGATGATATAGCTGATCAAATAAGAGATTGGGCAAATTTGCAATTACAAAGAAAAGGATTTGACAGGCATTACAAATTGACAAAAGAAGGTGAAATCTTAGACATGTTGATTGACGCTTTTTAGACAAAAAAATATTAGCTTATACAGTAAATCAAGATATAATATAAAACAAATTCGTAATATCAAACCATATGAGAGAATTAAACCTGCAAGAAGAAAAACTTTTGGAAGAGTTGATTTCGCGTTCAAATATAAAGATTCCTTCTAATTGGAAAAATGATTTATTAGTATCTCCTTTACATGATGGAAAAATGGGGAGTTTAACACTGTTCCCACACAATACGCTCAACAAAGAACGCCATTTTGGGGTGCAAGTTAGCGAATGCCAATTTAAAGATATTGATGGAGTGCCAGTAATAGCCTCTTTATATTTAGATAAAGATAACGAACTTTTCGAATTAGATATATGGAAAGTTGATTTTAGTAAATTGGAGATGATTCCTTCTCATTTTGAGGATGTTGAATATTCAAACCAAATACCGAAAAAATAAAGCGAGAAGTAGGCGGTTTCGATAAAAGACACTCGCTACTGATGAATTTTTATTCTCAATTGCTCATTTAAATAATCAATACCCATGAATGCCAACGAAATAATCAAATCTTTTTCCGATTTCTTAAATGCAAGTTGGAACTATGTTATTCCATTGTTATCGGAAAGAACTTATACATCAAATGAAGATTCAATAAATGATTGGATGCAGGCAAATTGGGAATTATTGGTTGAGAGAAAAATTCTGCCATTAAACGAATACCTGGAAGTTTATGGAGATGGAGCAGATTTTAATGGTATAAGCAGTAGAATAACCGATATCAATATAGCCGCAACTCACTATCTTTCAGTATTCATTCATCACGGAACAGATCTATTAACAAATGAAAAAATTAATAATTCCATCTTTTCATTTGAAAAGTTTGTAGGATTTAGAGCAGGTTTTTACACTGTAGCACCTCCGTTTAAATATGTTCTTGTGTTGGACAATAACAATATGGAAAGAGTTTTCCGTATTGAAAATACACATTTCGAACTACATAAGATTATATAATACCAACTCCTCATGCTTATATTAAAGAAAAGATGTATACCCAATACCACCCAAAACGGATTATCTAAAAAAGAAAGCTATGTGTGAATATCTAGATTTCAAAGAATTGAATTTACATGACTGTAAAGTCTATGCTTGGGGAATCCTTTCTGAAAGCCACAAATTATTGATGGATGTAGATTGGATCGTTTCATGGAAGCTACAAAATGGAACATATCGTTTACATATATCCCCATGCACTTTTGTATTTTCCAATGTATGGGATGTAAATATAGACATCGTCATGAATACGACTTTAATCATTGATAGTATGGAAATAATTTCAGAACAAGTACCTCACAATATATCAGTTTTGTCCAAAGGTACTAAAGAATACGCTTGTAGAATTAATTTTTTAGAAGGAAGTTTTTCTTTTAGGACTATTGATTTTACTATCATTCAACGAACCAAAGAGATAGAATCTACCATTGCCAATCTTTCTGAGAATGAGAGAGAAGGAATCTCCTTATCAATGGATGGAACTAAATATCGAGTGAATTTATAACATATCTACAATTGTACCTAAGCCTGCATAATAGTTAAGCAATTTATAGAATGTGAAAATAGCTTATGGATAAAGTTTCGGAAGACATAAATCATATTTTAGCAAAATGGGATCCTATTGGAGTTGGCGAAAACATAGCAACGGACGAATACAAAGGATACATCCCTATGATTCTCCATTTGCTTCCAAATCGGCCAGAATTGATGGAATATTTGGAAAATGTTCTTATGAATGAAATGGGTCTTGATTATAATTCAAATAATAAAAATCACCTTTATGACTTACAAAAAATTTGTAATAGCCTGATTGAAATCTATCAAAATCATAAGAAGTAAAAATTATAATACCCACACAGAAACATTTCACACGAACTTCTGCGTTACTTCGAATAGAAAAGCCTATCTTTGTGATACATAAAAAACGATGATTATGGAAACAATGGACCGCTATATCCGATTTGACTGGGCAATTAAACGACTGTTGCACCAGAAAGCCAATTTTGGGGTACTCGAAGGGCTGCTGACGGTACTGCTGAATGAAGAGGTGAAAATAGTGGAAATCCTCGAAAGTGAAAGCAATCAACTGACTGCTGATGACAAGTTCAACCGTGTAGACATCAAGGCGAAGAACAGCAAAGGAGAAATCATCATTGTGGAAATACAAAACACTCGTGAATTGTATTATCTCGAACGCATCCTTTATGGAGTGGCGAAAGCAATTACCGAGCATATCTCACTCGGAGAACGCTATTATGAAGTGAAGAAGATATATTCCGTCAGCATTCTCTATTTTGATATTGGCAGGGGAGAAGATTACCTGTATCATGGGCAAAACACGTTTTTAGGTGTACATACCGGTGATCAGCTATTGGTCACCACCAAAGAGAGGGATGCCATAGTGACCAAGTTACCCGCCGAAGTATTTCCCGAATATTTTCTAATTCGCGTAAACGAATTCGACAAAGCCGCTGTCACCCCACTCGAAGAATGGATAGAATACTTGAAAACCGGAAGAATACGGCCGGACACCGTAGCACCGGGACTTGTAGAAGCCAGACAGAAACTCATTTATTATAATATGACCGCGGAAGAACGACATGCCTATGACGAACATCTGAATGCTATCATGATTCAGAATGATGTGCTGGACGGAGCTAAACTGGAAGGATTGCAGGAAGGACGTGCGGAAGGACATGCGGAAGGATTGCAGGAAGGCAAAAAGCTAAGCCAGATCGAAGTAGCCCGTAACTTAAAAAAGATGGGACTTTCCACAGAAATGATTGTCCAGGGAACCGGATTATCCGTAGAAGAAATAGAGAATTTATAAGACCAGTGTAGCCCGCTCTATCATAGACGTGTTAGCAAAAAGAAAAACCCTCTTTTTGCTAACACGTTTTATTTTTCATTACAACTAATAAATGTTTTTATTGTTATGCCTTTATTAGTTGTCACATCTTATGAATATCCCATTTGCTTCTCGGTAAGAAACACTCCGTTGCTCGTAGAGAAACGAAGCGTTCATCGTAGAGGAACGAGCTGATTCTCTACGAATAAATTTCGACCCACATAGTACACTTATAATCAACACTTTAAAAACATACATAAATATCATATTTTTTCACTTCTTAAACAATTCCCTTATCCCCCTTTTCCAACTACCATACATATCTGAAATCACAACAAAACCCGAATTATTTCACACAAAACACCTGTCATATAGTTGTTGTCCGTAAATCAAATGTAATAACACAGCCATTATATCTACAATAAAAACACAGAGACTAATAAAAAACTTATTAGACATTATATATCTATTTATGCTGTCATGCCAATCCGCCACCTTCATCCCCTCCTTTATTATAGCCATTCTTGAATAAATTCCGCTTTTATGTATAAAAAGAATAAAAAAGTTTGGTTTTATGCATCATTTTTCCAATTTATTGCATACTTTTGCGCCATTCTTAGAATAATTATACAAGATGAAGAAGAAAGCAAACCGATTAGACGCTATCAAAATGATTATCTCAAGCAAAGAGGTAGGTTCACAGGAAGAGTTGTTACAGGCTCTTGCAGCCGAAGGTTTTGAACTGACGCAAGCCACTCTTTCACGTGATTTGAAGCAATTGAAAGTAGCCAAAGCAGCCAGCATGAACGGTAAATATGTATATGTATTGCCTAATGACATCATGTACAAACGTGTTGGTGACCAAAGTGCCACCGAGATGTTAATGAACAATGGCTTCGTCTCCCTGCAGTTTTCCGGCAACATAGCTGTAATCAAAACACGTCCCGGATACGCCAGCAGTATGGCTTATGATATCGACAATCGTGAGTTCGGCGATATATTAGGAACCATTGCCGGCGATGATACCATCATGCTTGTATTGCGTGAAGGTGCCGAGCCTAAAATGGTACGCAACTTCCTGTCACTTATTATTCCGAATATACAATAAACAGATAACTATATACTCGACACTTATTAAAGAAATGGAGACTCAAAAAATAGATGTGATGGTAGCCGACGCCTCACATGAGGTTTACGTTGACACTATTTTGGAGACAATCAGAAATGCAGCGAAAGTACGCGGGACAGGAATTGCAGAACGTACACACGAATATGTTGCAACCAAGATGAAAGAAGGGAAAGCCATTATCGCCCTGGAGGGAGATAAATTTGCAGGTTTCACTTATATAGAATCGTGGGGTAATAAACAATATGTAGCGACATCGGGATTGATCGTACACCCAGACTATCGCGGTTTGGGACTGGCTAAACGTATCAAACAAGCTTCTTTCAAACTCGCCCGCCTACGCTGGCCATGGGCCAAAATATTCAGTCTGACCAGTGGTGCCGCCGTTATGAAAATGAATACGGAACTCG
>OJNH01002859.1_pt1 | contig 11597 bp, 11 predicted proteins | sample 1597361 | NCBI WGS metagenome assembly OJNH01 (sample SAMEA2452136, study PRJEB22498) | human gut metagenome | biome: human feces; feature: human gut; material: feces | place: Australia | collected 2012
CCTTCGGTGCAATGATTTCGTCGCCGGACCAAACTCAGCAGGCTCCTTTTATGTTTTTTCTTATCATACATTACTTTGAAAGACCTGCTTCAAGTGTCCGGCTCGTGAAAGCCATTCACCTTAGGGCTATGCTGTAAATATTTGTCGTTGCGTGAACTGTAACTATTTACATTCCATACTTAGAAATAGCATCTAAGACCGCGTCTAAACTTTCTTTGCTGACTGTGTTAACCTGATCTGAGTCGTCCATGGAGACGTAGTAATATGCATCATCTTCTGTTGTGGCTCCTATTGTCAGCTTTAAGGTGGTTTCTTCTTCGCCTGACTGGTATGTTATTGTAAGAACTGTTGCATCATCTGTTAAGCCATATGATTCTTTTTCTTCTTCGTCTGCGTAATAATCTGCGCAGTCGTTGAAGGTAAGACCTACCATGTTGACTAATAAATCATGAATATCATCACTTTCGTCAACGCGCTGTGTCTTATTATCCTGTGTGAATACCCAGTGTGTTACATCAACCATTTCTACGGTTGATTCCTCTTCTGTTAATCCTTCTTCTGTAGAATCTGATACAGCTTTCGTTGTCTCTTCTTCTGATACTTCACTTCCCGTTTCTGCTTCCTCGGATGCGTTTTCGGTCGTCTCTTCCTCGGTTGCCGGTTCTTGTGTAACTTCCTTTTCCATATCAATTGTAGTGCCGTCTTTTACCAGCTGTACATCTGTGATGGATGTGCTGGTGATGGTTGGGAAGCTTTCTTTTTCCTGCAGCGCTGAAATATCGTTGCTGATATCTGAGACATAGCTTGATGCTATTGTATAAATATCATCTGAGCCTTCTACTTTTGCATAATAGTCTGAATTATAGCTGTTAAGGCTTCCAATCTGAATCGTTACCTCTGTGTCATCAGATCCCTTTGCTGTGATCGTGCAGCTTGGATTGTCCAGACCATACACTGACAAGTCATCCTGTACTTCCTCTAGCTTACGCTCTGCAGTAAATGATTTTAAATCACTTGAAATGGAAGTCAAATAGCTTTGTGTGACAGGAAAGTGCTCGTCGCTGTCATAGCTCCAAGTCTCGTTCTCAGTGTCATAGCTGAATGCGAATGTTCCGTAGCTGTTTGTGTAGCTGATTGAAACAGGCTCTTCCATCTGGCTTAAATAAAATGTGTTTGCCTCTTTTTCTGCCTTTGACTGCTCGGCTGCCTTTTCTTCGTTATTCTGGTTGATCCACACGATTCCGCCGTATGCGCCGCCAAGGACGGCAAGCGCACCGACTAAACCAAGTAGTTTTTTTGTATTCTTTGTCATATACTCACACCATTATGCCTTTCTTCTGCGGATCCATACAACCAATCCTGCGACAATTGAGAAGACTGGGATGACAATTATAAACAATGCATTCCAAATACTGCTTCCTGTTACAGTATTGTAGGTAACTGAAAGGCTCTTTGCCGGAATTGATACGTTCTGAACATCATCAAAGTAAGATGATACGATGTTAATGAACTCATTTAAGTTTTCAATTCCAGTGAAGTTCCCAATCAAACTGGAATCAATCATGGTGGATGCTGAGATAACAGTCAGCTTAGAATCTGCTGATGGTGTCTCAAGCCAGCCATCTGTGTTTCCAACTGAAATGTCAGTCAGAACATCCTCAAGAGTGCTTTCCTCGGTAGATTCTGCCTCAGATGCTGCTTCAGACGTAACTTCCTCTGATGCATTTTCAGTTACACTTTCAGTTGAAGCTTCCTCTGAAACGCTCTCAGCGGATGTCTTTTCAGTTTCTTTTGTATCACTGCCAGATTCTAACTCGCTCTCGCTTTCTGTATCTGCTGGTACTGTCTTCTGTGCTGATGCTGCCAGAATAAACTGTGTTGCCTCATTGCTGTTTCCTTCACGAAATGCATTGTTACTTGTAGTTAAAAGTGTTGTCAGTGTTACATCTTCTGGTGTATTTTCTGATGCTGTCATACCTGCTACTGCACCGACTAAGATGCTGCTTGTTGTTTCTACATTTGTGTCATTGCTTGTGATCATTGGGAAGAAATAGAACGCACTCTGTGCTCTCTGGTAATAGCGATCACGATCTCCAATATAGGAGTTTACCATAGTCATACCATAATCTTCCATCAGCTCATTGAAGTTTGTAAGCTCCTTATCGGTGACACCGCGAAGCAAAAGCACATTTCCGCCCTGATACAGATAGTTATGAAGTTCTGTATATTCATCAGTTCCAAGATCACTTGTAGGATTGTTGATAATCAAAAGATCACAATCATCCGGCACAGATGCTGTCTCAAGAAGATTTAAATTTGATGTTGTCATGCTGTTTTTAGTAAGCAGCTCGCCAAGCTCCTGACTTATTGCTGACTCACCATGACCTCTTAAAAGATAAATCTTTTTATCGTTATCGGAGGTAACAGCTGCAACAGCACTTGTCAGCTGACCCTCTGCATCAAATTCTGATTCGCTGCTGTAGCCATAATAATTTTGCTGACTTACAATTATATCGCTAAAGGAAATTACCTGATTCTTTCCAGTTTCTTCGCATGATACAACAACAGAGTTTGCTGAAATTCCATACTTTGTAAGAATTTCAGGGTGAAGAACAGGGTCTACATAGCTAACCTTTAGCTTAGATGAAAGATCGCCATAGATAGAGATAAACTTTTCAATACGAGAATCTACATTTCCTGTTTCTGCCACTACCTCAACAGTAACATCCTTGTCTAAGTCCTTTAATAATTCTTTGGAAGTATCTGAAACACTGAAAATTCCAGTTTCGCTCAAATCCCAATTTAATAACTTTGATGGAAGCTGTCCTATAATCAAATTTACTACTACAATAATTGCCAGCACAATTGCCGTCACTGCAAGGCTGAAGCTTCCGTTTTTCAGCTGCACTACAGATGAAATATTTTTACCTGACGGCTTTTTTTCTTTCTTTTTTTTGATATCCATTCCTGCCTGCTTTCCTCTCATTCTGCCGCTTTTTCGGCTTTTTTCTTACACCAATCTAGCGCTTATCTTAGCTCCATCTTCTCTTCTGGATTACCTGTGTGGTAAGGAAGATGCATGCCGCACAAATCGAGATCAGCTCCACAACACCCTTTACATCAAACACATAATCAGAAACAAAGCTTGTCATTACCTTTGCAAATGCTATGTTTTCGATCATTCCTGGAACAAGTCCCTCAAAAAGAGCTGGCTTTACAACGTAAAGAATGATTAAAACTGCTGCTCCACCGATCAAAAGACCAAACGTAGCTGCATTGCTCTTTGTCATTACATAGACAATGACGCAAAGAAGAACTAAAAGAATCAGACAGCCTATTAAAGAGGCAATTGCTGTATTTGGCACATATTGGGAAAGACCATTTGACAAATTGATCAAAAGCAGTGTAATGATCGTTCCAACTGCCGCGATGATGACACTCTCTGTCATTGCTGAGATCAGCATTCCAATGGCAACATAAGCGCAGCCGATCAGAAAATATACAAGAATAGTTGAATAGTCAACAAGAAAATATGCTGTTCCAGTGCTCTTAATGATCAATGGACACAGGCAAAAGATCACACATGGAATCGCAACAACTGCTGCCATTGAAAAGAACTTTCCTAAAACAATCTGTGTCACAGATACCGGTGATGTCAAAAGAAGCTGATCTGTCTTTGAATGACGCTCCTCTGAAAAGCTTCTCATTGTCAAAAGCGGAACAGTCAGTACAAATACGATGGCAGAGGCACTTAATGTGTAGGCAAAGTAAGGATAGCCATAGCTCATGTTATACACCATAAAGTAAATACCTGTCACGAGCACAAGTGCGGCCACAAATACAGGTCCAATCATGGATGTGAAATAAGATTTAAATTCTCTGTTAAATATTGCTTTCATTGTCATCCTCCTTATTGGCCTGCTTTGTCTGCTCTGCTTCCTTTACGGCCTCCTCTGCCGATTTTTTAATCTCATCCATCTCTTCTTCATGAGCCTTATTGTCGGCAGTCAGCTCCATAAAGACATCTTCAAGTGTTGCCTTTGAATATTTCATCTCATAAATCGGCCAATTTTTTTCTGCGCAGATACCAAATACAGCCTCACGCACATCAGCGCCATCTGTACGTATCTCAAATGAGGTCAAATTCAGATGCTTATCATCCTCATTCTGCTTTGTGGCTTCCAAAACTGCTGCAACATGATGAAGCTGTGCAAAGCTGTTCTTTGCCTGCTCCTTTGGCGCCTTTATGCTGATTTCAAGCATAGCATCACTATCCATGTAGTGCATAAGATTTTCTGTTGTATCACTTGCAACTAATCTTCCATGAGAGATAATCAAAATTTCATCGCATACGGCACTGATTTCAGAAAGGATATGTGAGCTTAAAATAACTGTATGCTCTTTTGCAAGCTCTTTGATAAGAGAACGTATTTCAATAATCTGAATTGGGTCAAGACCTACAGTCGGCTCATCAAGAATTATAATTTCCGGCATGCCAAGCACAGCCTGTGCAAAACCAACTCTCTGACGGTAGCCCTTTGAAAGGTTTTTGATAAGTCTCTTTGCGACATCAACAAGTCCAGTCATCTTCATGGCATTTAAAATGCTCTCCTGACGCTTTTTCGCCGGAATATTTTTTAACTGTGCCGCAAATTCAAGATATTCCCATACTGTCATATCTGTATACAGCGGCGGAAGCTCCGGTAGATAGCCTATACAGCGCTTCGCCTCTGCTGGTTCCTTCACGATATCGTGACCATTAATTAAAATCGTTCCCTCTGTAGGACCGATATATCCGGTCATCATATTCATGGTCGTTGATTTTCCAGCTCCGTTTGGACCAAGAAAGCCATAAATCTTTCCTGGCTCTAGGCGAAAGCTTAAATGATCGACAGCCACATGGTTTCCATACTTTTTTACCAGACCTGTTACTTCAATCAAAGTCTTGTCCTCCTGCATCTCATTTTTGCAAACAGCCTTATTGCTGTTTTGCTATCATTTGTAATGTTAGGCGTCAAATGTGATGACTCTTTGATAAATTTGTGTCCATTGTTTGTCCTCTTGTGAAGAATTATTGAAATTAGGTATTGACTTATTTTTAATTGAGTATTATATTAGACTTTAATATGGTAAAGCACCATAGTAAATCACTGCATCTCACCGGTCTTTGACCGCCCGATAATATCTAATGCAGCGATAAGGAGGTTTCTTTATGGGAAGAGTTTATAATTTTTCTGCTGGTCCAGCTGTGCTGCCAGAGGAGGTACTGCAGGAGGCTGCAGCTGAAATGCTTGACTATCAGGGAAGCGGTATGTCTGTCATGGAGATGAGCCATCGTTCTAAGGTTTACGATACGATCATTAAAGAGGCTGAGGCTGATCTTCGTGAGCTTATGAATATTCCGGACGATTATAAAGTTTTATTTTTACAGGGTGGTGCATCCCAGCAGTTTGCTATGATCCCAATGAACCTGATGAAAAATAAGAAAGCTGATTATATTGTAACCGGTCAGTGGGCAAAGAAGGCTGCTAAAGAAGCTGAGCTCTACGGCGAAGTTAACGTTGTCGCTTCTAGTGCTGACAAAACATTTTCTTATATTCCAGACTGTTCTGATCTTCCAATCGATGACGATGCCGACTATGTTTATATCTGCGAAAACAACACTATCTACGGCACCAAATTCCACACACTTCCAAATACAAAGGGAAAAACACTTGTAGCTGATATCTCTTCCTGCTTCTTATCTGAGCCGGTTGATGTTACTAAATATGGTATGCTTTACGGCGGTGTTCAGAAAAATGTCGGTCCTGCCGGTGTTGTAATTGCAATCATCCGTGAAGACCTTATTACTGATGATGTTCTTCCAGGAACACCTACCATGCTTCGCTACAAGATTCATGCAGATGCTGATTCTCTTTACAATACACCTCCATGCTATGGTATTTATATCTGCGGCAAGGTCTTCAAGTGGCTTAAGAAAATGGGCGGTCTTGAGGAAATGCAAAGAAGAAATGTAGAAAAGGCAAAGATCCTCTATGATTATCTTGATTCTAGCAAGCTGTTTCACGGTACAGTTGAGCCGTCCTCTCGTTCTTTAATGAATGTTCCATTTGTAACTGGCGACAAGGATCTTGATGCCAAATTTGTAAAGGAAGCTGAGGCTGCTGGTTTTGTTAACTTAAAGGGTCATCGCACTGTAGGCGGTATGCGTGCAAGTATCTATAATGCAATGCCAAAGGAAGGTGTAGAGGCACTTGTTGCATTTATGAAAAAGTTTGAGGAGGAGAATTTGAAATGAAAAGTGTTTATTGCTTAAATCCAATTTCTAATGCCGGAATGAGCCGTTTTGATGATACATACTGCATCGCTGATTCGATTGAAAATGCTGATGCTGTGCTTCTTCGCAGTGCTTCTATGCATGAAATGACACTTCCTGATTCTCTTCTTGCAATTGGACGTGCCGGTGCCGGTGTGAATAATATTCCGCTTGATTCCTGCGCAAAAAAAGGTATTGTTGTTTTTAATACACCAGGTGCAAATGCAAATGGTGTAAAGGAACTCGTTATTGCAGGACTCATGCTTGCTTCACGTGATATTGCAGGCGGCTGTCACTGGGTACGTGAAAATAAGGATGACCCAAATATTGCAAAGACAGCTGAGAAGGCAAAGAAGGCTTTTGCTGGAAATGAAATTAAGGGAAAGAAGCTTGGCGTAATCGGACTTGGTGCAATCGGTGTTCTTGTTGCAAATGCTGCAAGTGAGCTTGGAATGGAGGTTTTTGGCTGCGATCCTTATTTAAGCATCCAGAATGCAGTTCGTCTCTCTCACCACATTACAATCGTAAAGGATAATGATGAAATCTATAATCAGTGTGATTACATCACCATCCATGTTCCTGCACTTGACTCTACAAAGGGTATGCTGAATAAGCGTGCTTTTGATCAAATGAAGGATGGTGTCAAGATCTTAAACTTTGCAAGAGATATTCTTGTAAATGATGCTGACATGGCTGATGCTCTTGCAAACGGCAAGGTTTCCCGCTATGTTACAGACTTCCCGAATCCAGCTGTTGTAAATATGCCTGGTGCACTTGTACTTCCTCATCTTGGTGCTTCAACTGAAGAATCTGAGGAAAACTGTGCTGTTATGGCTGTCAACCAGATTATAGATTATCTTGAAAATGGAAATATTGAAAACTCTGTCAACTATCCATCCTGCAGCCTTGGCTACCGCAAAAAGACAGCACGTATCTGTGTATGCCACTACAACAGACCAAATGTTATCAGTCAGCTGACTTCTCTTTTTGGTGAGGCTGGTGTTAATATCAGTGATATGGTTTCAAAAAGCCGCGGCGAATATGCATATGCAATGTTTGATGTAGAAGCGCCTGTAAGTGATGAATTTGAGAAAAAGTTAGAAGCAATGGAAAATATTATTCGCATTCGAATCTTATAACACAAAAAAGCAGCGATCAATCTGGTCGCTGCTTTTTTTTTACAAAATTTCATCAATTTCTGCCTGTGTCATAGGCTTAATATGTGCCAGTGTATTTCTTGCATTTCTAAGCTTTGCAATCATTTTCCCATCTTCGAAAGCGACAGCTAGTCTCCCTAGTGATACCAGATGAGACAAGACGCCAATTTCCACATCCTCGGCATCATAAAACATTTCGCCGTATGCACCAGTGATTGGAAGAAGTGCTTCAATTCCTTTTCTGTAGCGCTCTACGATAATGCTTCGCTGCTTTTCTATAATAGGAAATACTACCTTAATCTGCGCTTCCCACATCCGTTCCGCAATCTGCTTTTCGCTTATGTCAGGCCAAAAGGCCGTTCCATCGCTTCTAAATGTTTCTTTTTTTATTGACGCAATTGTCTTTACAGGGTCCTCTAAAAATATACGCCCTCTCTTGATACATGCGCAGGCAAGCTCTGCATCATCTGGCACAACTGATGAGACAGCCTCTGCCAGATACTGGCGAAAGCCCTCTGTCTGCTTTTGCGTGGATGCCGCAAGCATCGCAAAAAGATATGTGTCATAATGTGCTATTTCTTTCTCATAAACAAGTCTTTTGATGCTTCCGCGTTCACGAATTGGTACATCTTCTCTTGTTTCAATCAAAAATATACAGCCTTTTTTCCCTTTGCCAAGCGCCTTGCTATAGCCTTCCAGAAAAGTGTACCACTTCTTCGCCTGCGCTGCATCTGCCTGCGTTACCCAGAGGATATAATGGTTCATTATTAACTCTTCGCTTTTTGCAAGAAACTGCGCATATCCTATTCCTGGCCTATACTGCGCCCTTTTCTCCTGACGGCAATATTGATAAAACAGATATTCCCCCGGATCTTTGCCGCTATCCATAATAATTTTCAGGGAACGGTCTGAGTTTTGCCTTTCAATTTTCGATATGACCAGATCGCTCATTGTCTCATACCACGGGACAAACTGCGGAAGCTGTAAAAACAGATGGCTGCCTGACTGAACAGCTTCCACAATCTGATCAATGAAATGTGATGTATTTGTTATATTTTCCCACCATAGTCTATCCATTGTTTCACCCCGTTATTGATTCTCCATGTATTCAAGCAAACGGCTGTCAATTTCATCTGATGTTCCCATCATCTGGAAGAAGCTGTATCGTGAGAACAGATACTTTTCGTTTACTGTATGACGCAAAATATTAAGCTCAAGAAGCTCCTGCATCAGTCCATTAATGACTTGTGTTTTCTGAACGGCAACCTGATTGATGCCTACGCCAATTGCCGCCTCTTTGATATCCTCTGCCGAAAAGCCCTCACTGTCAGCTGCTGAGTTTGCATTTTGGTGATACAGATACGCCATCAAAAGTGCAATGATATAGTACATGTTATCTTCATCAAGCTTAAGCGTGATCTCAAACTTTTCACGGATCTGATTCATAAAGGATGGATCTGAGAGCACCTTTTTAATATGCTTTTGTGTAACCTCATAGGCTGGTGTATTACCTTCATCATATCCGGCATAATCATCCTTTTTCATTGCTTCAATTAAATTCGCACAATAAAGCTGAATCAATCCTGGAAAATAATTGGTGCTTGCTAAAATAAGTGATATCAGCGCCTGACGCTCCTTTGGAAAACGAAATCCCAGACAATAAAGCGGCTCCTCGAGAAGCTGTCTGGCATCCTTTGTGTGAAACGGTCTGATCGTAATCGAGCTCAAATGCGTAATCACACTATTATTAGACAATGCTGCATCGCGCTTAAAACGCACAATATTATGAAGACCTGCAATAACAAACTTAAAGCGGTCCATTCCAATATTTTGAATCTCTTTTAGAGCATCAAACGGTTTGAAATTTACTTCTGTACAGCTCTCGATAAATGTGTCTGCCTCATCTAACAAAAGTAACAGATAAGGAATACGTTCCTCTTTATCGTCAAGCAGCCTTTTTTTGATTGCCCTTGCTAGTACATCCCAGTCTGTCGTATCAATCCCTATGACCTGAAGCCAGTGCAGAACTTTCGACCGATAGCCTTTGATACGGGCTTTAAATTCAGCGGCGCCGACATTGCCGTCCAGGGTTTCCTGTAATGAAGCGCACATGGCGTCGTATTCGCTCTGTTTTATTTCCTTTAATGAAGAAGTACGGTTTCCCGTATAGGTCAGTACAAGCTGCTCTTTTAGGCCGTCCTGGTTGCCTGGCATACGCTTTAAAAGCGCATAGAACCGGGCGAAATTGGTTACTTTTCCCATATTCTTACATATTAGTTTTTTGTTCTTTACTATCCGGTACCCAGTGAATTGTGATTTCGGCCTTCAGGCGACCGGTTCCGCCACATACCGGGCACGGGTTATCTTCGTATTCGTCATATCCGACCTGTGTCGGTGTGAAATAGCCCCTACCGTTGCAATAGCTACAATCGTGCCCGGTGCTGGTATAGCGTTCGTCGTGGATGCTACCGAAGAAGTTACCGGGTTCAATAGTCAGCATTTCGCTTTTTTTACTCATGGTTTAATCCAGTTCAGGGCTTTCACAGTCTCGTAGTTCGCTCAAATCGTGCATCCGGACGAATAGCGGATCGCAGTCGTTTGTTTCGTAAACTTCGTCAAACGCTTCCTGGCAGATAACCCTTTGTTCCCGTGCCTTTGCGTTGGCGTAGTCCTTCATGGCTTCCGTGATCCGCTTCAACGTGATAGGATCGAACTTTTTTCCCAGTTCTTCATTCTTTTTAAGGCTGAACGCCTTCCGTAGTGCTGATAATGCTTCCATAATTCGATGTTATTTAATTGTTAAATTTTTCGTTCTCCAAGATATTCCTGGGCGCCTTCTTCCCAAATGGTGTATTTTTTGACTGATCCGAAAAAACGGCCTTTACTGAATGCCTGGTACCCTTCAACCCATATCTTCAGACTGGCGTCATACATGACACTTTTAGCGCTACGCCCTGAAGGGTTCTTTCCGTCGGCATGGGAAATAAAAATCAGTAACTTATTCGGGTGCCGTTCCTTAAACTTCAGATATGCCTTATAGGTCATTTGCGTATATTGGAAGCTGTCTATAATGACAAAGTCCGCACTTTTACGCTGTCCCAGCCTTTCGCTTAGGTCTTCCATAGACTCGCCCCGGATTACTTTTAGCCGCCTGTTGGCTTCGATCATGCTTTCCCGGCGAAGAGTATTCTGTAAAGTCAGGCTGGTACCTTCTTCCAGGCTGACGTAAAGCACTTTTCCGAACTTGCAAAGTTCACGACACAACTGCATAACGAATGTACTTTTACCGTTACCGGAATTTCCCCAAATGAACCAAACACCGTAAAATTCAGGAGTTCCGAAAGCGTCAGCCCATGCGCCCGTCAGTTTCAGGAGTTTCTTTTTCATCTTCAGTATCTCCGACACTGATAGCGCCCGTTGGAGCTTCTTTTTCTTTGTTTCCTGGGTTGTTTCCGCTTGTTTCATTACTTTGTATATTTCCCGTTTAAAGACCGCTTAAACGGCCTTAAAACGGTGTTCTATCACTATGCCGCCCGGCGTTTCTTTTCAATCTTTATTTTCTTAGTCACACGGCGCATGTCATTTTCATAGCTGGCGGCGTCCTGGATGATGTTTTCCAGCGCCTTGTCTTCTTTGATGCCGTTCGCTACACATACCGCATACACGTCGTTTGCCGTGTTCTTTGATATTTTGTAGAACTTGCGGCCTATACGGCTATTTATTTCCTGATAGCCTTTTTTGTTGTGTTTCAGGCCGCTTTCCATACGCTTTTCAATGTAGGAAGTAGAAAGGAAGATAATACCCGCTTTGTCTTTCAGTTGGTTGTATATGGTAATGAAGTAGTGAAATACCAGGTCGTTCAGTTTGTCGCCTTCGTCGAAAATCAACAAAGGGCTATCCATTTGAATAATACGGGCGATAATAGCCGACAGAATTTCCCGGATATTGTGCCCGTTAGCATTTACACCGATAACAGCGGCCAGTTCACGGACGAAGTCGCCCTTCTTCATGTCTTCACTACAAAGGAGCGTATATACTTCTTTATGGTTGCTTTGGTAAACGCTGGCGGCCGTCGTTTTACCGCATCCGGACTCACCGACTACCCAGGTGACGTCCTGCCATTC
>OJNH01002861.1_pt1 | contig 11590 bp, 10 predicted proteins | sample 1597361 | NCBI WGS metagenome assembly OJNH01 (sample SAMEA2452136, study PRJEB22498) | human gut metagenome | biome: human feces; feature: human gut; material: feces | place: Australia | collected 2012
ACTCCGGCCGACTCCTTGTTGGCGTTCCAATAATGTTCCGCCCCGCCGGAAGTTCCCGGACCGCCTCTCCAGAGACTTTTCTCATTGAGCGTGATCCTCTCCGCCTGAATAGACCCCAGCACATTGGCCCCGATGCTCCCGTTCCCGAGCGGCAGCGACCGTGACTCCCATTCCGGATCCTCTCCCCCACACCACGTCGGCTGCCGCCGAAGCGAGGCCGGAGTGTCAAAGCGAATCTCGTACCTGTGTCTCTCCTGTCTCTCCCGCGCCCCGCAAAGAGCGCAGACACAAATCAATAAATATGTTATGAATATCCTCCTGTCCATAAACATAAACGCTTTCCAATATCACGCAAGATAAGAATATGTTCCCGTAATTGGAACAGATTCAAGAATATTCGTCGGGTTTTCCAAGACTTACTTCCCCAGTGATCTAAGCATCTTGGAAATACAACGCTTCTTCTGCTCCATATTCGGATGCACGTACAGATTCAGAGTTGTCGTTATGTTGGCGTGTCCGAGCAGCACACTGACAGTCTTGTAGTCACAATTACTCTCGATGCAACGTGTCGCGAAGCTGTGCCTGAGCCCATGATATTTCAGACGTGGGATTCCGAGGCGTCTCATCAGTCGATGATAATAATTGCGGTATGTCCGTGGTTCCGTTGGCTTTTCCTCATTGGTCAGCACGTAGAAATCATCATTGACAACTTTCTTCAAAGGTTTGACTATCGCCATCAGTTCCTTGCACATCGGTATATCTCGGCAGGAGTTCTTTGTCTTGGGAGTATTGACAATGAGTTCCGTGTGTTTGTTTTCGCCATCGATGATGTATATGCGCTCAATGGTGCGCCTTACTGTTATCGTACCGTTAACGACATCTATGTCGGACCACTTCAATCCGCAGATCTCACCGATGCGTAGCCCCGTAGTCAAACTGATGTAGATTCCGAGGTTACGGAACGTGAAGTTCAACTTGACGAACTCGAGAATCTTCCTATGGTTCGCCACCGTCAGTACCTCGATTTCATTACTGGACTCTGTCGTCGGATATTTGATATCCCATTCGCAGTAGTTCATCCACCCGTTCTTCACGCCGAACCTCATCACCATTTTCAAAACAATGAGAATGTCCTTCACCGTCTTGACGCAGAGTCCGCTGTCCAGTTTCCGTAAGACGAAATCCTGTACCCGACTATCATTCAGAGTATCACACTCGCCAAATGAAGGCAAGATGTGATTCTCCAGAATAAGCACATAAGCAGCGAATGTTGACCGCTTTACATAGCATCGCTTGTCATCTTTCCAAGCCAATGCGATCTCTTTGATGGTTTTTGTCTCCATAATGATTCTTAATTTTGTGAAAGGTAATTATAATGGAACGGGAAATCGACTATGATTTAAGTCTTGTGGAAAATCATCTTTACACACAGCTAAAGGATCATAAAAAAGCGATATTGCTCCCGTCGACGTCAAAAGTTCATTCGACGGCAGCATTATCTAAGGGAAATGCCACCGTTGTGGTAAGCGTGGATTATCCAGCGACGTTTTAGTGTGATTTCGTTGCCGAAGAGTGTCACGTGACACCCTATGGAATCATTATGTGGCGAAAACGTTGCCCGAAATCCGCCACTCATTTGAACAATTAAAGATAATCTTGCCTTTTGAGCCCGTCTCTCAGATTCCCGGAGTTCACCGGGGAGTGGGAGAAATGTAAGCTGGGCACATTGGCGACAAAAGTAGGTAGTGGTTCTACTCCTAAGGGAGGTGATGCTGTTTATACTTCTATAGGACATTATTTTGTTAGGAGTCAAAATGTAGGGATGGGATTTTTGATGTTGGATAACATTGCTCATATTAACGATGATATTCACCAAAAACACAAAGCAACCGAGATTTACGAGAATGATGTTTTGCTTAATATAACTGGAGCGTCTATTGGAAGGACAGCAGTCGCTACAAAAGAGTTGGAAGGTGGTAATGTAAACCAACATGTTTGCATTATTAGGACTAATTCAAAAGTGAATCCTAAGTTTTTGTGTGACTATATCCAAACCCAGAGAATACAGAACCATATCAAAAGTTTACAGACCGGCGGAAGTAGGGAAGGTTTAAATTTTGAGCAAATACGTTCATTCCCTATTTCCTTGCCAAGCATAAACGAGCAAAATAAACTTACCTGTTTGCTTGATAAAATTAATGAGCGCATCGCTACACAAGTCAGGCTCATTGAAAAGTTACAGTCCTTAATCGGGGGAATTGCGCAACATTGTATCAAAGAAGCAATAAGTGGAAGCATGGGTATAAAACTTGGTGATATTTGCAAAATTACCACAGGAAAACTTGATGCAAATGCACAAGTAGATAATGGGCTTTATCCTTTTTTTACTTGCGCAGAGCAACCATTCAAAATTGATAATTTCGCTTTTGACACAGAAGCTTTACTAATCTCTGGGAATGGCGCTAATTTGGGATATGTAAATTATTATAATGGAAAGTTCAATGCTTACCAAAGGACTTATGTATTAGATGCATTCTCCGAAAATATCCAGTATATTAAATGGGCGTTGAAAGTATTGCTGCCCAAAAGAATTGCAATAGAAAAGAGTTCCAGCAACACTCCTTATATAGTATTATCTACTCTCAGTGATTTAAGGTTACCAATTCCCAGTAAGGGCAATCAATGCCATATGGCAGAATTAATGCAATCTTTAGAGAGAAAACTATCAAACCAAATCGCATTGAAGAGTTCTTATAATATGTTGAAGCAATATTTGCTCCGTCAGATGTTTATATGAACATTTGGCGAAACAGGTACTTCTTTGTCTGATAAAAGGAAGGGCTATTCTCTTCTGTTTCAAACTTTGAGTACAATGCTATATAGGTTTCTCCTTTTGGGAAAACGAGTCTAGAAAGTTAGCTGCATTATGGTTTTAGACACCCTATCGGAACAACCAGAACTCCATCTTCTGGACGTTTGTAGGCGAATTTGCCGATGCCAGTCAAAACCATCATAAACGAAGGTGTCTTCATTCTGGTAGAGTCAATTTTTGAAGATAATGTCTTAAGGCTTTCCGCCCCTTCTTTGATTAACTCTGCACCGCCTATCTTCACTTCTACCAATCCATAAGAACCATTCCTTAGATGTATGACCGCATCACATTCAAGGTTGTTCTTGTCCCTATAATGATAGACCTTGCCATCCAGTGCATCCGCATATACGCGAAGATCTCTTATGGCCAATGTCTCGAAAATAAACCCGAATGTCTCCATATCATTTATCAAGTCCTTAGGCCCCATACCCAATGCCGCAGTGGCTATTGACGGATCAATAAAATACCGCGTGTCTGAAGTTCTTATTGCCGTCTTGCTCCTTAAGTTTGGATTCCAGGCAATAGAATCCTCGATAACGAAAATTTCTTTTAACGCCTTGATATAACTGTAAACAGTACTGTCTGACATCCGCTCATCTCCGTTGCTTTTGATGTCCGCAAGGATGGTTCCGACAGTTGCCTGTGTGCCTTGGTTTCTGGCGTATGAGCGCATAATCCGCTTTGTCAATTCTTCATCCCTGTCAATATCATCAACCCGTTTAATATCATTGCTTACAACAGAATCATAATAGTCGAATGCCTGGGCCAACGCCGCCTTCTCACTCTTTTTCAGAACAGCCTTTGGCCAACCTCCACGACAAGTAAGATAAGCGAGCCTGTCCAAGTCTATGTTACTGACGCCATCAACAGTGCCTGGATTGATGAACAATTCCTCCAAACTGACATCTCCTGTGGAATCCTCCGACTCCCATAGGGACATAGTACGTAATCTCAGGCGGGAGATACGTCCGGTCCCAGTGTGATGGATATTCTCCTCCTCAATGATGTTTCCACTCTCATCTTTCTTCGGTTTTGGCGGTACAGCGGAACCAGTGAGCATAAATTGACCGTCCTCGTTACGCTTATCGACCTCATTCCTTACCGCATCCCAAAATTGAGGCGCAATCTGCCATTCATCAATAAGCCTGGGTGTTTCTCCCGCAAGAAGCCTTGAAATGTTCGTTCTCGCCAGTGCTAGATTTTGGCCAAGAGTGTCAGTGTCGGCCATTGATAGAATGCTTCCGGCCTGTTGCGATGCCAACGTCGTCTTTCCGCAATACTTAGGCCCCTCTATGAGAACGGCACCGAAGGCTTCTAGTTTCTCTGCAAGCAGGCGGTCTGCCACTCTATTTTTATATCCATTCATCCAGCAGTAAATTTTGGACAAAAATAATGATTTATATTGTTAAAAACAAGGATGTTAAATGAAATTTGATACGACAGTTGGCCGATTTTTGATGCGACAGTTGGCCGATTTTTGATGCGACAGTTGGCCGAAGATTAGGGGCTCTCCTGATAGTTATTGGCATATTGTGGAATCATCGAGTCGCACCTAAATTATTCTCTGAAAGGTCGTACTGGAAACTGCCTATTTTAGTCCTATCTTGATTCAAGGATTCGAACAATTTCAGCCGGGGTCACCACGAATGGTCTGATAGGGAAATGCTTGATATTTCCAGTTATGAGGTAAGAATCCTCTTTTGACAATACTATCTCATAAAAGACGACATCTTTTGGATCTGGAAACTCTACATCCACCGCAGGTGTCCTGTCAAGGCATAGGCCATCTGTCACAATTGCTTTAAGGACTGTCTCAATCAAGGTTTTATCCAAATGAAATTTTTCCCTTGAAAGGACAGACTGATACTCCTGAAGAATCTCATCATTATACAGTGGGACAATCTGTTCCGTCACAATAGCCCGAAAGACTTTCATCGGGTTGGAATCTATTGATTTTGAAATCAGTGCTGAAACAAGTACGTTGGTATCGACTACTGCAAATATCCTATCGCTCATTGCGCACCTCCTGAATCTCCGCATTGATTTCATCCAGAGACATATCCTGCGCGCCGGCCTCTTTAGCCTGCGCTCTCATTTCGATAAATGCGTTCCAGGCATCCTGATTTATCTGTCTCTTTGAAGATGCCTTTATCTCAAACGGAATCTTTCTTTCCCGTACAACAGCTTTCATAAAGACAGTTATGGCAGCGGTGCTGGTGAATCCAAAATCATCGCATATCATATCGAACTTCTTCTTCAGAGTCTCATCCACTCTCATAGATAATGTTGACTGTGCCATACTATTAATATTTTGGTTTTGATACAAAAATAATACAACGTATTGACAAACGCAATACAAATCATTTCTAACATCAAAAAAACACATCAATCTCGCATATTTCCTCATAATCTCTAATGTGCGCGGTTTCAAATAAACTATTTCAATCAGTTAAAGGAGTTGTCATCCCATTATCAGGCATAAGCAATATCGTTAAGGGTAAGCAAATTAATGGAGACTTTCTTGCGGAGGTTGGAGAATACTATGTTATGAATGGAGGTACAGAGCCATCTGGCTATTATGACAATTATAATGTAGAAGCTAACACCATATCTATAAGTGAGGGTGGAAATTCTTGTGGTTATGTACAATTCAATCGAATGCCATTTTGGAGTGGCGGACATTGTTATACTATTCAGGACATAGTTTCTGATGTGGAAACATTATACTTGTATCATTACCTGAAATCAAAAGAAGATTCCATAATGAAACTTCGCATAGGTACCGGTTTGCCTAATATTCAGAAGAAAGATTTGGCTGAATTCAAAGTGATAATCCCGGCCATAGAACAACAGCGAACAATTTCGAATATTTTATCATTGCTTGAAAGAAAAACCGAAATTGAGGGACGAATGTTGATCGCTATGCGTACGGAAAAGCAATATCTACTTCATCAGATGTTCATATAAACATCTTGCGGAGCAGGTATTGCTTCTGTTGGTGCAGTCTTCCTAAATATTCTATTTCCAAGCCGATCTTGCTTAAAATCAATGAGATGTTTTGCCCCATCGCTATCTGTTTATTCATGTCAGGGATATAGACAGGAATATTACATAACCCCTCGTAAGAGAGACACAAACGCACGCTGCCTTCCAGACGTTTCATCATTTCGTAGAAAAATTGTTGGGAAGTGAAGAATGCCTCCATATATTCAGGAATAATGCTAGCCTTTGTTCTGAAACAGACATACATCGGACTGACAATGCCCACATCAAATTTTGTTAAGCGTGCGATGGAACCAACATTGATTCTCGCTGGGTTATATGCAAAATTATTCCTCTTAACAATCTTATAATTAGACGTATCCTCACTAGCGACAGTTCTATCTTCAAATTGCTCAGACTGCTTTACAAAACCTTGCTTATTACTAACTGATAGAACATTGCTGTAAAGGCCATTTTTATTGCGGACGGAGACTTGTTCTATAAAATCTCCCAAGCGGCCATTGGCCTTTGACTGCTTAAACATCTTTTCAACAATCGCGCACCTTAGCTTCTTCAAATCCTCAATGAGCCTGCTTTGAACTGCGATGCGCTCGTCTAGAAGTGACAATAATTTCGCAATCTTGATTTGTTCTGAAATGCTTGGCAATAAGACCTTTAGCTTTAACAATTTATTTACGGCCAACCCAGGTTGAGCAGATTGATCCGAGTATTGCCCTAAGTTCATTTTGAGAAACAAGTAGTGCAGAAAATTGGTGTCGCTCTTTTCGTTTCCTGCAACTGCTATTGCGTGTTCAGTTATATATATTTTACCAAATACAGAACGCACATTCCCGCATAATGCTCCCTGTCTTCCAATTAAAACGTATAGTCCATCGTGATTATATGAAGAGGTATATCCCCTCAATCCATTTCCTCCATACACAGGAAAATTTCCATTACTAGAAATTAAGTCCGCTTTGATATTTTTACCACTCTTAAATTCTGAACAAACATCGTTTATTGAAAAGTATTCCCACTCCCCGGTGAACTCCGGGAATCTGAGAGACGGGCTATTATGGCTCGTTTTATCGTCAATTTTCATATTAGTCATTCATCAAAATAAAAAAACTACAATATTCCCAACTCCTTCAGGTAAACATCGATCTCCTTGTCAAGTTCGGCACGCTTTGCCTCCAAATCCTTGATCTCGCTCATCACCGCGTGAATGTCTATCGGTTCCTCTTCCTCAAATGTATCAACATAGCGGGGAATATTCAGGTTATAGTCGTTGTCACGGACTTCCTGAAGGGTCGCGCAGTGGCTGTATTTCTCAATCTCTTTGCGTTCACGGTAGGTATCGACAATCTTCTTGATGTGCTCAGGCCTTAGTTTGTTCTGGGTCTTGACTTTCTCGAACTCCTTGCTGGCATCAATGAACAGAATATTCTCATCCTCCTTGCGGCATTTCTTCATCACGAGGATACAGGTCGGGATGCTTGTGCCGTAGAAGATGTTCGCCGGGAGACCGATAATAGCATCGATGTAGTTCTTCTTCTCGATCAGATATTCACGGATCTTGCCCTCGGACGCGCCACGGAAAAGCACGCCGTGAGGAGCCACGCAAGCCATTGTGCCGCCATCGTTGAGGTGATAGACCATATGCAGGATAAAAGCGTAGTCGGCCTTGGATTTCGGAGCCAGAACTCCGGCCTTGCTGAAACGGTCATCGTTATTGAACTTCGCGGCGGCGGACCACTCGGCTGAGAACGGAGGATTCGCCACCACCGCATCAAATTGTCTGTCTCCGAACTCATCGTCCTCAAGCGTATCCCCATTATGTATGTCGAAATCCCTATACTTAACCCCGTGAAGAAGCATATTCATTCTTGCAAGGTTGAATGTGGTAGGATTCTTCTCTTGGCCGAATATCTCGTCGGCATTGCCTTCGCGGGCGGTACGAAGGAGCAGAGAACCGGAACCGCAAGTCGGGTCATAGACGGTCTTCAGCCTGTTCTTTCCGGTGATGACGATTTCCGACAGAATCTGGCTGACCTCCTGCGGAGTATAGAACTCACCGGCTTTCTTGCCTGCTCCGGCGGCGAATTGCCCGATCATATATTCATACGCATCGCCCAATATGTCAATATCTTGCGCATCCTCAAGACCGAAATCAATGCCGTCGAGCGCGACAAGGACATCACTGATGAGCCTGTTCTTGTCTTCAGTCGTCTTTCCAAGCTTCGGCGAAGCCAGGTCAATGTCGGAGAACAGGCCACCAAAGTCATCCTCACTTTCCTGTCCGATGGTGCTGTCTTCAATCTTCTTCAGAGAGCGCTCAAGAGCCGGAAGGATATTCTCTTTTCCCTGAATCATAGATATGATGGTGGAGAACAGGTATTCAGGCTCAACGAAATATCCCAAGTCCTGGATGCACTGCGCTTTCAGTTCCTCCTTCAATTCTTCATCACCGCTTTCCCAGGCGGTCTTGAAGTCTATGTTGTCGTATTGTAGTATCTCATTGGCGCGAAGCTCGATTTTCTCCGAAAGATACTTGTAGAATATGAATCCAAGGGTGAAGTACATAAAATCACCGGCGGACATATTGCCTCTGAGTGTGTTGGCAACTGTCCAAAGCTGTGTGCGCAGTTTCTGCTGTAATTCTTCGCTCATATCGTGTTTGTCTTTTTAATCCCAACTGAAAGTGTCTATAATGCCACGAAGTCTGGCCATAACCCGTTTGAAGATGTTCCTACGTTCGATAAGGCCAACCTTTTTTCTCATTATGGCATCCTGTATGATCTCCGGCTTCTCGCGCTGAAGGTAGTCGTATTCCTTGAAGAAACTCTGCAACGACTCCTTGTCAAGTCCCTCATCATCGGCCAGATTGGCGATGGCTTTCGACTTCTCCTTTGAAATATAGTCGTTCAGGCGGCCTTCGAGGTCAATGTTCCCGTCCGCCTTGGCTCTGATGAAGCCGCTTTTGTCATTGTCGATGTTCTGCTTGATGAAGCCGTCAATGAGTTTTGTCTTGTTACGCATCGCGGCATCCCTTATCATAGTGTCAAGAATATGCTGACGTCTGGATTCATAATCCTCGTTCTCTGGATTCAGATCCTCAATGAGGGCAAGGATATATGCGACATTGATGACATCGCTGTGCAGCAGCTCAAGGCAGAAGTCTATGTCTTCAAGTTTGGAATCGCCATAAGGGATTTCGGGCTCTTCTAAAGTTCCGGTCCGAGCATCGTCTTTGTCCACAACACCGACTGTGATGTCAAGGTACTTGCTGCGGAAGTCCATATACTCCTGCTCAGACATAGCAAAATACTTATCTTCCGAGGTATAATCCTCATAAATCTGGATCTCGGTCTTTCCTTTGATGATGTCCCTGAAAGCAAGTATAAAGTCTTTCTTGTCACGCTCGCTCTTCAGAGAGTCGATGAAAGCCGGATCCGGATATTTCTTCAGGAAATCAATCATCTTCTGATTGATTTCCTTACGAACTTCTTGATACGGCTTTCTGACGATATATTCATTTGGCTCATTGTTGCTGAAAAGTCTGATGGCTGCATCAACCTTGGATTTCAGGTCGCGGAAACAGATTATCTTGCCGAAACGCTTCTTCTCGTTGAGCACGCGGTTGGTACGGCTGAACGCCTGAAGGAGACCGTGCCATTCCAGATTCTTGTCCACATACAAGGTGTTCAGCTTCTTGGCATCAAATCCGGTCAGGAACATACCCACGACAATCAGCAGGTCAAGAGGCTCCATATCAGGCCTGCGCTTCTTCATACGCTCGTTGATGTCATCGTAATAGAGACTGAAATGAGGCACATCGTATGCAGTGCCGAACATTCTGTTGTAGTCATCCATTATCTCCTGCAGCTTGTCGGCGGTCACTTTCTCATCCTCAAAGCCTTGTCCCATTCCAGTAAGATTGTCATCCTGGCTCTCGTTCGCCGAATAAGTGAATATCGCGCCGATGCGGATCGACGGTTTCAGTTCCTTGAATATCCTGTAATATTCAAGGAGCATCGGGACAGACTGGACAGCGAACATCGCATTGAACTCACCGTCAAAGGTAGAATGATTGAAGTTGTTCAATATGAACCGCGCGATCTCCCGCATCCTTGTTTCCGATTCCAAGTTCACATCTTCTTGTCCTTTATAATATTCAACAAGGAAACCAAGCACATTATCATCAGCTATGGCATCTTTTATCAGGTATCTATGCAGACATTTCCCGAATACTTCCGCTGTGGTATGTTCCTGTCTGGCGTTTTCCCGAAAAATCGGTGTTCCGGTAAATCCGAAAATCTGGAGATTGTGAAAGAAACCGACTATATTCTTATGGCAGTCACCGAAGTGAGAGCGGTGACATTCATCGAAAATCATCACGACCTTCTTGTCACGAATGTCTTGCAGGTGCTTGTTGTAGTAGTCTTTCGTGACCGCACAGTTCAATTTCTGTATGGTGGTGATGATGATCTTGGAATTTCCGCTTAGTCTCTTGATGAGTTCGCCTGTGTTGTCAGTATTGTCAACAGCCCCTGGCTCGAACGCTTCATATTCCGCTTGTGTCTGAGTGTCAAGGTCGTGTCTGTCCACCACGAACAGCACCTTGTCAACGCCATCGACTTCCGAAACCAGCTGCGCAGCCTTGAACGAGGTCAACGTCTTTCCAGCTCCTGTTGTATGCCATACATACCCGTTATCATTGGACTCCTGCACTTTCTTCAGAATCTCCTCCACGGCATAATACTGGTACGGGCGCAATACCATCAACATCTTGTCTCCTTCGTGAAGGACTATGTACTTGCCTATAATCTTGCCAAGAGTGCATTTCGCCAAAAAGTCATCGGCGAAGAGTTCAAGGTTGTTTATCGGTTCGTTGTTTGGAGTCGTCCAATTGAATGTGAACTTATAGCCGCCATTAGGATTATTCGCGAAGTATCTGGTGTTTACCCCGTTGGAGATGATGAAAAGCTGAATGTAGTCAAAGAGTCCATTGAATGCGGTCTTCTGGTATCTCTGAACCTGATTATATGCCTGCTTCAGTTCAACGCCCCTTTTCTTCAGCTCAATCTGCACAAGCGGAAGACCATTTATAATGATAGTAACGTCAAAGCGGTTCTTCCTCTTAGCCTCAACTGTTATCTGGTTCGCCACCTGAAACTCGTTCTTGCACCAATTCTTGGAATCGAAGAAATTAATCCAGACACGCTCTCCGTTTTCGAGTTCAAATTCCTTCAAGTCACGAAGCTTCTTGGCCTTCTCGAAGCGCGTTCCACCTTCAAGATAAAGCAGAATCTTGTCAAATTCAGACTCAGTGAAAGACGTGCGGCCGTGTCGCTTGAGCTCGTCTGTGTTATGCTTCTCAAGCTGAGCTTTGAAATTGGACTTAAGTTCATTCTCATCATTGAGAATGACACGTTCATAACTGTTCTCAATCAAGGTTTTGATCAACCCTTCCTCCAGAATCTGTTCACTTTGTGCAGGCATTTTATATTCCAAAAGACAATATATGGCAAAGTTAGCAATCTCTTAAAGATATTCAAGTGTCATTGCTATCATTCGCACATTATTACTATCTTGGCAAGTGTCCAAAAACAATCAACATAAAAAAAGAGTGACCAAATATTGGCCACCCTTCTTTTATGTTGATCCGAACAAAGTCTTTTATATCTCCTGCCGCTTGCGACGCCAGTTGAGCATCGGGAGGAGGAAGGAGATGAC
>OJNH01002869.1_pt1 | contig 11563 bp, 10 predicted proteins | sample 1597361 | NCBI WGS metagenome assembly OJNH01 (sample SAMEA2452136, study PRJEB22498) | human gut metagenome | biome: human feces; feature: human gut; material: feces | place: Australia | collected 2012
TGTGCAGAAAGCGTGGATTCCTCACTGGGGACCTGTGGATAAGACCGGAAAATCTTCCGGTATATCGTGGATTATCCGGAGAAACGGCAGAAGATGCACTTCTTTCGGCGAATGGCAGAACGCTGACGGAGCGGTATTACTATTATCAGGCGAAGTGGAGCAGCGAACCGGTGCTCTATCCGGCACTTTCCACCCTGCATCGTCAGAAGAACGGGCTGGTCTCCCTGACAATTTACAGCAATCAGAAAAAAGTGGTGCTCTATGTGGAGGGGGTACTTTTCTTATTCCAGTCGGCCGCATCCGGTGATCCGGAATTCATTTTTGAAGATATTCCTGTGGCGAAGCTGCCGCTGCATCTGGCGGCGGAGGCAGGAAATTTAAGCATTTCGCTGACCGTGACGAAGTTTTAAGGGTTGGGGCTTCACAGATTTTTCACAAATGTTTCACCTTTTCATGACATTTGAGACATATACTGATACCAAAATCGAAAAGTCCGAGACCACATGAGCTTGCTCAGATGTGATTGAGAGACTTTGAGATTTGCCCCGATATGAGTACAAAAGTGGGATGATAATCCCACGATATGCGAATAGCGGGTAGGATTGTGAGAGTGCGTAGCACGAAACAATCCGTAGGCATCAAAGTCGGGGGCTTTTGCCCCCGACATCATAACTATCTCGTCCAGGAGGGACATCATGCCTAATTTACACGAACTGGAAAATGCCATGCCTGTGGCTCCTTTGAAGATCATCGCTCTGCCGTCCGCAGAGAAAATGGGGCGCCGCATCAACGACTACATGGTAGAATTCCGCAAAAGTATCCACAATGACAAAGTGAAAAACGATCCTGCCTTTCACGGCTATATCGAGAGCAATTATCTGGTAGACGTGGATGTACCCCGCTTCGGTAGCGGTGAAGCAAAGGCGCAGATCGGTGAGACTATTCGTGGCAGGGATCTGTTTATTTTAACGGATGTATGCAATCATAGTATTACTTACAACATGAACGGCTATACCAACCATATGTCTCCCGATGATCATTACCAGGATCTGAAGCGTGTCATTGCCGCATGCAACGGAAAAGCAAGACGTATCAATGTGATCATGCCTTTCCTCTACGAGGGCAGACAACATCGCCGCAGCGGCCGGGAATCCCTGGACTGTGCCTATGCACTGGAAGAATTAAGAGATATGGGAATCGATAACTTTATTACCTTTGATGCTCACGATCCCCGGGTTCAGAATTCCACACCTCTGAACGGCTTTGATAACTTTACTACCCCTTATCAGTTCATTAAATCACTGTTAAATTCCGAGGATGATCTGATCGTGGACAAAGACCATCTGTTAGTAATCAGCCCGGACGAGGGTGCTTTGGACCGTGCCATCTATTTTGCCAGCGTCCTCGGTGTAGATACAGGTATGTTCTATAAGAGACGTGACTACTCCACCATTGTCAATGGCAAAAATCCTATTGTGGCTCATGAATTCTTAGGTGACAACATTGACGGCAAAGATATCATTATCATCGACGATATGATTTCTTCGGGAGGAAGCATGCTGGATACCGCCAGACAGTTAAAAGCCATGAATGCACGAAGAGTTTATATCTGTTGTACTTTCGGTCTGTTCACCGATGGGCTGAAGAACTTCGATGCTGCTTATGATCATGGGGACTTCGATAAGGTCATTACTACAAATCTCACTTATCTGCCCCCCGAAATCTACACCAGACCTTATTTCGTAGAAGCCGATATGAGCAAATTTATTGCTTCCCTGATCGACTTTATGAACCATGACGCTTCTTTGTCTAACGTCATGGCCACTACCGACAAGATTCATGGTATTGTAGAGGCATACAACAGCCGAAAAGATATGAATGAATTTCATTTTTAACCAGCAAACCTAAAAACGCAGAAGCCTGTAATGGCTCCTGCGTTTTTATTATGCTTCTTCTATAGTTTCAGCCGGAACCGCTGTCTCCTCCCTCCTGCGACGGTCTCTCATACTCCGGGAAATCCAGAATGATTTTAAACAGATCTCCGTCCAGCTGAATCTGAAATTCACCATGCTGGGCCTGGGTAAGATTTTTTGCAATGTACAGTCCCAGTCCGCTTCCTTCCGTTGTTCTGGAGGCATCTCCACGGATAAAACGTTCCGAAAGCTCTTCTCCCTTCAGATTCATTGGTCTGTCGGAAATATTTTTAAGGGAAGCGGTTACTCTCCCACCTTCAACCTTCATCTCCAGATAAACTCTGGTTCCTTCCAATGCGTATTTGCAGATATTTTGGAATAAATTTTCTATAATTCTCCACATTCTGCGGCTGTCAGCATATATCATCCCCACTACATCACTTCCGTCAAATATGATCTGCAGCTTTTTCTCTTCCAGCCGATCCGAGAATTCTCCTACTGCCTGATTCAGCAATTCTGTAAGATTCAACGGTTCCAGGTTCAGTACGATATTGCCGGAAGATATTTTAGAAGCCTCCACCAGATCATCTGTAAGCTGCTTCAGTCTCTGAGACTTACTGTCAAGCACCGCAATATAACTCTTGGCCGGTTCTTCTGTAATTTTTAGTCTCTTCAACAGATCCACATAGTTGATAATGGAAGTCAGAGGTGTCTTGATGTCATGGGAGACATTGGTGATCAGATCCGATTTCATCTGTTCATCCTTCATGCTGGTACTTACCGCCTTGCGGATACCTTCGCCGATATTATTTACGGCATCCGCCATCTCGCGGTTATCTCCGTGAAGCGCCTCCACATCCAGTTTGTAATCCACTTCTCCGTCACGGATCCTGCGGATTCCCTCCACAATATCAATCTGTTCCGCCTTCTGCTTGAATTTGAGCACTCCCACAATGCCATCCAGAATAACGGCCGCAAATGCGGGAAGAAGCCACCATACTCCCTTGCCGCGAAGCAGATACGCCGCTAATATTCCAGCAAGATTTGCCAACAGAAACAGATTATACGGAATCAGGGAACTGACCGCAGAGTTCCTGTGGGATGACACAAAATGTACCGCCTTGCCAAAGCTGCTGACCAGCCAGTGTAGAAAACTGTCACTCCACATATTATGAGATTTGATTCTGCGGATCAGACTATACCAGAATACGTTGATTCCGGCACTAACCGAGAACCCGTACACTGCGAACACACCATAGGCCGCCAGACGGGTAATTTCCCGGCCCTGTATTTCCGAATGACTCAGATATACCTTATTGGCCGTATCCATCAGATAACCGTATCCCACTTTTCCGGCATAAACACATGCCAGCAAAGCCAGCGCCATGCATTCGATCCAGACATGATCTATTCCGTTCAGATACAATACCGGTTCGTCTTCCTCGTCAAAAGCCACTCCTGCTGTCACCGTCAGATAAATACCGATCAACAGCCATAACACCACCAGCAGAATACCCCCGCCGATCAGATACCAGATATTCGGAACAATTCTCTGGAACACTACATTGGCATTGTAAAATGCATCTCCCTGTACCGGATAGTTCGTATCCACTGCGATCCATATATGTGTCATATCCGGATGCGCATAATCATAATCCTTGAGATACTGGTAGATCTGTCTCTCCGTCATTCCGGTATTGCCGGTAAATTCCAGGCTGTCCGGATAGTAAATAAGATACCTTCTGTATTCGGAGAAATAATCCGTCATCTCGTTATCGGAACTGTCCGCAATCTCCGAGACATTTGTATAAGTCCTCGTAATGCCATCCTTTGACATCAGGCGCACCGCATACTTCAGGTTGCTCGCATTCTCCTGATACAGATCATTACAGTTCTGATACTGTTCGTAATTTGCGGACAATGTATGGATTGCCAGTGCCAGATTATTTTGTAAAGCAGTGTACTCCACCCAGTTATTGGCACAGGCGGTCAGTTGTTTTTCCCCATCCACCGTGGCATATCTGCATACGAGCATAGGAAAATAGACCGTCAATGTTCCGTCATCTTCCCTGGACACTCTGATATCCGTGACACTCTCTTTGACGATATACGTAAATGCCAGATCTTCCAGCCGTTCTGTCCGCTGGCTCTCCGGAATTGCTTCGATTGCCTGTGTTACCGCCTGCTGCTGTTCTTCTGTCTGTGTGCCTTCCACAGAGAATACCAGCTGCCCGTCTGCGTCCAGTCTGAAATTAGAATTCTGATTCACCGATCCAAAGTAATTCACAAAATCCGACATGCTCATAATACGATCCGTATATTCCACGCCGTATTTTCCCCATTTGATCAGATCCTCCAATTCGTACACCGCAGTCACCGGGCAGTCTGCACTGCCGGTTTTACCGGAGACAAATTCCGTAATGTCAATATATTTGTAGGGATCAAACGAACCATTTGTTTCCATCTGTCCCTTAATCACCATAAGCTGTATAATGTCCGATACTGAGCTTTGAAACAGATCATGGAAAATCACAGAGTCCTCAAATTCAGTCTCCGCATCCAATGGTGATAATTCATATACTTTGGCTCCGTCTGCCGTATCCACTGCCAGGTAAGAATTAAACAGGATCGCAGCAATGGCAACCATCAGCAACAATGCGGCCGTCTGCTGTACCAATCCCAGTGCCAGCCGCTTTAACGTTGGTTTTCTCATGCCTGCTCCTTATCAATCTTGTAACCGACTCCCCATACTACTTTTAAGTATCTTGGTTCCTTGGGGTTGATTTCTATTTTCTCGCGAATGTGCCGGATATGCACCGCAACGGTATTGTCTGCCCCTATGGCATCCTCGTTCCATATGCTCTCATAGATCTGATTAATGGAAAATACGCGCCCCTGATTCTTCATCAGAAGCAATAAAATATTGTACTCGATGGGTGTCATCTTGACCGGTTCGTCATCCACCGTTACCTGTTTGGTGTCGTCATTCAACACCAGTCCTCCCACCTGATAGATTGCCTTATTCTCTCCGGTGAGACTTCCCAGGGAAGTATATCTGCGCAGGTTCGATTTCACCCTGGCCACGAGTTCTAACGGATTAAACGGCTTGCAGATATAATCATCCGCCCCGATGTTCAGACCCAGAATCTTATCCGTATCTTCGGATTTCGCCGACAGAATGATAATGGGAATACTGCTGTACTCACGAATCTTCAGTGTTGCACGTATGCCATCCAGCTTCGGCATCATAATATCCATGATCAGCAGATGAATTTCTTCCTTATCCAAAATCTGTATCGCCTGCTCTCCATCATATGCTTTATATATTTTGTAACCATCCTGACTCAGATAGATTTCAATCGCATCCACGATCTCTTTGTCATCATCACACACTAAAATGTTTGCCATACTTTCCTCATTTCTGCGTCTGCACGCTACTCCCACCTAAAATGTTATTGACAATTATTTTTCAGCATTAAAAAAGCTGCAAGATTCCCTCTTTGTCCGTGACTTGCACGGTGTGAAAAAAGGTACTCCGGGTTATGGCAGGTACATACATCCGTTACAGCAATATGTTCCGGAAGTACCCCTGCATTTAATAAAATGCTCCGATTGGCCTGCCACAGATCCAATTGATATTTTCCGGGTGTCTTTCCCTTTTGCAGAACTTTTTCCGGAAAATGTCCCCGAAATTGTTCCGCTACGTCTTCACCAATCTCATAACAGTCAGCACAGATGGATGGACCGATTGCCGTCACCAGCTCCTCCGGTCTGCTATGAAAATGCTCCTGCATATACAGTACCATACAGGCAGCCATTCCCGCAACCGTTCCTCTCCATCCGGAATGTGCCAGACCTATTGCTCTGTGTACCGGATCCACAAAATACAGAGGGACACAATCTGCATAATAAGTCACCAGTGCAATCCCCGGAACATCCGTTACCAGTCCGTCAATATCCTCATAAGAGGAAGCTCTGCCGATTCCATTGCCGCAATCCTTCTCCGTTACCGCGTGTATATTGGTAGTATGGGTCTGTCTGGATGCCACCATATGCTCCGGGTCCGTTTCGAGTACTTCCCCGATCCGTCTGTAATTCTCCATAACATTCAAAGGATCATCCCCTCTGGAAAAGCTGAGATTCATGGTCGCATAAATTCCGCTACTTACACCACCTGTTCTGGTGGTAAACAAATGTTTCACCACTCCGGTCTCTTCCAGCTTCGGGAACACCAGATACTCCAGTTCTCCTGCCTGTCTCTGTTGTATGCTGTTTTTATCGCCGTGCTTACTTCTGATCAGTTGATACATATCTCTAACCTCTTGTGCGATAATAATGTGGAAAAGCATTAGGGATCCACTGAATCTTCTCTCCCTGAATTGCCACCACATCATAGCGCACCCATGTATTATCGTTATAGTTATGCAGACAACGGTAATAATCCGCTACACTGCATATTTTTCGCTGTTTTGATATTGTCACAGCTTCTGCCGCATTTCCTTTGGCGGTTCCGGATCGATATTTCACTTCGACAAATACAAGATATTTTCCGTCTCTGCCTACAATATCAATTTCTCCGTTTCTCCCCCTGCGGAAATTTCTATCCAGGATTATCATTCCTTTTTTTTGCAGATATTCTGCTGCCATCTGCTCATAAGCATTCCCCGTCTGCCTGTTATTCAATTCTTATGTTTTCCCCCATCTGCTACATTCTCTTTTACCATACGATGATCTACCGCATCTACAAATACCAGAATTTCCGCTACCACTTCATAGAGTTCCGGTGGGATCATCTCTCCGATATCCAGCCTGGACAAAGTATCTGCCAGCTTGTCATCCCGATGGATCGGCACGCTGCTCTCCCTGGCCTTTTCGATAATCTTATCTGCCAGAATTCCTTTTCCGCTGGCTACCACCCGCGGCGCCTCATCGGAAGGATCGTATTCCAGGGCGATCGCCTGTTTTACTTTCTTTTTCTCGTCATCCATTCTGTTCCCTCTCCGGTTTTGCTTACCCCATCCATTCGCCGCGCTACGTCCTTACGTCAAATGCATATTGTGCCACGGGAACACTGCCTCCCGCCTTAAGAATGGGGGCCATTGCCTGTGCTGTCTGCTGAAGTTCTGTTCGCAGAGTAGTCTCACAATTGCAATCATATCCCCGCTGTTTCAGTCTCTGTGTCAGTACCTCCATATTGGCTTCCAGGTAATCCAGAATCGTATCATTCTGAACATAGAATTTCGTGCTGACTTTGGTATCCTGTAACGCCACATAGACATCCAACGGGCCCAAATGTTCCATATCCAGATGAAGCAGTGCGCTGACCCGTCCGTCTTTCCCTGCGAGGTTTTTCTTATTTGTATATACAAACAGTTCTCCTGTCTTATGTTCCCCCTGCCGCAAATGAAGCGGGAGCTGGATATAGGCATACGTCTGGTTGATCTGCTGTAAAAAATCCACATTCCGGCTTAAATTTGTCACCGCCTGAAAAGCGTTGGAACTGCTTTGTCCGTTTTCTTCCAGAAGACCCGCCAGACTCTTTAACTGTTTTCCAAGTTTCTGATAAAGTTCTTCCACCTTCTCCGAAGATTCCACATCCTCCGGTCGGATACTCCATGCATCCTGCAACAATTCGCCCGGCAATCCCGCTATTTTGAAATTCTGTAAAACACTGCGCAGTAAAGCAGTGTCCTTGGTCGCCATTCCCTGTTTTAAAAGCTTCAACACCACTTCTGCGGCATCTTCCGGTTTCGTTCCTTCCACGATCATTTCCTGTGTAGGAAGCATAGTTTTTGATGCTTCCGGCGTTCCCTTCGTAACAGCAGTATCCGTATGTGCTATTGCCTCCTTTGTCTGTGACATGGGCTCCCCAGGCTGCAATACCGTCTCTGTCTGCTCCGGATCGGGGAATTGTACGGTTGCCCGCTGTGCTTCCGGATTCTCTTCTCCGGGAATCAACAACTCCAGAATATGACCGTAGATCGTAGCTGCCTGTTCTATCTCACCGTTTGTTGTCAGTCCCTGCAATGTACTATTCAGGCTCTCCGCCACAGCTGTGATTCCCTCCGTCAGCTGATGTGTCAGATTACGATAAGATGCCATCTGCGTCAGATTTTCCTCCGTAACCGGAAGTTCCAGCCGGTGCAGGTTCACGATATCTTCGATTGCCGCTTCCGGAAACACATTGCTCTCATGCCAGATCTGCTGCAAAGTATTTTTATCAATAGGGAAACCTGCATCCATTAACTGTTTCGTCATGGCCACTGTACTCTCATTGGTCGGCAGCGATGCCATTTCCAATGCTTTCAGCACGGTTCCCTCCGTTGCCATATTTGTAAATAACGGACTTAAGCTCAGTACCTGTCCGTTATTTTTGACCTGAAATGTAATATTCTGTCCTAAATCCAGACGAATATCCGCATCCACCCTGGCATCGATCAGAACATCCTGAAGCAGACGGATCTGCGCATTATTCCCTTCTCTGGAGACTACCTCCCCTCGAATCGTCTGTCCCGGAACCAATGTCCGGATCTGCCGGCTCACCTGTTCCGCATTTTGGGTATCCGTCGTCTGCACTTTGCTGTTATCCGTGATTTTGTCCTGTGAAAACCATCCTGTCAGTTTCATCGTATGTTCTGCTCTCCCCTGAGATTTTCTTCTAAAATCCGAAGTTTTTGATAAAACTGTGCCTGTGAATCGGTGTGGGGCCATATTGCTTCAAAGCGGCAATATGCGTTGCACTGCCATACCCCTTATTGGAAGCAAAGTCGTACTCCGGGAACACATCCGCATACTGTTCCATCAGCCGGTCTCTGGTCACCTTTGCCACAATACTGGCCGCCCCGATGGAAATACTTTTGGCATCTCCCTTAATGATCGGTACCTGCCGGATATTCACTCCGGGAATTGTAACCGCATCATTTAAAAGCAGATCCGGTGCCGGTGACAATTTACCGATAGCTTCCCTCATTGCCTCATAAGTAGCTTGTAAAATATTGATCTCATCGATTCTCTCCGGAGATGCGTACCCTACCGCCCAGGCTACTGCTTCCTTTGTGATTACATCATACAGTTCTTCTCTCTTTTTTTCGGATAATTGCTTGGAATCATTAATATAGAGAATATTGCAGTCCTTAGGTAAAATGACAGCACCCGCTACCACAGGTCCCGCAAGCGGTCCTCTGCCCACTTCGTCAATACCGCAGATATAAGTGTATCCTGCATATTCCTTCTCATATTTTTTCAGATTCTCTATTCTCTGTTTTTCCTTTTCCAATGCGTCCAGTTTTTTCTGTGCTGATGCAACCAGTTTCTGTACGCCGTTCCTGGGATCCTCTTGATATGCTGCTATAAAATCAGGCAGCTTCTCTAACTCCGCTGCCTGTAATATTTCTTTGATCTTCGCTGCACTTTCCATCTTTTTCTCCGATCATCTGTTAAATTCACTGATGCTTCAACACTCCGAAATCAGAAAGCGGCCAGATTCTCAGCCATGCTTTTCCGATAATATCTTCCCGCTTAATATTCCCTACGATATCCGTCCGGCTGTCACTGGAATTATTCCTGTTATCTCCCATGACAAAATACTCGTCCTCTCCGAGTACGATCGGTTCCGCGGCCCGCCCGATCGTCTCCGGCTGAATCACTTCTCTTCCGTAGGACTCCTCCAGTTTCTCGCCGTTGATGTAAATGCTGCCATCCTCCATGATCTGTACCGTCTCTCCGGGTAATCCGATGATACGTTTAATATAGTATGTATTTGCCTGATACTGAAACGGAAATACAATAATATCAAAACGCTCCGGATCATGAAAACGATAACTCAGCTTATCCACAATCAGGTTATCTCCATTGTGAAGAGTATTCTCCATAGAGGCTCCCTCCACTTCGGTACGCTGTCCCACGAAGGTGATCACAAGCCACACCGCTCCCAGAACGCAGAGCAGGTAAATGGCAGTGTTCAAAAATTCTTTCATTACTTTATTCATTGTCTGAATCTATCCTCTCCAGTGTCATTCTTCCCAGCTTACCGCTACGGAAATCATCGATCAGAAGTCCGGATGCCTTTACCAGGTCCAGCTGTTCTCCCTTCGAATAACATTTGCGGCTCTCTGCCACCGCTTCCAGTATTTCTATGGGTTTACCCGCAGGATCTGCTGCGTAGCGTTCCTGTAGTGCTTTCGGATACAGCTCTTTGATGGCTCCGATGAGATCACATGCCAGTTCATCGGGGATCAGGATCTCATCATTCATGGATCCGATAAATGCCAGCCGCATTCCCACCTGCTGGTCCTCAAACTTCGGCCACAGGATACCGGGAGTATCCAAAAGTTCCAGTCCCTTGTTCAGCCGGATCCACTGTTTTCCTTTTGTCACGCCTGGCTTATTACCGGTCTTTGCACAGGCTTTGCCTGCAAAAGAATTAATAAAAGTGGATTTTCCTACATTGGGAATTCCTACGACCATTGCACGGACCGGACGATTTACGATTCCACGCTTCCTGTCACGCTCGATTTTTTCCTTACAGACTTCCTGTACCAGTCCCTGAATGGATTTGATTCCCATTCCGGTACGGGAATTGATCTCCAACACTCCCATTCCCTTTGCGGCAAAATATTCCACCCATTTTTTATTCCAGACAGGATCCGCCAGGTCGGATTTGTTCAATAAAATGATCCTGGACTTTCCCTTTCCCAGTTCATCAATGTCTGGATTTCTGCTGCTGATGGGAATTCTGGCATCTACCAGTTCAATGACCAGATCGATAAGTTTTATATTTTCCTGCATCATACGACGTGCTTTGGTCATATGGCCGGGATACCATTGATAATTCATTCGTTTCCTCTTTCCTTTATTCCTGCATTCCTTTATTTGATAAATCCCATACCTTCTGTAGAAGATTTTAGGTGGAACCATGCCTTGCCCACAATATCATCCTCATCCACCGGACCGATATTGGCTGATCTGCTGTCTTCACTGTTATTCGGATTATCTCCGATGCAGAAATATTCTCCGCTTCCAAGAATCAGCTCATTCTCAGCAATACCGGCATCCAGTACCCTCTCTGTAACCCAGATACTCTGCTGACCGTTCACATACAGTGTTCCGTCTGCGATCCGTACTTTATCCCCCGGTCCTCGACAATCTCCACGCTCTCTCCTGGAAGAGCAATGATCCGCTTAATATAATAATGGGAATTCTCATTGCCATTGGGCAGAAATGCCACAACATCTCCTGCCTTGGGGGACGACAGGATATAGGTAAAACGGTCAATGTAGATCTGCTGTCCGTTCTCCAATGTCGGTTCCATGGACATACCCACCACTCTTGCCGACCTGCCGAGGAAGATCACTATAACCCCTGCGAGAAACACAGACAACGCAATGCTGAAGATCCAGCTGAATATCTCCCGCAAAAGTGCCTGACTGATCTTTTTCTTTTTTTTGTAAAAACTTAGTCCTTTATTTCTCAATGTTATGCCCTATCTTACTATCCAAGTTTACAAGTCACAGTGTACCATATCCGGGGTGTTTTTTCAAATATAAAAGGCAGCTGTTCTAAAACAGCTGCCCTCACCGGTCAATACAATTATTTTACTAATTCCTTAACCTTTGCCTTCTTACCAACACGATCTCTTAAGTAATTCAGCT
>OJNH01002870.1_pt1 | contig 11559 bp, 7 predicted proteins | sample 1597361 | NCBI WGS metagenome assembly OJNH01 (sample SAMEA2452136, study PRJEB22498) | human gut metagenome | biome: human feces; feature: human gut; material: feces | place: Australia | collected 2012
TTTGGCATATTCATGCCAAAACACCTCGCGGGATAGTGGTGTGTGAACAGTAACCCTGCATCAGATATCTTTGTCCTGTGTCAAATTATTACAAACATGAAATGGAATATGTTTGAATTGTAGAAAGAAATGCGAAGAATAACAAAAAGATTAATAAATGTTACAGAAATATAAAATTTATGGTAATTAATCCTTGCGTTTTTGAGTGCGGTGTGTTAATATGTATAAGAATTAACTTAGATATTGCAAAAACATTAAGATATAGAAAGAAAATGTTACGAGGGTGAGAATTCATGAAGAAAAGAATTGTATGTCTTACATTAGCACTCCTGATGAGCGCAACACAGGTTGTTAGTGTAAGTGCTTCAAGAGAGGATGAATTGAGAGAAGAGCAGGCGATCACAAGTCAGCAGCTGGATGCTACATATTCCAGAATGGATGAGCTTGCATATGCGAAATCACAGCTTGAGAATGAGATTTCCGAACTGGATTCCAATCTTGTAAGTGTTATGGTTTCTATTGATACTCTTAAAGGAGATATCGATAATAAAGAAGTAGATATTATTAAGACAAAACAGGATCTGGCTAAGGCTCAGAAGGCGAGAGATAAGCAGTATGAGAGCATGAAGCTTCGTATTCAGGCACTGTATGAACAGGGTGGGGATGCAGCGTGGTTTCAGATGATGCTTAATTCAGAAGATTTAAGTGAACTTCTGACACGTGCTGAGAATACACAGCAGATGTATGAGCAGGACAGAAAGAATCTTGATAAATATGTGAATACTATTAATGAGGTGAATAATTTAAAGACTCAGTATGAATCTGACAAAGCAGAACTGGAAGAGATGAAGGCTTCTTATGAACAGCAGTCTTATGATCTTCAGTGCCAGATCGATCAGAAGAAATCTGAATCAGCCGATTATGAGAATGAAATTGCATATGCACAGCAGCAGGCGACAGAATATGCAAATCTGTTAGCGGAACAGACAGCTGAAATTCAGAGATTGGAAGCTGAAAGAATCGCAGCAGAAGAAGAGGCAAGACGACAGGCTGAGGAAGAGGCTGCAAGACAGGCGGCAGAAGAAGAGGCAGCAGCAAAAGCTGCAGAGCAGGAACAGGACTCCGAATCAGAAGAGGAAGAAAATGTAGAGTATGATGAAGACGGAAATGAGATTGAGAATACTGATGATGCGGATGATGAGTCTGAATCAGATGATGGTGTAGAATATGATGAAAATGGTGATCCTGTTGACAATGCAGGAGCTTCTGATGATGTAGAGTACGATGAGTATGGCAATGTGATTGATTCTGATAATACAGTTTCACCAGATGATTATGAGAGTGAACAGTCATCTGATTCAGATAGTTCTTCATCTTCAGGTTCAGGATCAGGATCTTCTGTAGTAGACTTTGCAACACAGTTTGTTGGCAATCCATATGTATGGGGCGGTACAAGCCTTACAGGTGGAGCTGACTGTTCAGGATTTACACAGAGTGTATATGCAAACTTCGGAGTAAGTCTTCCGAGAACTTCTTATGAACAGCAGAATGCCGGTACAGAAGTATCTTATGCTGATGCACAGCCGGGTGATTTGATCTGCTACGGTGGACACGTTGCAATCTATATGGGGAATGGACGTATCGTTCATGCATCGAACTCTGTAGATGGAATTAAGATCAGTGATAACGCAGCGTACAGAACGATTGTTTCTGTAAGAAGACTGGTATAATTAAATAAGTATAAATAATTAAATTTATAGGGGTTGAAAAGGAGTATCGCTAAGGGGGCTGATGCTCCTTTTCTTTATGTATAAGTTACCATTATTCCGCGAGGTGTTTTGGCATGAATATGCCAAAATTCCGAGACATACCGTGCGAATTTATGCGATCAGCATAAATTCTGTGCATCGCGAAGCGTGTTGCTGTGAACGGAGTGAACCGTAACCATGTATAATATTTTACCGATTTTCAGGTGGATTTTACCTTGACATAAAATTGGATGGATAGTACAGTTTATGTAACTGAAGAGATACATATAAAATTTTAAATCTGTTTTTGGAGACATCAGCGGGAAAGAATATTCTCATGAATTATCCGGATTATAGTTGAATAGTGAAAGCGAGGAATGATAAATGGCAAATGACCATGTAGAACACATAAGAATTGTACAGGAAACAGTTGCTGGCAAGGAGATTACTTTTGCACATGTAATGGGAGGGCCGGCTCCGGTCATATACCAGAAGCTTGGACTGAATCCGCAGGTGGATTACCGTTCATCTGCAATCGGAATTATGAATATGACACCGCCTGAATCTGCAGTGATCGCATCTGATATTGCGGTAAAAAGCGGAAATGTTTATCTGGGATTTGCAGATCGATTTACAGGCACACTGATCATTACGGGAGAGATTTCCGATGTAATGTCAGCGATGACTGAGGTTGTGGATTATTTCAGAGACACTTTGGGTTATGTAGTCTGCAAGATTACCAAAAGATAGGAAGTGTTGGGATGGCAGGGATGACAACCAGAGAATTACTGGAAAAGCTTTATAACCAGGATTATGAGAAATTAAAGGGAAAAAAGCTGCGTATGACCAGGGTAAGGGTTCCGGGAAAGGAAGTGTGCCTGGCGCATGTGATCAATCCTTCACAGAGCTGTATTTATCAGAATCTTGGTCTGCATATTGGAGTCCATGAGGGAGAAGACCACACAGGAGAAGCAATTGGAATGATTCGTTTTACCCCATGGGAAGCAGTGGTTGTAGCTGCTGATATTGCAGTGAAAAGTGCAAATGTGGAGATTGGTTTCATGGATCGCTTCAGCGGATCATTGATCCTTACGGGAGGTCTGACGGAAGTTCAGACTGCAGTGGAAGAAGTGGTGAAATTTTTTAGAGAGGTGCTTGGCTTTAAGACTTGTGCAGTTCACAAAAGTTAAAACATACGAAAAGTCAGTTATTCTGTACCGATGGTGCTTATGTAACTGCCGGAATAGCTGAGAGAAGTGAAAGGGACAGACATTAAATATGAAGAAAATATTTCTGATGGGCAGAAGTGAAGCAGGTAAGACTTCATTAACGCAGGCATTAAAAGGCGAAAAACTTCATTATGTAAAAACGCAGTATACGAATACGGATGATGATACCATTGATTCTCCGGGAGAGTATGCAGAGTCCAAGCATTTCAGCGTAGGGCTGGCCTGTTTTTCTTTTGAAGCAGATGTGGTGGCAATGGTACAGTCAGCAGATGAACCTTTCAGTTTGTTTGGCTATGGCAGTAATGCATTTATTCTGAGACCACTGATAGGAATCATTACGAAAATAGATTCTCCTTATGCGAATGTTCCAATGGTGCGTCAGTGGATGCTGAATGCAGGATGTGAAAGAATTTTTCTGGTAAACAATGTGACCGGAGAGGGGATTGATGAGCTGAGAGCGTTTTTGAATGAGGATGTTCCAAAGCTGAGTCTGGAAGAAGCAAAATTCAGACAGAGTCTTGGTCTGAATGAATGGGATCCGCTGCCGGAAGGTGTGGAATATTGAAAAATATATTGATAAATAGTTGACAAGCTTGTTGCAGGGTGTTATTATAATGACAGTATAATTCCATACAGAACATATTAAGTGCTGATACCACGAAAGAAGTGGTACAGAAAGAGGGAATCAGGTGAGAAACCTGAGCGATCCGGTCACTGTAACAGAGGAGCAAATCTCAGAATGTCCATTGTGCCATAGCATGAGAAGGAGAGAGGAGCGATGAGCCTGGAGCCAGGAAACCTGCTTGGTATGGCGAGGTTAAACTTCCGTGTAAAGTGTAACAACCAACTCCGTTGAATCCGCAGCTTCGGAGTGTTGTCTGCTTTTATCTGAAGGCAGACATTTTTTATGGAATGCGCCTGTTCTTTATGAATTATACATGATTAAATGGCAGGCGATACTACTTCGGATTTATTCGTTCCCTCCGCGCACTCATGAACGGATTTTTTTCTACCCCGGGGTAGCATCGCTCCCTCTTATTAATTTTAAATGTATGATCTGTGAAAAATACTGTAATGAATTTTCAATGCTTTGTTATGTGAAGAGAAATTGATAATTTATTAGAGTATTTTTTTTATTTCGTCCTCTGTCCTCTGATGGGTGGGATTGATGGAGACTGAGAAAACGGAATTATTCTGGAAAGATAAAAACTTACAACAGGAGAGGAGAGGTAGCAATGGAGAAACCTTATTGGGAAGGGAAAGAATATTCTTATTTCAGCCATAAGAAATGTGAATTTTTTCCGTGTCATAAGAATGCAGATCCGGATGATTTTAACTGTCTGTTCTGTTATTGCCCGCTATATGCCCTGGGTGAGAAATGCGGTGGGAATTTCCGGTATACGGAAAAGGGAATTAAAGACTGCACAAACTGTATGCTTCCGCATAAGCGAAAAAACTATGGATATGTCACAGGAAAATACCAGGAACTGGCTGATATGATGAAAAGAGCAAAGGAAAGTATCAGCAAATAAGAGGAGAATGCGTCGCTGCTTAGAACGGAGTGAACAGTAACAATGTGTCAGATTAGCACAAATAAGAAAGAACGATTTTCATTGTAATACAATGCTTGTTCTGCTAGAATAAGGATAGCAAAAGAGAAGAGTCTGTAAGATTTTCAAGTCTGTTCTGAGTTAGTATATAAAGCATTTCACACACATTTTCCACACTTTTCACATGCACAGAAGAAAATGCATCACAGGCATTTGACGTCTTTTCCTGGCGACATTTTCTTGTCGGCAGAGCTCTGCATTTCTACATAGAGCCGTCGGAAAACAGGGAAAATTCACTGTTTTCCGACGGTTTTTGTCATTGATCATGGTTGAAAAACAAAAAAGATATTGATATAATGATATTATATTTATGTAAAGGAGTTAACTACTACATGAAAAAAAGAAATACAGCGATACGCACATTGTCAGTTTTTCTGGCTTATGCAATGGTTTGTACATCGGTACCCGCTGCGGGTCAGGAAATGTTTGAATCCGGAGTCAACAGGGAGACAGAAGAAAATACATCAGATCTGAAAGAATTTCAAAGTTCACAGGCAGATGAATTTGGAACAGATACGGGATCGGATGCAGAATTGTTCGGAAGCGATGATGCAAAACAGGAGTTTCAGGATGGAGAAAACTCAGAAGAGGGTACAGACGGAATCAGGTATATTAAGGGCCGCCCGTTGACAGAAGAGGAAAGAAAGGAAGAACTGGAACCCTTTAAAAATTTAAAACCTTTGGATCCGGGAATTGAAGTGGAGAGTGATCTGACATCAGTTTATGCTGCATATGGAAATAGGGAGGCTGCATTTCCATCTTCCTATGATGCCAGAAAGGAAGGATTAGTTACGCCCGTAAAGAATCAGAATCCATTTGGAACCTGCTGGGCTTTTGGTATGGCAGCAATCATGGAGACTTCGCTTCTGGCACAGAACAAAGGAACCTACGATCTGTCAGAAGAACATTTATCATATTTTTTCTCCAACAGACAGAATGATCCTCTTGGAAATACCCCTGATGATAAGAATTATGTACTGGGAAATTATCACGTGATAGGAGGTAATGATCACCTGGCGGCGATTTATCTCAGTACATGGTCGGGAATGACCACAGAGGCCGATGTACCATTTCCTACGGATTCTTCGCATCAGAATGATCTGACTGTACAGATTCCGGAAAGTAAGGCTTATAATTCTGCAGCATATCTGAAAAATGCATCTGTTTCCAAATACAGTGAGGAACGTATGAAAGAAATGCTGCTGAATGACCATGCAGTATCTATTATGCTTTATATGAAGGAAAGCTATGTAAATCCGGACACAGCTGCATATTGTTATCCTGTTGGAAAATCAAATTCGACTGTAATTAATCATATTGTGACAGTGGTCGGATGGGATGATACGTATTCAAAGGATAATTTTCTTCCTGTTTCCAATGTAACATCTGATGGTGCGTGGATCATCAAAAACAGTTGGGGGGAGAAGAAAGGAGACGGAGGATATTACTATCTTTCTTATCAGGATCCCAATATCAGTAAACTTGTAAGTGCAGAGGCAGTGGCTGCTTCGAATCAAAAGTACAGGAATAATTATTTTTATGATGGTTCTTCAGCACTTTCAGTGATTCCGATACAGGCGGGACAGTCAGTAGCAGCAGTTTATGAGACAACTGCAGGAAAGGGAAAAGCAGAAGTCCTGGGGGAGGTTAATCTTGTTACAAACAGTGACAATGCCTGTTACAAAATTCAGATATACACTGATCTGACAGATCCATATGACCCGGAAAGCGGGACCGCTGCATATGCTGCTCCATATGAGTTTGAACAGCCAATCGCAGGTGTACAGACTATCAGTGTGCCAGAGGTGGTTTTGAAACAGGGAAGCAGATATTCTGTTGTGATCACAAACAGTGGGATTGACAAAATCAGCTTTGGAGTGGAAGCAAAGTCCAGTTATGGGAACTGGTTTACCTGTACGGCGGGGATAGAAACAGGGCAGACATTCTATAAGGGTGCATCGGAAACGGCCAGGTGGACAGATGGAAAGACGAAAAACTGGACGGCAAGGATCAAGGCACATACAAGGACCCTGAATCAGTCATGGGTGCCGGATACACCGGTATTTCAGGTGAAGGCATATAATTCCGGATATAACCTTATTTCATGGGAAAAAGTTTCCGGAGCTACAGGATATTATGTGTACAGAAAACCTGCAGCAGGTGGGAAGTGGTCCCAAATTGCAGATGTCGGGACATCGGAATTAAAATATAAAGATAGTAAGGTTACGGCTAATGCATCATACCGTTATACAGTAAAAGCATATTATGAAGCATCCGGAAAAAGATATTCAGGTAAATATAAAACCGGCGATGTGATTAAAGCAGCACCTGCAGTGCAGAAGGTTACTTCTGTGAAATCTGAGAAAAATGGAATCCGTATCCGGTGGAAGCCTCAGAAAAAATGTGACGGCTATTATATTTACAGAAAGAAAAAAGGTGGTTCCTATCAATTGATAAAGAAAATTTCCAATGGAAATAGTTCTTCTTATCTGGACAAAAAAGCACAAAAAGGTGTATCATACTATTATGCGGTAAAAGCATATGTTAAAGAGCCATATGGAAATACATACAGCAAATATAAAAGTTCATCTGCTGTAAAAAGAAAATAAGAAATGAAGGAAAGAGATTATGAAGAGAAGGTTTGGAGGAACAGTAATAGCAATGGTACTGTGCTTTATTCTGACAGTGGTTTCTGTTTATGCGGATGATGGAAAGGGTCAGAATCCGGATTATGTAACAGATTATTATATGATCGTACAGAGTACACAGGGCGGGGTAGATATTTATGATGAAGCAGACACTCAGAGTGTTAAACTGAATGACAGCAAGATCTCAAATGGAACTGCCATTCACGTTCTGGGTGAGAAGAATGGAGCAGACAATAAAAAATGGGCATATACACAGTACCATGGAATGAACGGATATGTTCCTATGGATGATCTGGATCCGGCTTCCAGAGAAGAAGCTGCCAATGAGGAATATCGTACTTTCGGAGGCAAAGATGTGGATTTCGAAGTAAAGGTTCATGGAAACGTATCGGTTTATAACGGACCTGGAGAGAAATTTGATCAGGTTTCAGGAACAGAGGGAATCGCAGATGGGACAACTGTACATATTTTTCAGCATGTTCAGGGAGAAGACGGAACAAACTGGGGGAAAACAGACACAGATGGTGTAACACAGGGATGGCTGAATCTTGATCGTGATACAGATTACGTAAATGAAAATGTATCCGCAGATGCACCGGAGGCTACAGGCACATCAGGAAATGTTCCGGTGGCTGCTGTTACACCAACACCGGAAGCAACTCCAACTCCGAAAGCCACACCAACACCAGAGGTAACACCTACAGAAAAAGTGACACCGACACCGGAGGCAACACCTACAGAAGAAGCAACACCGACACCGGAGGCAACACCTACAGAAGAAGCAACGCCAACACCGGAAGAAACAGAGAAGCCTGCTTCGACAGAAGACAAGGAATCCGATGATAAGCAGAGTCAGAAAACATCAGGAAAGAATGTAAAAGCAGATTCAGGAATGAAGAATCCTGTAATCTGGATTAGTGGTATCGGGATTATTGTTATCATAATTTTACTTATTTATTTCCTGAAGAAGAAAAAGTAAGAGTTAAAATCATTAAAGAATGCCGTCGACGGCAGAGAACAGTTACAAAATAAACAGTGGAACTAAAAGAGCAGCGCATCGGATGATGCAGCTGCTCTTTTTAGAAAATGTGTGTGTATAATTGAGACGTTATGAGGAAACCTCAAATCAGTCTTAATTAACAAAAACTATTAATGTGTGTGCATATATAGTCTACAATTTTTTTGCAATTTAATCAAGATGGAATTTTATAGAACGTGATATATTTGTTACTGTTCACACACCACTATCCCGCGAGGTGTTTTGGCATGAATATGCCAAAATCCCGAGACATACAAGCCAAAATTCCATTGCCGCAGGCAATCTGGAATGAATTTTGGCTATGTTACTGAGAACGGAGTGAACAGTAACATATATTTTTGAGGAAAGAGGCTATTCAGACTTTTTACTTGCGTAACTCTGGCGGGAAACGTATAATAGGAAAAAGCAATACTCGAGGGTGAGGAAAAGAGGATGAAGATAACAGAAGAACTGTTAAATGAGATGAAAATTAAGGATGAGAACTTTTCTGACGGTCTGATCAAGCCGGACGGCGATTACGTAAGAATACCCAGAGGACATCTTCATGGAATGATGGAATTGCTTCCATGGACAGAGAACGAAATCTGGAAAATGATCCCGGATGATGATTCTCCGCTGTTCTGGCTGATTGAGAAAACAGGATGCGTTCTTACGGATTATAATAATTCTATTGGCATGAAGATGACACCTGCTCAGCAGACTGTGTTTGATATGATGCGAAAACATGGGGTTCTTACAGATGATTATTACGATCTGACGAAACAGAGGGAGAAAGTAAGAGAAGCCAGAGAACAAAAAGAGAACAGGAAACAATAGTTAAGTGTATATGAATATATGGGAGTGCAGCGATGGAAAAGCATGCTCATTAAAGGCATCCGATGCAGAAAAAACAATATACGACATTAAAAAGCAGCATATCAGAGTTATGGATCATAACCTGATATGCTGCTTTTAACGTGTCTGAAGAAAAATGAAATGTCAATCATAAAAACAAAACAAAAACAACCAGAACAGAAGAAAAAACAAATAAAAAACAACATAAAAGTTCAGGATGTACATGTTGATTCATGTTGACTTCGCGATAGCCATAAGGTATAATGAATCTATATGAAAACATGGAGGATATTGCTGTCAGAATGATACCGGAATGTATTGGGGTCTGGTATGGGTGCAGCTTTTATTCATGAGAAAGGAGTAACATGGAAAAATTTCAAACATCAGATATTCCCAAGTCTCCCAGAATTCAGAAACTGGTAGATGCATTGTATGAACATATGCCGGTGATCGAATCAGCCAGAGCAAAGCTGATCACAGAATCTTATAAGGAAACAGAAGGAGAACCGATCATCACACGCAGAGCAAAGGCTTTTGCGCATATTCTTCATAACATTCCGATCATTATCCGTGACAATGAACTGATTGTCGGAAGCAGTACGATTGCGCCGAGGGGATGTCAGACATTTCCGGAGTTCTCTTATGAGTGGCTGGAAGCTGAACTGGATACAGTTGCGACCAGAATTGCGGATCCTTTTGAGATTGCTGAGGAGACCAAAGCCGAACTTAAGGAGGCAGATAAGTATTGGAAAGGGAAAACAACCAGTGAACTTGCAACTTCCTATATGGCACCGGAAGCAATCAAGGCAATTGAACACAATATTTTTACACCTGGAAATTATTTTTACAATGGTGTAGGACATGTAACAGTTAAATACTGGGAAGTACTGGAAACCGGTTTTGAGGGAATCATGGAGAAGGCTCAGAAAGAGCTGGATGGATGCAGTGTCGGTGACGGTAATTATGCAAGAAAGTCTCACTTCCTTGAGGCAGTGATTTTAAGCTGTAAGGCGGTGATCGATTATGCAGGCAGATATGCAAAACTTGCGCAGGAAATGGCGGCACAGACAAGTGATCCGGTAAGAAAACAGGAACTTTTTGTTATCGCAGAGAACTGCAGCAGGGTACCGGCAAAGGGTGCACAGAATTTCTATGAGGCATGTCAGTCATTCTGGTTTGTACAGCAGCTTCTTCAGATGGAATCCAGTGGACATTCTATTTCACCGGGGCGCTTTGATCAGTATATGTATCCATATTATAAGAAGGATATGGAAGCAGGAACTATTACCCGAGAGTTCGCACAGGAATTGATGGATTGCATCTGGGTTAAATTAAATGACCTGAATAAATGTCGTGATGCGGCTTCAGCGGAAGGATTTGCAGGATATAGCCTTTTCCAGAATCTGATCGCGGGTGGTCAGAATAAAGAGGGAGAGGATGTAACTAACGATCTTTCTGTTATGTGTATTCAGGCATCCATGCATGTGCATCTTCCGGCTCCATCACTTTCTGTGAGAGTATGGAATGGTTCTCCGCATGAATTCCTGATAAAGGCAGCCGAGCTTACGAGAACAGGAATCGGACTTCCTGCATATTACAATGATGAGGTGATTATTCCGGCACTGCAGAACAGAGGCTTATCTCTGGAGGATGCCAGAGAGTACAATATCATCGGATGTGTGGAACCGCAGAAAGCCGGTAAGACAGAAGGGTGGCATGATGCCGCATTCTTTAATATGTGCAGACCTCTGGAACTTGTTTTTTCGAATGGTATGGATAAAGGTGAGATGGTGGGAATCCCTACCGGCGATGTCACTCAGATGAAGACCTTTGATGAATTCTTTGACGCATATAAGAAACAGATGGAATACTGCATTTCCCTGCTGGTGAATGCAGATAATGCTATTGATGTAGCTCATGCGGAACGCTGTCCGTTACCATTCCTTTCCTGTATGATAGATGACTGTCTGAAAGAAGGCAAGTCTGTCCAGGAAGGTGGAGCTGTTTACAACTTTACAGGTCCTCAGGGATTTGGAATCGCCAATATGGCAGATGGACTTTTTGCAATCCGCAAACTGGTCTATGAGGATAAGAAAGTATCTATGAAAGAACTTAAGGAAGCTCTTGCATGGAACTATGATAAAGGACTGGATGCGCAGTCCGCCGGTGATATGACAGAGATGATCATGAAGGCAATGCAGAAAGCAGGCAGAAATGTGGATGCTTCCACTGCAGAAGGACTTCTGAAAACTTTCATGGGGATGAAACCGGGTGAACAGAAGACACAGAGATTCAAAGAAATCCACGATATGATCGATGAAGTTCCGAAATTTGGAAATGATATTCCGGAAGTTGATTATTTTGCAAGAGAAGTTGCCTATACATATTCCAAACCGCTTCAGAAGTATAACAATCCAAGAGGCGGAAAGTTCCAGGCAGGTCTGTATCCTG
>OJNH01002871.1_pt1 | contig 11554 bp, 13 predicted proteins | sample 1597361 | NCBI WGS metagenome assembly OJNH01 (sample SAMEA2452136, study PRJEB22498) | human gut metagenome | biome: human feces; feature: human gut; material: feces | place: Australia | collected 2012
TTTCCGAAGCATCTGACTATCCACTTTGCAGGTAATATCTTTACAAGGGTCTTTCGATTCTTCCAAAGGAGAATTTCGCTTATGTGGTGTTACGGCTGATGTTGGCGGACATTCTTACATGAACTATCTGAAAGTTCCTGTTAAGGTGGATGAACTTTGTGCGATTCTGCAAAAGAAGCAAAAGAAAATGGGAACATTTCGGGAACAATACGAATTGAGCTTTAATGCTCACCTTAATTTAGTAACTATTCATCCGTGGGTGGACGGCGACGGAAGAACGGCTCGATTACTGATGAACTACATCCAGTTTTGTTATCACCTTTTTCCTACTAAGATATTCAAAGAGGATAGGGAAGAATATATCCTTTCTCTACGCCAATGTCAGGACAAAGAAACCAACCAGCCGTTTTTGTCGTTTATGGCAGGGCAGTTGAAGAAATCGCTTTCTTTGGAGATTGAAAGGTTTAAAGCTTCGCAAAAGAAAGGATTCTGTTTTATGTTCTGATATTATATTAAGCAAAGAATTACTATTTACGAATTTGGGTAACTTTGTGTAGAATTAAAAAAAGTTTAATATGGACTTGGCGGGAATTTATCATAAAGCAAATATTTTGATTGCTCAGACTTACGGTATAACAGGTGTACCGGAAAAAGGATATGTTATCGTTACTGTTAATAATGTTAGATATATTGTATATTTCTACAAAATAGAAAGTGGCTGGAATATTGAGAAAGTAGAAGAATGCTTATAACTGAATTCTGCCTCGAGTGGTGAACTATGTTCACCGCCCCGGCTTTTCAAATTCATTTCTTCTTCGTGCAGTGCTCTGTTTCAAACTTTCGCAATGTGGTTACGCTGAATCTTTTCTTAATGAACTTTTGGACATCGGATGCTTTGTAATACACTTCACTCCCGACAAATGCGTTCTCTAATTTTTCCCCATGCAGGTGTATTCGACAAGCAGCTATCTTGTATCGTATAATACATCTCCCGAAAGCGTGACATTGGTATAGTAAAACTTAATATATTCTCATGGATATAGCGACGCACGGAGGGGTCAAACAGTCCAATAAATGTACGTTTCCCATTTTTGCTGTTTTCCAATGTTGCTTCTGAAAAAATAGAAGAACATCCCGAACCAAATTTTGCAGTAATTGCATCATCCGAATTGTTATCGTAAAATGTCCATGAAGCAAGTCCTGAAAGCATATCAGGGGTAGCCAAAAAGAAAATCCCCACTACATTATTAAAGTTTTCAAGTTCAGTAATGGGTGAAATATTCAAATACTGCCTTGTCGTAATCTGCACATTTGCCTTTTCTACGAAATCAAGAACCAATTCTGAAGATTTCTTATATTTTTCTTTGCTTGAAACAAACATAGGCATTTTTTCATTCATGGTCGAAAAACCAGTATAGAATTTACCACCCATACACCCGATTCTATCGGCACTCAAAGAGATTGGTTCACCACCAATCAGCTTTTCAAACTCCTTAAAAAAACAACCGTTGATTTTTTTCAAATCATCATTAATCTGTTTATCAGAATACCAAAAAGCAAAGGGTAATTGTACCTTTTCTCCGAAAGCCTTTTGGATATTTTCTATAAAAACACTTACTTCCATTTGGTTACTCATTACATTATTTCTATATTTGTCATGACAAATATAGTCATTTGTTTGATATGACAAATATGTTTTTCAGCTTTTAACAAACTAAATAATATGGATATAGATAAAATGGTAAATCATAAAATAGCCAAACTTTCGGGTATAATCAAACGTCAAATATATCAAATTATATCAGAAGAGGGGCTGGACATAACGCCGGAACAGTGGGTTCTTTTAGTCAATTTATGGGAAAACGATGGTCAGACTATTGGTGATTTAGTTACACAGTCGCAAAAAGACTTTGCCAATGTTACGAGAATAGTTGAAAAATTATCCAAAAACGGATATATCATCAAGCGGAAAAATCATAAAGATGGACGGAGTGTTCTTTTATACTGCACCGATAAGGTAAAAACAATTATGCCGCATATAAATAAATGTCAAATGCTATCTCTAAACATCTCATTAAAAGGTATATCACAAGAAGAACAAGATACATTTCTTCATATCTTAGACAAGATTGAAAAGAATTGTATCAATTATCTGAACCCAACCAAGTAAAATTATCGTGCCAATTGACAGATTGCATATAACACCGCAATTTCCGTCCGTTGTGCAGTTGCAAACAACAGAAAATATGGAAAGCGTAAAACAACGGTTGTTATCAGGGTAAAAAGTGCCGTGAAAGTTCGTTCTTTCGGAAAAAGAGATTATATTTGCAAATGAGAGAGTTATTTGACAGCATAGCACCGCAAACCGCTGAAAACCGTACGGTTGCCAATCCGTTACTGTTATTTCTCAAATACTCCGCTAAATGTTTATTCCTCAAATGGTTGTGTCAAACCGCTGAAAATCTAAAATATAATTCGGAATATATATAGTTTCTTTGTGCTTGGATGGATGGCGCAGATAGGAAACATAAAAAAAGAGCCATAAGCATTTTTTTATATTCATGGGAAATGTTTGTCCGTGATATTTTAATAGGTTGTTTCCTTTACAGTTACAAAATAATGAAAAAACGGATTAAAAAACTATTTCCATGATTAAATTTGCCGGAATACTTATATTATATGAATTCTCTGGCTCTTTTTTATGTTAAACTTGCTTTAAGTGGTATAGGACTTGATTAATGTCTATTTTAACGCCTTGATTACCTGTGGCATCATTGTCCAAATGGTATTTTCATCTTGAGCGGTGAAGAAGTTACCATCTATCTCTGATTTCTCATCGGTAGCTGTTCCGTTTTGAATAGCTGACTTGGCTAATGGGTGAACTGCTACTTTTTTTCCTTTGGTTATACCGGTAAAGTCAAACATCATTGCACCGGCACAATGTCCGATCATCATTTTCCCTTTATCCCCGAACGTTTTAATGACTTGCATCAAATCTACATTATAAGGCTTATCGGCATTCTGCTGAAATACAGGCACTGCATCGCCACAAGAGAAAACGAGTGCGTCAAACTCATCTTCGTGTCCCTTCAAATTAGCAATCACATCATCCACTGTTAGGTTGATTCCTGAATTTGTTTTAATCTCCTTCGTATCCGATACGGCAAATACTTTATATGAAATGCCATTCTCGAAAAATGCTTCCAAATATTGGAATAATCCACAACCATTTACCGGATTCACTGCTAAAACTGCAACTTTCTTTGCCATAATCATAATTATTTAAATGAAACAATAGTTATTATTAGTAAGTTTATTACTTTTGTGATGCAAATGTATCTTTCTTGTTTGAGAAATGCAATAACGTGCTTGAAAATAAGGAAGTTACATAGAGGTAACTATTGCTGAAACTCAATAAAATACAAAACGTTAAAGAATGAAAAACTTTCATCCGACGGGGAATTGTCCGATAAGAGATGTGCTTAGCCGCTTGGGAGATAAGTGGTCGATGTTGGTGCTTATTACGCTGAACGCAAATGGAACTATGCGTTTTAGTGATATCCATAAAACGATAGAAGACGTCTCTCAAAGAATGTTGACTGTTACATTGCGTACTTTGGAATCAGATGGATTGGTTGAACGGAAAGTATATGCTGAAGTACCTCCTCGTGTGGAGTATTGCCTGACAGATACAGGTGGTACCTTGATTCCTCATATTGAAGGACTGGTGGGATGGGCTTTGGAGAATATGAATATTATTTTGGACCATAGGAAAATGAGTCGGTAACATTTTTATTTTGTGACAAAATAGAAAATATGGAGATAAAACTAGTAACTTCAGATAAAAAAGAATTCCTTGATTTATTACTCTTGGCTGATGAACAAGAAAGTATGATTGACCGATATTTGGAACGCGGTGATATGTTTGTTCTTTATGATGATGGGTTGAAAGCTCTTTGTGTGGTGACACGTGAGGGAGAAGGTGTTTATGAAATCAAGAATATTGCTACTGTTCCTTTCTTCCAACGACAGGGGTACGGAAAACGTTTAATAGAGTTTTTATTTGAATATTATCAGGGGAAGTGCTCTGAAATGTTGGTGGGCACAGGAGATGTGCCTTCTTCCAGATCATTCTATGAACATTGTGGTTTTGCGATTTCTCACCGGATAAAGAATTTCTTTACTGACAACTACGATCATCCGATGTATGAGGAGGGTGTGCAGTTGGTGGATATGATATATTTGAAGAAAACATTTTAGTGTGTAACGATGGAAATAGATATCAATCGTTTGGTGAAAGAATATGGAAATATGATTTCCATGATTGCTCACCGGATGATTCTGAATAAAGAAATCGCCCGCGAAGCAGCACAGGAAGTGTGGTATGAACTTTGCAAAAGTATCACTAGCTTTAAAGGCGATTCGGAGATTTCTACATGGATATACACTATCGCTCGTCGCACTATTGGTAGATATGCAGCATGTGAAAATGTCGGAAATCGAATATTTTCGTTCGTTGCCGGAATTTGAATATTCCGGTGGGGAAGAAGCGAAGCGGGAATGGATAAAAGAAAGGTGCGATTGGTGTATCACCGCTTTAAATCATTGTCTGAATAATGATGCTCGTCTGATTTTTATCTTTAGAGAAAATATCGGGTTGCCTTATCGACAGATTGGCGAAATCATGGAACTGAAAGAAAGTAATGTGCGGCAAATCTATAATCGTTCCATTCAGAAAATCACAGCTTTTATGAATGATACTTGCCCGTTATATAATCCCGATGGTGCTTGTAAATGTCGCATTTGCAAACCGGTATATTCTATTGATATGGATAAAGAATATACAATGGTGCAACGAATGATGAGGCTTACCGATTTATATAGGAAGTTTGAAAAAGAACTACCGAGGAAAAATTATTGGGAGAAATTCTTGCAGTAAGTTGTCACAAAGCTCATTTGCTTTTCCACTAACTATATGTATAATTAAAAAACATATAGTTATGAGTAAAATTGACTTTTTAAAGGAGCAGATTATAGAAGCTCGCACATTTGTGAATCGTTTGATGTCTGAATTGCCGGAAGATTTGTGGTATGTTATTCCTGAAGGAACAGATTCTAACTTTATTTGGCAAGTGGGACATTTGCTTGTTTCACAGAATTTTCATACACTGACAGCTGTTACCGGGGTGAACGAAAAGGTGGGGCGGTTAGTGCCTATCCAAAAATATAATAGAATATTCAATGGTATGGGAACATTGCATCGTTCCATAGAAAAGGACTTGATTCCAGTTGCTGAATTGAGAGAACAAACGGAAATAGTTCATCAAATCTGTATCGAGAATCTGGAAACTCTGAATGATGATGTTTTGGCAGAGTGCTTGCAGCCTCTCCCGTTTAAACATCCTGTTGCAGAAACTAAATATGAAGCATTGTCGTGGAGCTTTAAACATGAAATGTGGCACAGTGCAGAAATGGAAGCAATCAAAAGAGAGTTGGGGTATCCAATCGTTTGGATGGAGGGGTAAATATTCGGTTATATTATCTAATTTTTATGAGCTTAAAAAGCTATGCTTTATGACTGCCAAAGCTATGCTTTAAGGATGCTAAAGCATAGCTTTAAAGTGCATTATACATAGGAAGTTTGATTTATTTTCCAAGGCTTCACTTTTTCTTTAAAAACTCTTATTCATCGGTGATAGCGGGTGAAGGGTTTGTATTTCACCCGCCTTTTATTCGGATTTCTTGTACTTCAGTTTTGTTTTGACAATGGGGAGTTATATTAAAATAGTAAGTTTCTTTATGTGAAATTTGTGTGGACGAAATACTATTCGTATTTTTGAATTTACTATTGGTAGAAGTAAGTATATAAGCTTACTTTTAAAAGTAAATAGTTTGAGATATGAGTATATATGCTGCAATTTCGGCTTATATAGTTGTTTCGACTTCATTATCGAAAAAGGCTCTTGTCGAGTTGTCTATAGGAGTAAAATGTTTTTTTAGAAAAGACAGCTGCTGATTGTGATGGTTCTTGGGGCAGATTAGTTATTGAATGTGTAATGAAACACCCAAATGACGCATTGAGGATTGCAATAGGTATTGGTGGAATGAGAATAGTTGATAAAGAACTTGACATGATGGATGGTTATGAATTTATGAAGGTAATTAATGGATGTAGTACTGATAACGACAAAATTTCAAAGGTATGATTAATAAAATTTCGATAAAAGGTCCCGCCAGTTATAAGAATATGGCTGTTTTTGAAACTGACAAGAATATAAACTTGATCTATGGACTTAATGGCTCCGGCAAAAGTACATTGTCAGAATTCCTTAGAAAGAGAACTGATAATGAATACGCAGAATGTTCTATTTCGCCATTGTTAGATGAAGATGCAGAAGAAATTCTCGTTTATAATGAGAACTACGTGAATGATGTGTTCTATAGTTCCGATACTCAAAAAGGAATTTTCTCTTTATCAAAGGAGAATGCAGGAGCTAGAAAAAGAATTGATGCTGCTAATGCTGCATTGCAAGTTGCAAACAGAGATTTTCAAAAACAAGAATTACTACAAGAAAAAGAATTAGAAGCTTGGACTTCAACAAAATCAATATTTGCTAATCGTTTCTGGCAAATTAAAACACAATACACTGGTGGCGATAGAGTTCTGGAGTATTGTTTTACAGGTTTGAAAAGCAGTAAAGAATTATTGCTGAATCATATCGTTGGGTTGGCAAAACCATCTAATAAGCTTGTTGATTCTATTGATCAATTGAAAGAAGAAATACAACGACTGAATGAAGCTAAAGGGACTCAAATCCCACTTATTCAGGAAATCACATTTTCTGCAGGAGGCATTGAAATAGATTCTTTATTTAAAGAGGTTATAACTGGAAATGCTAATAGTCGTGTTGCTAAATTGATAGATAGTCTTCATAATTCGGATTGGGTAAAGGTTGGCTTAAGTTTTGATACAAAAGATATTTGTCCATTTTGTCAGAGGCCATATCTTGACGATGATATAATAGCGGAACTAAGGTCATATTTTAATGAAGATTATGAAAAAGCAGTAGCAGATATAGAGAGTAAGGGAAAGACATACAAAGACTCTATTGATTTAATTCCAGATATTGATGCTTTTACTAATATTCCAATTATCCATGAGTTAGAGCAGACCTTTGCATTGGCCTTTAGAGCATATAAAGAAGCGGTAAACTCTAATCTGATTGAAATACGTAAGAAGTATCAAACCCCAAGTCAAATAGTTGAATTAGAAAATACTTCAACCAAATTAGGTGTTGTTAATAGTATTATACAGCAAGCTAATGCTATTATTGTAGAATTCAATAAAAAAGTGGTAGGTATTGATGGTGAACTTGCTATTATAAAGAAAAAATTCTGGAATAGACTGCGTTATGATTATGATCAATCTGTTACTGACTATAATAATCAAAAGGCTTCTACTGAAAATAAAATACGAGCATGCGAAACTGCAAAACAACATGTTCAAAGTCTGATAGATGAACAAAAGGCGATTATAGAAGCAGAACAGCAAAGCGTTGTAAATATAGAGGAGTCCATTAACCATATAAATACTATGTTGGTTGACATGGGAATAATAGACTTTAAAATCACAAAATGCAGAGAAGAGGGCTTGTATCGTATTGTGAGAGGAGAAGATGGAAATTCTGTATTCAGGACGTTAAGTGAAGGGGAAAGAACTATTATCAGTGTTTTGTATTTTGTGGAAACATGTCAGGGAATACTGGATAGGAGTAAGACGCAGAAGAAGCGTATTATTGTTATTGATGATCCTGTTTCAAGCTTGTCCACTATGTATGTGTTCAACATCGGTAGATTGTTGAAAAACGTTTTTTATCCTGAACTTATTAAAGATAGCACGCAGGAAACTGGCTTCTTAATGAAGCGTAAGTTTGAACAGGTTTTTATTCTAACTCATAGTCTTTATTTTTTCTATGAGATGACGGATATGCGTGAACCACAACGTCACGCGTACCAATCTTTATTCAGGGTTTCTAAATCTGTGGCAGGTAGTAAAATTGAGACTATGCATTATGAACATATTCAAAGTGATTATCATACATATTGGATGACTATCAAAGATCCTGATACGCATCCTGCCTTGATTGCCAATTGCATGAGGAATATTATAGAATATTTCTTCAATTTTGTAGAAAAGAGGGATTTGAATAATGTCTTTATTCAAGATAAATTCAAGCAACCCAAATATCAAGCTTTCCAACGTTATATTAATAGAGAGTCTCATTCTCTTGGTCAAAATATTAATGACTTTAAAGATTTTGATTACAATATATTTATGGATGGGCTAAAAATGGTTTTTCTAGAAATGGGTTATTCAGAGCATTATAAAAAGATGATGAAATTGAAATAATCACCGTAATAATTGAAATAATCACTGTAATGATTTGAAATAAACATTGAGAAGAAAAAAATAATCTATTAGCATCTTTTCATTAGCTTATAGCAAAATCAAATATCATTATAGCAAAAAGAATTATGCTTATAGCTAATGAAATATTGATCCTGGTGGAAGGGTAGGTGAAGAGTTAGCCCTTCACCCTGTATCTCCGATGAATAAAAAGTATCGGAGCAAGGTGAAGGGTGAATTGCTTATTAAAAAATACAAGAAAAAAGCCATTTGTTAAGTATTTCAGTTCCATTATGGTTATTATCAGGCACCGTAATTAATCTTAGCTTTCGTTTCCCCTTGTAGTAATATGGATAGAAAGGAAGCGATCATCATCGTCTGATTCTCCTTTTGGATCAGGATGTGAATTTCCCCCAATGGTTTATTCATTAAACCAATCTATCTTCTTTGAAAAATACATTACCATTGCAAGGATAATAAATAATCCCAAGCTGCCTGCCAGTAACGCAAAAGTTTCTAGCTGAATAAGAACAAATATATAAAGATAAAGTATACCTAATAGTCCGGACATGATTAATGACGGTTTCTTTTTCTTGGTGATTCCGAACATGTATCCGCCTACCAGTATAATAGTCAGTGCAGAAGATAACAAATAGGCAGGGTTGAAACCGATGTGTTCAGAGAAGGAGAGGAGCAGGCTGTAGAATAGGCAGAGTGCCAGTCCTACCAATAAATACTGCAAGGCATGAATGCGGGTCTTGTTCATGATTTCAGTGAAGAAGATAACTCCGAAAGTCAGTAGGATAATCAGAATGGCATACTTTGCGGAGCGCATGGACTGCTGGTACTGTTCCACCGGAATTTTGAAGTTTACACCAAAACTGGAGTTTTCAATATCCTTGATGTTCGAGGTGTTGTAGTCAGCCATCACCTGCGAGTAATTTCGGTTCAAGTTTAAGACTTGCCATTGTGCGGAAAATTCCTTCTCCGTAATATTCCGGTTGTTAGGCAGATAGTTCCCGGTGAAGCTCGGTGTATTCCAGTTGGCTTTCAGGTCTACACGGGTTGTTTTACCCAACGGGATAAAGTTGAGTGACTGTGAACCTTTCAGTTTGATTTTTATTTCGTATGGCAGTTTTTTGTTCTGCTTCAACTCCGACAAATTAGCGATCGCATGAACTCCGGTGTTAGCTATTCCTCTGTTGTCCATACCCGGCTCGAATATATAAACAGAATCTCCCAAGGTGATGCTGATTTGTTCGCTGATACCCCGCATATCGGTTAGGTTCAAGCAAATAGCCGCCCTGTCAAACTGCAACTGGTCCATGTCTATTCTGCTCTTTTTCAATTCTTCCGAACTGAATGACCCTTTCAATGTCAGTTCCGATTGATATACATTGACCTCATAGATACTTCTTTTCAGGATTTCGGTCTTCAGTTGTCCGTTGACCATAAGCTCGTCAGGAAAAAGTATCAGGTCTTTGATGGAAACCTTCTTCTCACCGTTGTTTTCAGTGACAACCGGATACTGGAGATTCAGGTAAGGGCCAGTGATGGTCTGTGCAAGACTCCATTTTTCGCTTACCTCGTCGATAGCTTCTTCTTGGGTTCGTCCCCGTTCGGAAATAAGATTCTCAATCATAAACATGGGTATCATCAGGAGAAGGATTAATAATCCGATGATGACAACCTTGATTGTTTTGGAGAAACGGTGGAGGCATCCCATAGGTTGCTGCGCCTGTTGCTCATTTAAATTTTCATTGAAAGCGTCCATAAGCCAGTAGTGTTTTGATGAATTATTTATTTTGATTTTAGAAATTTCTCTAAGGCTTCAATATGCGATTTGAAAGCTTCTCTGCCTTGCGGGGTTGCCTGAAAAACAGTCCGTGGTTTTCGTCCGACAAAACTTTTGTTGCATACGATATATCCCAATTCTTCCAGGGCACGGGTATGACTGGCGAGGTTGCCATCGGTCAATGCGAGCTGCTCTCTCAGAAAATTGAAATCAGCTTCCTCATTAACCATCAGAACAGCCATGATACCCAGTCGTACCTTGCTTTCGAATGCTTTATTAATATATTGGAATGCTTCTATCATTTATGATCTCTTTCTTTCGTAGTGTAAATAGAACAATATACCATAGAGGATATGGAAACCGCCGAAACCGATGGTCCAAAACAATAATGAATGACCTTCCCAAAAACAGTCTACGACGCCCAAACAGATGAAAGCATAACCTAACCATATGATGCTGGAATAAGTAAACTTGGAAACGTTGACCAGTGCCAGCCCATAAAATAGAAGCATGACCGAAGCCAGGATGTCATAATACTCGTGCATAAGGATGGAAATACATAAAACACCTCCGGTCAGCATCGGAAGAGAGAAATTCCACAATGCCCGGTAAGTGAGGCGGCTGAAAAATTTTTGCCCTGTCTTCTTGGATTTGTAATAGGACAGGATGCAAGCAGTGACCGCAGCAGCTACCAATACGAGCGAGGCTATTATAGCCATCAATTCAAGGGCAACAATTAAATGAGTGTCCGGTGTAATAACTTGTGTGGCGATATATGCGCCAACTAATGCATAAATGCCCGCCATGATTGCAGCGAGACCACTTAGAGAGATAAACTTTGAGGACTTTTCCATCAACTCTTTTATCTCATTTACCGATTCTAATGCTTTATCTTTATTCATGTAAAAAGTACTTTGTGATACAAAGTAAAATAAAACATTTAAGATGAACAAGATTTTATCTGATTATTTCAATAAATAGGTTCAAAAAAGAAGTTGGATAGATGAAATTAGTCAAATATTTGACTAATTCGACGAAGATACGTATCTTTGCGCCCGAAAAGGTAAAAACGATAATAAAAATGAGAGAAGGAGCGGAGTTCAGAGAACTCATGTTGCAGGTTGTCCGTACACGTATGGCTTTTCGTCGGTCTATGCAACGAACATTAAAGAAGAATAATGCAGGTATTACATTTGAGATGCTTCAAGTATTGAGCAGTTTATGGCACGAACAAGGCATCAGCCAGCAGATATTGGCGGAGCGTATAGCGAAAGATAAAGCATGCCTGACTAACTTGATGAACAACCTGGAAAAGAAAGGATACGTCTGCCGGAAAGAAGACCCGAACGACC
>OJNH01002883.1_pt1 | contig 11512 bp, 7 predicted proteins | sample 1597361 | NCBI WGS metagenome assembly OJNH01 (sample SAMEA2452136, study PRJEB22498) | human gut metagenome | biome: human feces; feature: human gut; material: feces | place: Australia | collected 2012
AAGATTCCATTCAATACAAGAAATGCGGAACAGAAATTTCTGTTCCGCATTTCTTGTATTGTAAAATTCTGAAATATCGTTATTTCACTGTCGAGATTGCAACTCTGTTCCATGACTTTGTTGAGAACACATCTCCGACTCCACATCCTTGGGTTGAAATACGTAATTCTGATATTCCAAACTTGTTGACCAACATTTTCTTGACCGCATTAGCGCGAGCCAAAGATAGCTTTTGGTTCAGTCCTGCAGGTCCCTCAGGAGAAGCATAGCCTTTTATCATAACCTTTGCCTCAAGATTTGCCTTCAGATAAGATGCCACTCTTTCCACGTTAGGCCTCTGTGAATTTGGTATAATAGATTTACCTTGCGCAAAGAACACACAACTTTCTTTTTCAACATTCGGTTTCGCCACTTCGGCAGCTGCTGCCTTGTTGCGATTGGCATTTAGTTCGTCCTGGAGTTTACGTAATTCTGAATCTTGTTTTGACAACGCTAATTTCAAGCGTTCATTTTCTTCTTGCACAGACTTAAGGGAGGAGTTGAGGGCAGCAACCTGCTCGCTATGAAGAGCATTGATAGCATCAACATCTGGTGTTTTTTTCCATGTGCTGGTCTTGCCGAAGCTATACTTCAAACCCAGTTCTGCAGACAAAATTTTGTCGTAATTCTGGAAAGAATAACGATGACTTGAAGAACCGTCAGAAACACCGTCAGCTTTAGATTCCACAACAATCGCATTGACATCAAGGAAAGCATCAAGATTCTTACATATTCTGAATGTGTTCATTAAACCTACCTGAATATCTAAAGCATAAACGTCCTTCGTCATATTGCGAAGCAAACCAGCACCAGGATAAACGATTACATTCCAGAAGCGGTTTTCGCTATAACCACAGATAAGATTAGACATATTGAAAAGAACCTGACCATTGATTACCCAATAATTCTTCATGTTTTTCTTGTTGATCGAAGCGCGGTCAGAGACAACACCTTTGCCATTCACTCCCTGAAACTTGATGCGAGTGCCAACACCTGGAGTGAACCACTTGCCTACGCCTACTCCAAACCCTAATGAAGTGCGAAATCCTCGGAACAAATTCTGAGACAATCCCAATCCTTTTTCCTGGCTTCCAATAAAGGAAGTTCCGTCTATACCTGCAGTAACGAACCAATTAGACATGAAATCATTCGTAGCTACAGAATGTTTCAGAAATGGTGTTTCAGTTTGGGCGACACAAAACAGACATGTACACGAAACAATTAAAGAAAGTAGTAACTTTTTCATGATTTTTATTTTTAAGTTTAAGTATTCTATATAAATGACACAAGTAGACCTACGCAAAAGTACAAAATATTTCTATATAATTGAAGAAAAAACGCTGATTATTCTTTCATTTTTTGATTATAAAATAAGAGAACATACAGGGACCGAATACTTTCAGCAACTTTCTTACTACAACAACCATGAACCCAAATCGGTCATTAGGTAGTAAATGGCATCTTTTTTATTACTTCTTATTGTCTTTTGTTTTCTATAAGGCATCTATTGCTTGTTTTTAGCTCAAAATAGTCCGCTATTATTCCTCAAAAACAAGTAGCTTCTGCTCTCCTAAAAATTCAGGCGTGTTTGGCTGCTCCTAAATGCCTATCAGCCACAAACATTGAAAATTCAAAGCATTTTTAAATGAAAGAGCCGTGGCGCAAAACAGCAGAAAAGCGAGGAAATGTGAAGAGATACAAGAAATAGTTTGTACCTTTGCCACCGAAACATGGTTCATAAATGGTGTCTTTATTTATGGATGCTTTTATTTACTGTGGATTAAGTGGCGGCACTCGGAGGGATACCGAGTGCCTTTTAAATAAACTTTCAGAACAAAGAAAGTTCAAGAACATACTGTTTGGGCAGCAATAAGGAAGGAAGAGAAGGTACTTTTATATTGAGTAGTTCTTTGGGTTCCAACTTGTGCAATCCTCCTCCATATTCACGACCATTAGTTGCAAATTGTTCACTTGTAACCTCATTCAAAGTTTGCCATACTTCATTTAGCAGTTTTGTGTCTGTCAGACATTTTAAATAATTGTCTTTGGGGTACAGGAGCAAATATACATTGGTGGTGATGGCTTTGGTTTTGTTCAGTATGAAACGAAACATCTTCTTTGAAGAATCACCACGCCCCATATAAGGAACTACAAACGGTGCAGGTTTTCTGTCTTCGCAGAAATACCATAATGGACGATGGCTGCATATGTAACCTTTGTTTACTCCACGTTTTACTCCTTCTTGTATATACTCCCATACACTCGGATATTTTTCTTTTAGGACATCTTCAGGCAAATTACATGAGAACAAATATTGTTTTTGTGTCAATGCCACATTTCCGTCATTGTCAGAAGATATAATATCTTCTTTTAGATATCTTGGACTTGGAAGTACAGGCTTGAGAAATTTCGACGGTATATGGTATTTTTCTATGGTATCCATGTTCATCACAAAAAAACTATTGTCTCCTGTCGCAATTCCACGTTTTACAGTAAAAAAGTTTCCTAATTTACAATCATCATTACTTGAATAGTTCGTCGTATCTTCTACAAATAAATTAGACCATTTGCAAGATGCTGTTAAACGTTTTCTTTCTATCTTCATTTTTCTTGAAGGAACATTCACATCTTCTCCACATGAGAATTCTATCTCTTTTTCAGACGGCTTGCCCTTTCTGAAGAAAATGATTGTAGAACTTACAAGTGCATCATCAAATTGTACATCATCAGCCTTGAATTTATGAACACACAAAAGGTCTACACATTCGAGCAAATATTGTTTTATGGCCTTTCCATAATTCACGTCCAAGAACTCCGACGGTATGAGCCAACAAGATAAAGCACCGTCTGCCAACCATTTCTCCGAAAGAATAAGAAAATAACAATACAGTCCTGCCAATCCTGAAATCTTTATTCCTGTACTTTGCATTACTTCTTTTTGCAGTTCTTTTTTCTTTTCACCATCAATGTGATGGTGTCTTACATATGGAGGATTGGCTACAAGCAAATCGAAACGCTCTCCATTTGTTCTTTCTTTCAAAAAATCCGCTTTTCTTAGTTCTAAGTCTTCTTTTGCCCAAAGTTCTTTAGAGGGATTGTAATAATGACTGTCTATTTCAAAACCTAAAGCATGACCAGCTGCGCTTTTAAAAACGCTGCGGAATGCGGCATAAAATGCACCTAAACCGATCGAAGGCTCAATAAAACTTACAGTTCTTTTGTGACAGAAAGTCTTCGCTTTTTTCATTATGCTGCATGCCAAAGTGTATGGAGTGGCAAATTGTCCCTTCATATTACGTTCTTTTGAAGTCTTTTGTGCATCCAGTGCTTTTTGCAATCTGTCACGCTCTATGTTATAAGAAACTATGTCAAACTTCATACCCCTGCTTTCTTAAAGTCTTTTACTCTATGTTCCCATATCCAATCAATACCCTCAGCTGCTTCATAGCCAAGGTAGCCACTGTCAAAATAGCCGCACAAGAAAAGAACAAAGTCAACGTTATTCCCATATGTAGTTTTTAGTTGCTCTATCTTTTGTGCCTCTTCCTTTCTACGTTTATTAGTATTTGTGAAATCTCCTGCCGACTTGCATTCTACAAGAAGAGGCAGCGTGTCTTCGGAGCACTCCTTTCGCTTTATCACAACATCAATAGGCATATTCACACCAAGGCGACTCATCCTTACAGGCACATTAAGATGATAAGTGAATGTACCTTGCTCCATTTCTGAAAATGAAGTTACATCTTTAGAATCCACAAAAGTGTATCCTTCTGAGACGAGAAAATCGCAGATGACTTTCAATTGTCTCTTTTCTTGTTCATTACGTATTATTGGGTCAGATAATGTTCCACACAATCTGTCGGCAACAATACATTCTGCAATTTTAAGTTCTTCTACAGTAGGAGTATTGCCTTTTTGAATCCAAGAGAACAATTCCACATCAAGCAATTTGTTCAGTACAAGGGCAAGCCTATTCAAACAATCCTCTTTTTCTTCTTCAGAAATCCTTTGTGGCAAACGTCCTTCCTCCATATTCTTGATGAAAGAAGGTTTGACACCTGAAAACCCAATAAGCCGATCACGTGCGATAGGAGGAGTTGTAGCCATTCTCAGAATGGTTATGAATTCTGGATGTTCTTTTAGATGTGTTGTTGTAAAATGGAAATTGTTGGTTTGACGAATAGCCAATCCTACTTGCTCCATTGCACGTTTGCGCTCTTTTGTGTAAGTGGAAGGTGCAAAATTCAGAAACCAGTCATTATAGAGTGATACAGATTTTATTGTGTCCTCTTTCCATAGTTCTGTATTTCTTCTATTTATAATATAATTTGATCTTCTTGTCATAATTCATTGGGAGATTATATATAATGTCATATTGTTGGATGCTAAGATATTAAAATAAACGAAGAAAACGCAATGTTATTGCGAAAAATTTTTCTTTTTTCGGAAAAAAGACACGGCTCTTTCATTTAAAAATGCTTTGAATTTTCAATGTTTGTGGCTGATAGGCATTTAGGAGCAGCCAAACGTCGCTATTGACATAACATAGACTAAAATGCCATCTGTCTCTGTTGATGTATGATCAACATAATCAGTGGGTATCAGTTTGTTTCGAGTTTAAATGAAAGAGCCGTGTATGTGCACAAGTCGAATTGGATTAAAAAGACTTAGTTATGATTTCATTCGGCACGATTGATATTATCACTTTTCCGTCAGGTCCAAAATTAGGAGTATCACATGAAAACAGTTGGTCTACTACTGAAGACATTTCCTGATTGTCCAATTTGCGCCCCTCGTTCATAGAGTTGCCGCGACTTATTGCCAAGGCCAACCTATGAAAGAGGGCATCTTTTTTTAACCCCTCTTTGTCATAATCGTCAATAATCCCTAATATCAGCGAATTAAGATCCATATCTGCCGTTGCCACAGGAATGGCATTGACAGAATATGATCCTCCGCCAACAGAATTGATGTCAAAACCTACGGAAGAAAGCTGATCTATCAGCGTGTCCATAATTACGCTGCCACTTACACTTAGTTGAATTAAAACAGGAAACAATAGTGTTTGGGACACACAACTCCGAGATTTCACATCATTCATAAAGCCGTCATAAAGAATCCGTCTGTGAGCTCTTACGAAATCTATCACCATTAGTCCAGATTTGACGGGCGTAACTATATATCTGCCTCCGTACTGCACATATGCACTCTGTTCAGCATTTGCACTACCCCCCTCCGTCTCTTTTCCCCCACTTTCAAGGCCACATTCCTGAAAGCAATCTGGCATCTCAGCGTTCTCTATTCTTTTCGACTTTTCGGAAACCTCGGTTCCGAAGTCCTTGTAAAGCATTTCCCATCCTTTTGTATTAGAATGCCGGTATTCGGGTGCTTTCCTATTGTTTTCAAAGGGATTATAATCAGGACTGTTCAAAGGCTGTGGCTCCTGCATACCAGCATTAATGCGAAAAGTGGGTATAACAGCCTCCTCTATGCTGTCAAAATTCATACATGGCACCACATTATATTTTGCCAGTGAGTCCTTAACCGCCATCAACAACATTTGCCATATCGCCTGATCGTCTTCAAACTTTATTTCTGTTTTGGTTGGATGAATATTAACATCTATTTGAGAAGGATTCACGCTAAGCTTTACAAAAAAAGAAACTTGTTTGTCTGAAGGTATCAATCTGTCGAAAGCAGCAACAATGGCTTTGCTAAAATAAGGATGCCTCATATATCGTCCGTTTACAAACAAGAACTGCTTAACACCCCTTGTTTTCGCACTTTGCGGTGTACCCACAAAGCCATCAATCCTCACAATACTTGTATCAACAGATATCGGCAGCAGCTGCTTGTCATAGGCTTTGCCAAACAGCGCCAGTATGCGTTGTTTAAAACTACCACCTTTGACATCTACACAAAGACTGTCATCCTTATAAAACTTGAAATCAGTATCGGAATTAATAAGAACAACACGCTCAAACTCCTGCATGATGTTATTTAATTCCGTCGTATTAGACTTCAGAAACCTTCGCCTTGCAGGAACATTATAGAAGAGGTTCCTCACTATAAAATTTGCTCCGACTGGGCATTGTACCGGATATTGTTCCACACATTTAGCCCCCTCCATTACAAGGTGCGTTCCTGTTTCTTCGCTCTCTACACGTGTTTGCAGTTCCACTTGCGACACAGCAGTTATCGAAGCCAGTGCCTCGCCCCTGAACCCCATGGTCTGCAAGTTGAACAAGTCATCAGCTTGCATGATTTTTGAAGTGGCGTGTCTCTCAAACGACAGACGAGCATCAGTTTCCGTCATCCCCTTTCCATTATCAACAACCTGTATGCACGTCTTACCTGCATCAGTAACCCACAACTCTATACAGGTGGCACCCGCGTCAACAGCATTTTCAAGCAACTCCTTAACAACAGAAGATGGTCGCTGTACGACCTCTCCCGCTGCAATCTGATTTGCTACACTATCTGGTAAAAGATGGATGATATCTGACATGGTCTATCTAAATTATATCCAAAGATAAAAAGAGGACGTCCATCAATGAACACATTACCGATCGTTCAAATACTGGAACGGCACTTCACATCTCTTAGTCACCTTGAGAATTTTATCGGCAGGTTTATCGTGCCACACAAAAACATCGTTCTTGTTCTTGGGTCTCATATAGTCAAGCCATGCGAAATTCTCCAGATACAACTGGCTGTCTGTTACAAAAGAGATGGGATAAAAAACGCCCTCTGACTCTGCTGTCCAAATATTGCTAAGTTTCCGATTTGCAAAAAACATCTTCATTATACTGGTCTCCGTATGATTCATTGCAACGACCACCGTGTCACTAACCTTGTCATCTAACTGAAAATAATTAACCTTGACATTCTGCAACGCCTCACATCGCTCAAGCTGACCAGTTTTAAAGTACATGTGCATCTCCTTGCTTGCTATCTGATTGAAATGTATCGAATCAAGCTGTTCACAAAGCAAAGCCTGGTTAATTACCTGAATGCTATCCATTGTAGAGTCATTGAAGAATGAATGTATTTCTTCACCAATAATTTGCTGTCTTGCATTCCAGACTACCGGATTTCCATATAACGACAACACTTTTGTCTTTGAGTTATACGACAACGAGTCTGCAACACTTTGCACGTCAGTCCTGTAAGCCCTTGAATGATAGTATCCACTCACTATTCTGTAGACACTATCGGTGTTAAGAGAATAGCTCTGCATTTTCAACGTGTCGGCATGAAGAAACAGCGTATCAGGCTCAGAATAGTTCTTTACTAAAGCCTTGCCGTATGAAAGGCAGTAGCCCACGCTGTCGTTGTAGTAACAATAGTCCCCTGTCAGAATGGTCTTGTTTGGATTGTCGTTATAAACAAAGTCACCAAACCCCTCTGCAATACGGCTGTCCTTATCAAACACGATAGAATCCGCCACCATTTTAGAGCCGTTGTTTACAACCACTGAACGGTTAAGCAATATGGCCTTATTAGTCTCTGTATTAAAAAAACCGTTCTCCGTGTATATCTTTGTCAATCCGTTGATGACGTTTGACCGTCCTCTCGTCTGTGCGTCCTTCGTGATGACATTATAGTACAACGTGTCGGTGTGCATATCATAATTGTCACTCTTCAACTCCACATTGTAATTGAATACAGCCTGCCTGCTATGTGCATCATACTGCCCCCAATCTGACGTAAGAACATTATTGGCATCAACCAATTTGCCACCGTCAAAGAAATACCCCATGCTGTACAACCGATCATAGTCAAGAGAATCAGTATATAATGTTGACTTGCGATGCTTTAACACAACACCTTTTCGCGCTTGGGCAACCTGAGAATTACCATCGTAAAACAGATATGAACATTTCAGGGAAAGCGTGTCACCCTGCAACATCCTTACATTGTCAAATGCCTTAAACGAGTTGCTTTCCTGAAAAAAATTAGCACTATCACATTTTAGCACAATGCCATCGTGAAAAAATTCTACATGCCCGATAAATATCTGAACACCAGGCAAGACATTTTCGTTATAGACTATCGAGTCTGCATGCCTCACAATAATCCGTCCTCCTTTTGGACGTTCATTTTTCACATTATTGACAGCTACGCCCTGTACAGAAGCAAGGTCTGCAAGCCCATCCAAAGCACACATAGCAAACAAAAGAAAAACAAGCAGAACAAAGACACTTGTTTTTCTCCTGTGTTGTTGCAGTTCAAACACAAAACCTTTTCTCATAGAAACAACGCACCAAATTACGACTTCAACCAATTATATTTATAGCCTGTTCTCTTCCAACTGTCCTTGATGCTAATATAAGTCGTCTTGATTTTTTCCTTAATCCAGTTTGCAATGATTTCGTCGCTCTTCTTTTCGTTCACAATTTCTGTTAACAGTTTGAAATCATCCGTAATGTCAGCTTTGTGTTCAGGTATCTTGTTCTTCAGCTTCACTATAGAGCAAACTTTCATTCCGCTATTTGCGTCCATCTCAAAAGCTTTGGAAATCTCACCGACATTCAGCCTCTCCACCACCTTTGCTACATCTTGGTGCATAAAATGGAGATCCTCCATCTTATACCTTGAAGACTGTGCGCCAGTCGTCATATCCGTCGAAGCCATTATGCCGTGGTTGTTTTTTGTGTTTTTGTCTTCAGAGAACAGAATGACAGCCTGTTCAAAACTGATCTTTCCTGATCGTATTTGAGCGGCCACACTGTCCAATCTTGCCAGAGTCTTTTTCGCTTCCTCGTCAGACACCTCTGGTCTCCTTAAAATATGTCGACAGTTTATTTTATCGCCTTTTCTTTCTATCAGCTGAATAATGTGATAACCATATTCTGTTTTCACAACCTTTGATACTGTCTTGGGGTCAGTAAGAGAGAACGCAACGCTCGAAAATTCAGGAACAAGATCCGCACGGCCCATAAAACCCAACTCCCCACCTTTGGCGCTACTTCCGTCTACAGAATACAACCGCGCAAGAGTTGCAAAAGACTCTCCCCTCTTCACCCTGTCTGCATATTCAACCAACTCTGCCTTGACACGTTCTATTTCCTCAGGAGAAACATAAGGAGACTCGGTTATTATCTGCACTTCAACCTGTGCAGGCACCGTGGGCAGACTATCTTCTGGGATATCCTTAAAATAACGTCTCACCTCTGCGGGAGTAACCTTATAGTCACCGATTATCTTTGCACGCACTCGGTATATCTTCGCTTGCTCAACATAAGACTTGGTCAGTTGTGCTCTCAATTCCCGTATTGATTGATTTCGGTATTCAGCAAGAGCTTCCTCCGACCCCACCTGCTCTATAAGCCTCTGCAAATGGTCTTCAACCCTATCTTCTACCTCTGCGGCTGACACTTCTATGCTGTCAAGCTCTGCTTGGTGCAGAAACAGCTTCTGTATAGCCAGTTCCTCTGGAATTGTCGTATAAGGATCACCTTTAATAGGATTTCGCTCAAACTCCGCCTGTAGGCGTATCATTTCCACATCAGACTTCAATATAGGCTCATCACCGACAATCCACGCCACCTCGTCAAGCACATTGTTTTGCGCTTTCAGTTGTAAAGTGGCCACTGTTGCTATGCACAGCAAAAACGCATATTTGAATTTGTTCATAATAAATCATTCATGGTCATTAATCGTAGAAAGCACTTTCTCATCTACTGTATAACTGTATTTCCTACGAAGGCTGTTAACCCAGTCGTTCTCCTTGAAATTCTGATAGTCTGACAACACAGCATTTTTCACGTCCACAACATTCTTAGGTTGTTTGATTTTCTTACCTACTGCCTGATAGTATGGGAACAGCCTGTTCGCCTTGACTTTGTCTACTGTTTTGAAAACAACCTTATCTACTATCTGATTATCTCCGTTCTTATAAATACCGAAATGCACGCTTATGAATTTTACAGAATCTGCTGGCAGTTTTTCTTTCAGCAACTTCAATCCCTCATCAGCTTTACACTTCTTCAAAATCTTCCTTGTCATTGACAGCATTTCCTTGCTGCGAGCCTTGACCACATAGCCACGGAAACGGGGAGAATCCCATCTGTAATTATGTCTGTGCTTGTCGAAGTAATCCTCCAGACCTTTTTCGTCGTTGGAGGCATCTCGCCAAACCATTCTATTTGTTGCCTCATAGAGAAGCAGACCGTCATAATACTCTGCAAGAAGGTACTTCAGCGATGGTTTCTGTTTTTCTGCTTTAGATTGTATGGTCGTCAAAATGTCTTCGCGAGAAAGCGTTCCGCCCGACTCCTTGACCATACGGTTTATCTCGTGTTCAGCGGCATCTTCTCGCAGCCCGCGAGCATCAAGTTCCTTCAGTATGTCCCCACGCATCTCTGCAAAGCTGCCAAAGCGTTTGCGGTCATGCATGAACACGATGTGTACTCCAGCAGGAGAAACAAAAGGACGACAGAAAGTTCCTGGCTTTAAGGCATATACTATCTCCCTAAACTCTGGCACCATTTGGGAGGGCCCAACCCAATCAAGTTTACCTCCCTTGTCGGCGGTAAATCTGTCTTGGGAGTATTTCCGCGCCAATTCGGCAAAATCTGCCCCCGACTCCAGTGCTGAACAAATGGAGTCCGCCCTGTTTTTCTGCGTTTCGAGAAACGAATCGTCTGAATTCTGCGGCACTCGCAGGAAGATATGAGAGAGTTGTACGAGGTCAGAATCGCCTACACTCTCTTTCATGGCATCATACACCGCATGTGCAACAGAATCCGCATAAACAGAATCGTAGACACATGTGCGCAACTGTGCATCACGGTAGAAGCGATATTCTTTTTTAAACGAAGAAAGTGTGTCGAGCTTTGCGTCCAACGCCGCCTGAACTTTCAGACGATAGTTTACAAAAAGGTCTGCATATTTTCTAATCTCCTCCTTCGCTGTCACCTTGCCACTCTTGTTCAAGGAATATTCAAACTCTGAACGAAGAACCTTCTTTCCTGCAACTGTCATGAGTACAGGGTCACTCTGAGCATACATACCCCATACGGCAAACACAGCCAGCAACAAGACAACAGCCCTTTTCATCACACCTTCCAAATCTCTCCTTTTAGTCAAATTACATATAGAACTAATCCGGACGACTGTAGTTGGGCGCCTCACTTGTTATTGTAATATCATGCGGATGGCTCTCAAGCACACCTGCATTGGTTATGCGAGTAAACTTGGCGTTATGAAGATTCTCTATGGTTGCAGCTCCACAATAGCCCATGCCCGAGCGCAGACCGCCAACGAGCTGATAGATAACCTCCTGAACCGTACCCTTGTAAGGCACACGTCCTGCAATGCCCTCTGGCACAAGTTTCTTAGCTTCTGCCACTCCGCTCTGGAAATAGCGGTCTTTGCTGCCGTTTTCCATTGCTTCAAGCGACCCCATACCGCGATACGTCTTGAATTTTCTGCCGTTGAGGATTACAGTCTCACCCGGAGACTCCTC
>OJNH01002885.1_pt1 | contig 11490 bp, 10 predicted proteins | sample 1597361 | NCBI WGS metagenome assembly OJNH01 (sample SAMEA2452136, study PRJEB22498) | human gut metagenome | biome: human feces; feature: human gut; material: feces | place: Australia | collected 2012
TAGCAGAAATCATGTTTGCTATTCAGCCACCACGGACATTTATATTCAGTATTCAAAGACCACCTCTTGCCTATCGGAATTTCCACTTCTATATTTGGCGCCAATGCCAAATCATATAACAGATTATTCTTCACTGCAAGTACAGTTTGGCTTTTCACCGGCCCTTCTGCCTCCGATATATCGACCTCACAGGCCTGTTTTTTTTCACTTTCTCCCACAGGCTTATCAGGTTGATCTTTCGGAAGCGCCTCTTCCTGCTTTGAAACAAACAACCCGGAGACAGAAGATACCGGTTCAAAAGCCTCTTTACCTAATTTCGAAGTTTCTCCGACAATCGTAATAACCGATCTCCGCAGTTCTGGAAAGATATTGTGAACAATGTATCGGTAAGCAATTCCCCGATTCAATTTTCGCAACAGTTGCTTCCGTTTATTGACATCATTCTTATGATAATCAATCAATATCAGCACTTCTTCCCGATCTGGTAAGTTAGAGTCGGATGCCACCAACTTACGAAACTCCGACCAATCCTCTCCCCCTGAAAAAAAATGAATCTTATCAACACTAACATCCGAATTATACCGTTGTAAGAATTCCTTTATCGAATCATTTCTCCGAGCAGCCAAACTTCTATTATAAGATTCATCACCATCAGGAGAAACAAAAGTTTCCACATTCAGCGCTGTTATATATTTCGTATTTAAATTTCCGAGAAGCAAAGAATCTAAAATTATAATTACCTGATTATTATTCTTATAACTAAGATCCACTTTCGCTTCATTCGCATCAAAATATATCACTGCCCGCCGGATTGTATCATTCGCAACAGCGAAAAATGGAATCGAAGCATACCCACTTTCTGGAAGGCTTAATAAAGCCATAAGAATAGTCAATATATAGATACCATGTTTCATTGTCGTTCGTTTCTGATAACAAATATAGAAGTTAGAAAACAAATCGAATCATACTTTTAGAACAAAAACAAAGGCATGAAAGGTTCTGTGAAACGATTGAAACTATTTTGCAAGTTTTGAGAGTTTAAGGTCAATAATAAACAGAAAAAGGAAGTTCTGACAGGCGGCTTTTCCACATACACATGGATGCCAAGCTTCATCTCCTCTATACAAATCGGGAAATAACTATGATCGGGAGTCGCCAGGAATTTTCTACGAGATATTTTATCCCCACCCAAAAATTTCATTAAAGAAATCATGTATCAAAGTGGGTTTATGAATAGATCACATTTCTATAAGGAGTGTACAAAGCGGATGGGAGTGGCACCTAAAGACTACCGTTTGCATAATAAAAAATAGAAAAGCTACAAAGGTCTCATATACTAGCAGCAATATCATTCCTGATCTGCTGAATTGCAAGAAGCAATCCAGGTAGATGCACTTTTACTATTTTAAAAATTTCTTCGGGGTCAATAGATAAATATTCATGAGAAATAATATTGCGCAGTCCAATGATGCTCCTCCATGGAGTACCGGCATAATTTATCAATAATTCATGATTAGTCAGGTTATCTATATTCTTAACAGTCTCACCTATGGTTTGCAAACGCATACAAGTCGCATCAAAAATATCCATCTTATCAGGAGAAGCTAAGAAATCATTTACAGAAATGACACTACCACATCTTTCTATAGTTGTATTAATACGTTCTTCTACAAAAAAAAGCATATCCAATATGTCAGCATTAGATATAGATTACATCTTTCTCTATATGATTGCGAAATAAACTACGCATAATTGCGGTTAAAGACACGACATCCACTTTTGCATTAAAACGCTCTTCTAATGACTCTTTTATTTCCATTCGAGTAAAATAATCCGGATCTTGAAGCTTTACACAAATATCAATATCACTATCCTCTTTCTGCTCACCACGAGCCACAGAACCAAAAAGTCCCAACTTTTCAATTCCATATCTCTCCCCAAATTCTTCCTTAAAATTCCGGAGAATAGCGATTATTTCATCTTTTGTTTTCAATTGACACTATTGTTATAATGTAAATATTAAAATTTATATTGGAATTAGCAAGTTCTTAATCATATTTTGTAGTATCACTAATTAAAAAAAGATGCACAGGTCATCGAATTTTCATCGATCCCCTGTACACCTACTACTCTAAATTCTACTTCAAAACATAAATAGCCTAATTATGCTGCCGAATCCATTATTAACAATCATGTTAGTTTTATCCATCAAAAGTACAGAACATAATTACGTAAATAGTTCAGAAGTGCCCAGAACGCCATCATCATTGCCAATACAAACAAAATGACAAGTCCGATTGCCAAAGCAATCCAATGTTGTGAATGATCATCAGAATATTCTTTATGACCATCATTAAACTTGTATATTGTCCGCACTGTCTGCGCTCCTGCCAATAACCCGAACACTCCGGCAAAAATACCATTATGAATATTTCCACCGCCACGAAGTGCCCGCTTATCAATTAAGAATTGAGGCGTCCTGCTCGCTACCACATACAAACCGGTAGCTATTAAAGTAGAAAACATCATACCGACTCCCATCATCCAATACATCAAGATACCCACAATGACACCTAACCAGATTAATTTCTTGGAACCATCAAAATGACGTTCTTCACCACTATTAATCACATCAGTCAATGAGTTTAAGCGTTCTATGACATCAGCATCAGTAGGACACATACCGATAACCTGATCAATCAAAAGAACAGATTTCTTAATTTGCTTCATCTTTGTCGGCTTTCTGAATTCATCATCATCTGTTTTTTCAATCACCGTCCAAGTAGCAAATGCCTCATCCATCAGCTTCCACGCCTCCGTTATCTCTTCATCCGTCATTTTCTCCGGCATTCCGGCTGCAAGGCGTTTATTCAACATTCCTTCTACCGTAAAAACCTCTTTATAACGTGCGCCCTTATACCATACAAAAAACATATGCCCCACAATAAATAAAACAACGGCAATATACAAAATCAGTTGGAGAACAGCCAATATCTTTACTCCCAAAGGAACTCCGTCATCCGCCGCAGCATCAGCTATTGCATCAGCTCCACTACCGCTTTTTACAAGTGTCAATCCATTAAAGGCAGCATCTTTTCCGCCTTTATCAAGTCCGGAAAACGACAACTTATCATCTTTATAAACGACTTTGCATTGACCGGAAATCCCGGCATCAACCCCCGGACGTCCGCCTACAAAAGAAAGAGTCAGTTCATTCCCGTTCATACTCTCGACGTAAAACTCATAAGTTGCCATCAAAGATTCCCTTCCACCGGGTTCCAGCATATTCACTTCCATAAATCCATTGCATCTGGCATTCTCATTATAAGGATTCAATTGCCAATTACCATCACAATTCAATGTGAACGCAACCTTTAAATCGCCTTCTTTATTTGCTCCTAGCCAGTCACCGCTAAAAACATCTTCCTGCGCAAATGCAGTCATCGAAATAACCATCATTACAATGGCACACAAATACTTTTTAATATTCTTCATAATATAATAAAATTAATATTTCAACACCTTGGCTGCCACATTCTTAAATTGCGACATGGCAAGCCCGATAGAAGCTCCAATATAAGTAGGATCACAAATAATGTACTTCTTTCCGCTTACAGTTATATAATCTCCGTCAATGTTTTCATCAAAACAGACCGCTGTTGCCATGTGATTGGGATATTCCAACAATACAACATCAAGCCCCATAAGAGTACGTACCAAATAAGAGTATAACACAGCACGGTCTTCGCAATCGGAATAAGGATAGTAGAACAGCTCATCCACAAAGAAAGGCTTCTCATAACCAAACTGGTCACCATCTGTCTTATAATCAAAAGCTGTCTGCACGAAATTAATCAGTATATTAGCAGCTTCCGATTGTTTTTTCCCTTGTATGGCAGCTTGCAATGATGGAAGCACCGTCTGTTGTACTTCCTGACTGACAAGAGCTCCCACATAGACAGAAAAGTCACATTGCGGATAATCCTTATAGAAGGAAATAAGTCCCGAATTTACTTTCGAACAGACTTTGACGGATGGATAAGCTTTCGCTTGCAACGTTTTCTCCACGTAAGTTCCTGAAAAGGATTGAGGAGTAGTGATATTCATATTTACCGGGTTCTTCGCATTGGCGAAATCACGGTTGTAAGTGTAAATAGAATTAGTTTTATCCGGGGTAGTATCAAACCTGTAATAGTTTACTCCATTCAAAGTAATAAAACAGGTAGCATAAATCATGTTACTCGAAGCATAGAATAAAGTAAGGCGGTTATCCATACGCGCCACCTTAACCCTATATCCCGATTGAGAAAGGAGAAACATTTGCATAAGAGCTATTTCATCGGAATGAGTACTTCCACATAGTTCAGTAGCAACTTTCCTCGTTAACAGCAGATAGCCATAGTCATTCAGGGCATTATCCTTTTTAAAAGCCAGACAGTCGTCTATCAAAGGCTGATAGTTGCTACGCGATAACGTCTCCCATCCGGCAGAAATATCTTTCTCTGCAATCCCTTTTAAAGTGAGCCGGTTCTTCAATGAAGCATTGACAACACAATCTTTACTGTAGAACGAAAACTCTACACCGGAAAGTGAGCGTTTGGCCGGAACGGTTTCTTCAGGCTTCACTTCCGGTTTTATTTCAGGGAGCACCGCAGAATCCTTTTCCGGTTCTACAGCCACATCTTTACCTCCCGGTATAACCGGAACCGGTGTTTTCCCTTTTGAAGGAGAAAATGTCGCACTTGGAGTCACTGTCGGAATGGGGAGTCGGGTCACCTCCCCTACTTTAACCTCTTGCGGTTTTGTTGCCGACTTCTTATGGTCAAAGCTGACCGGTTTTACAGGCTCCGGCCTTTGAGGACGTGCCACCGGCTTCTGCAAGTCATACTCTTTCCAGGTTTCTTTCAGAAATTCGGCAAATTCCTTATTCTGTTCGCTCACAAAATCATCAAACTCTTTTTGCTGCTGCTTCACAAAATCGTCAAACTCCTTCATGTCTTTATCTATTTGCGCAAAAAGACTAAACGGCAAACACAATGAAAAAACTACCATAGATAGTATTCGTATCCTATTTTTCCTCATTTCCTTATTATATTTTGTTGTTCTGTTATCTGCCAATCCACATACAGCTTATTATTCCGTATATCTTTGATAAAGGGGGAAATAGACAAGACGGCGACAACCTTCTCCCGATACAAACCACAACCGGAATCAGTGCCGCCATTGAAACGATCGTCCACCTGCTTGACATTTACATCAGAAAACGGATATAACAACAGCGCCTTCACTAAAGAAGACATATAGGCATTCCAAAAGGCATTCCTCATATCCATCTTCTCCAATCCGTCCTGACCTCCGAAACCGGCATCTTCATACCAACAGCCTTCCTTTGAAGAACAAATTTCAACTCCGTTCATATATGAAATTATTTGAGGAGATGACTGTGTTCCCTTAAGCTGAAACCATGACTGGTCTGATTGCTCCCTACAACTATCCGATTCCAACAATAAATTGAATTTCACCTCTTCTTCCTCAACCCTTTCTTTCGTAAACAAAAGCATCAACTCACTAACGGAATGATAAGAAAAATCGCAACTATCATTCGATGGAGTAAAAGATACCTCCAGAAATTTCTCTCCAAATATAGAAGTATATTCATGCTCAATCCGGTAAGAAACATGTTGAACGGGATGTTCGATCACTCCCAGTACAAGCATTTTGTTTCTTTGGTCTTCGTATGTATTACTGGCAGTCTCCATGGTGGAAAAAACGTCCGAGAGAAGTCTCAATTGTACCCCTTGCTGCAATGAATACAGATAAGCCGCTCTTTGCAAAGCAAGCATCCTTGCAGCTTCGGATTTCATACAAGGATCAGATATACCAACTACCCGGCCTTTCCGTTGAGAAGCAAACACCCATTCTGGCAAAGTCTCCCGCTGTCCCGGTCTCCAGTCATAAGATTGGTTATAAACTGTATCAACAGGCATTGCCTGTGAAAACACATCAATACCGGGAGACAAAAGCAACTGGATAATAAAAATAACTACCCAATTATATCTTATATCCGACAAATTAAGTTTCATCATTCAATCTTCAAATAGTTGGGTAGTTATTAAAGAGATCATTACTATCCGCAATGTTTTAAACAAGCTGCTTATTGGGCGTTTTTACTCATTTCTTCTTCAAATACCTTTTTGAACTTTTCATATTCAAAGTCAATGCGCAATTTGTCATCATTCTTAATACGATTTGCCATAGCATTCATGATTTCCTCTCCTGCCAGTTCAAGAGAGACATATACTTTGTATTTACCATCAGGAGTCTTCATGGTTTTTTCACAAATTACACGCGTACCGCTCAATTCCTGTTCCACTACCGTACGGGTCAATGATTGATAACGACTTTTGCTTTCATCATTTTCACCTTGCTGATAAGAGGAAACATAACTATCGGTTACCGATTTCACTTTTGCATTGATAGCAGTAGCAATTTCAGCCCGGGCCTCCGTCATCGCTTTTTTCTTTGCAATAGACATATCCGTAGAAAGTCCCATCGAACTAGCTCTAAAATACTCTTTGTTCGTTTGAAATTCCGGTCCCGAACAAGGAACATTAATTTCTACGTCCTGTTGCACTGCCGGTTGCTGCACTGTTTGTGTTACAGGTTTTGAACTACCGCAACTTGTCATAACAACAATGGTTAGCAATGCTGTTCCCAATAAATTAATTCTTTTCATTTCAAGTCTTTTTTAATGTTAATATATGATTCATTTCAAGCCTCTCAACTTCACTATATTATTTTTGAAATCCTTCAATTGCAGCAGTGCCACAGATTGCAACTTACTTACCTCAATAACCATCTCCGTAGGCAGATCAGGCACAATGAGCGCAGTGACTCTGCGGTCATTGAACTTAGACCCCAGTTTGAGACTGACAATCGGAGATTCTTCACCTTTTTCGTTTATAACCGTCAGATTTCCACTATATAAGTCCACTTCGCAATCGTCAGCATTTGTATTCACAATCTTAAGATGTATCCTCGATTTGTCTCCCAAAGTTGCAAGTTTGTCAAATTCAAAAAAGACACCATCCAACCATTCAACCCGAATTGCCTTTTGATTCTCTGGTTTGGCGGACTTAACCGGAACCAAAGGAGCAGGAATAACTTCCGGCACCACAACAGGGACAGATATAACCGGATCAGCTTCTTTTTCCGGTACGGAAGGACCGACTACCGGAACAGGAACATCCGGCAACATCTTCTGTCTTTCCGGAATCTTTCCGGTTCTGTCGAATGTTATTTTCTTCAATTCACGTGCAAACTCCCGGTTCAGCCGTTTTATCAATTCACGCGCCGCCATATTCTTGCCTTGAGAAGCGGACTTATTTTCAGGTACTAACGTCCGTTCATCATTAATAGAATAATTCAATAGGATTTGCCCCGTCCGGTTATTTTCTATTTTAATCCCCAACGTAGAAAAGAATTCGATGAAGTTGTACAGTTCACCCGGAACGGTATTGCCTTTACGACACTTATTATCCAATGTAACGATAATGTCGGCTTCAGAAGGAGATGCAACTACGTTAAAGAAATGATTGTTCAGCAAACTCTTCACAGTTCGTTCCACCGCCTCTATATCGCTCTGCGCACTTCTAACATAAGCAGAAGTCTGTGTCTGCGCCGTGTTGATAGTCAACGTTGCTCCGGAAAGAGAAGAAAGCATTTGTTTGAATAAAGCTGCATAACTTCCCTTCCGGAACAAGCTGAACACATCATCAATTAATGAAATTCCAATTTCCTGCTGTGCCTGTTTAGAAGTAATATTGCGCACATAAAGAGCGGCAACTCCCGATTCGTCGGTGGGAGACATGGAAGACAAATCTCCCGACCCGGAAACAAACTCGGCTTTCAACCGGATATTCCTTAACGGATTTCCATTACGGTAAACACCTATAGCAATAGGCTCCCTTATACCTTGAAACGGCGTGACTGAAACGGTTGCCGGATTCAGAACAATCGTTATTCCATCAAATACTCCGGCCAAAGCCGCATATAGTTCAGTCGCCAGATTAATCGTCTTTCCTTCGTAAGAGCAGAACAACTCCTGATTAAGCACCGGGCGTATAGCCTCCATTCCATTTGAGAATAATTGAATGGCAGTCATTAAATCTCCCTGTTGTAAAGTAATGTGTCCCTTATACCAAAAATCGAAGCCGTTACGGATTGCCTTCTGACGACGTGCTTCCACCAAGGCCGCATAATCATCCTTATTCAGTTCATAATAAACCCAATACTCATTGTCACTTCGCCAGGAATCCACCAGACGAAAGTTCTCTATTTCCGCCCGGGCTTCTGTACGAATACTTTCTGCGAAGGTTTGTTTCACATTACCATCGTCCTCCAACGTATTCAACAAAGAATTGGCGGCAATCACCACTTGAATTTCAGATACAAGATCAGACAAAGCGTTTTGCTTTGCCTTTTGCTGATAATCTCCTTCCGATATTTCAGCCATTCCTATTCCGATGTAACTTAAACCACTAACAGGATGCTGTTTCACCCAGTCAGGACGGTTCGTTTGTTGACCGGAAAGCGGAAAGCAAAACCATGAAATCACAAGAATAAATAAAAGCCAATGTTTCATACGTCCTTGATTTATTGAATAGTCAAATAGATGGTACTTCCATCCACTCTATGTTCACTATCTATTCCGGAATCATTCAGATAATTAACCAGATTATCCGCAAACGTGATGCAATCCATCGGCAAGCCGTCGCTGTCCTTTGCAGGAATCTGTATCGAATCAAATATCAGACTATCGTCCACAGCACCTTGAATATGGTAGCGTCCTCCCTGGGCATTTTTTCGTACCCAATTGCGTATATGCGCCGAAAGAGTAGTACTACCGTTTATCCGACTATTCATCGTATTGATAGCATTATCTGCGAGACTAACCCGAAGAACAACCGTATTCCCCTGTTGAACTTTCCGGGCAAACTCTTTCGAGATATCTTTCAGAAAACCATCCAGAACATCTTGTGCCGCATATGCGCATAACTTATCCACGTCCGTCGTCCTAAAGCGGTTCGTCCAGCTTTTCCGGCTAGCTAAATCAATTCCTGTAGCGGTCTCACGAGCAGTCATAATCAACGATACCCTACTACCTGAGGTTGCCGATATATCTTTCTTCAAATCAACAATCACATATACATCTGCCCCCGAATTCATCAACAACTGTTTATCATTGGAATCAGCATTCTTACTCTCCCATTCAGAAGCACGCAGAGTACCTGCCTGTTTTCCTTCGGCAGCTACCGTCTTCACACCAAGTTTGACGAATCCTTCTTTTACCGTACTTACCGCTACGCGAAGATCAAAATCATTTTTCAGGATACCGGCATACGAACTCCGGTCATTACTTTTATAAGGAACCACCATAATGGTTGGAAGAGCAACCTGTTGCCGGGTTTCTTCCATCGACATCTCCTCCATGGGCTTTGTCATCAATTTGTTCCGTATCAAATCCTTTTTAAGTGCACCCAGTAAAATTTGGGCCGTAACCGTACCCTTATAAAGTCTGGAAGATTGTCGCACCGGTTCTTCGACCGTCTCATAATTTTTCACAAAAAGCATATAGCGTGAATTGAAAAACTGGTTCATATAGTAAGAGTCTTCTTTCCCAACCAGCGGCCGACCGTTTTCTACTCCGTCAATACCATTCAAGAAGAGAGCGTTGAAAATCGACTTCAATGCCATAGAATATACATCTTTCTTCTTTTCTGCTATTCCGGAGGCTGCGATAACAGCCAAATTATTATCTGCTTTCACGCAAGACAGATCATTGGAGTATAGCTCCTGTGCTGTGAGATGAATAGTATATGTCGCCAGCAGGCTCAAAAGTAGTATTCGTAGTTTCATTTTCTTTTTGCTAGGAGAAAAGTTGATAATTGAAATTGATTATAGTGACAAAAAGGTATCTTTCCTCGAAATGATAATCAACTTCCTTTCTTCCTTGGTAGCTCTCATGATTTCTTCCCCACCTTTGCTGACACTGCACAAAGAACGTGCCCCGCTCAACACTTCTTTCACGTTTAAGCGACCGATTTCTTTCAATGACAGTTCACCGGCAATGTCCATCTCTATGTAAACAGTAAACTTCTGTCCTTTCTGTATACCTCTTTTTGTTCCAAGATCAACGTATACAGTTTGTGCTTTATCTTTCTTTGTGCTTTCCACTTGCACAATCGTACCTTGTATCTTAAAATTCTCGTTAACAAAGTCATCCATACTTATTTTGGCATAATCCAACGTTTTAATGATTGCCTCTTCAGGAGTATCTCCTATACTTCCCGTCAACCCTTCATGAGAGAAAGCCTGGGTACCTTTGAGCGTACCATTAGAAGGATCCACAATCTTTAATGTGTAAGAAACACTTCCTTTATAATAGGGCTTTCCTTTACTGTCCGTTTTTTTAATGCCCTGCATACTTGTAATGTTCCCCTGAATCAGATATTTAGCTCCCAACGTCGTCATAGCCTCGCTTCTGGCAACAACATCTCCCATAGCGGAAGCTTCCTGACGCCGCCTGGCTTCGGTTTTCAATGCTTCATTAGAATCAACGTCAATCAACACGACACGATTCATTTCTTGAATACCTTCAATAATTTTATTACGCAAAGCTTCTGCTAAAATGTTGTTTATACTGCCAGGACGGGAAAAATAATCAATGTAAACGCTTTCTTTTCCATCTTCATTAGTTTGTGCATAACCTAACATCGAAATTAAGCAGATTGAGAACAATAGTAAAATCTTCTTCATGTTTGTTTTTCTTTTATTATTATTTAAAACATCTTGCGCCGGATGTACGTTTATATACATTTGTGGAATCTACGAAGAAATTGTATAAATATACGCCTAAAGGAGTAGAAATTGCTTCTTTTACCAGAACGAAGAATACAAGGAAAAGAACATCCTAATCCTGATTTATTGTTTTATAAGTTATTATATCAAGCGATTTCTCGAGCAAGAGTAAAATTATGTGTGTTAGTAGTAGAAAATTATAAATTATTTTCTGATATCTTAAATATAAAATTTGATATGTTATCCAGATATCAATATAAAGAAAATTATACAAATACAACACTGTCAGTAAAAAAGTTAAATCGATTTACTAAAAAAATTAAGGACAAACTTTCGGAGTTAAATAATGCAATTACAATTTCGGAAACAGTAGACATTATAAATGATGAATTAATGGGAGCGGAATTAAAGAAGAAAGTTGTGAGAAATGGTCTAAAATTATTGCAACTAATATGTGGTAAAGCCTGTGCTGGTAGCAGCATCGGTTAAAAATATAGAAATGCTAGACTTTAGCAGAGTAATAAGATAAAATAGAATTAATTATTTTTTGTCAGTACAAAGGTTAAAGGAGTTAGAAAAAATGTATGAAATCATGAGTGCAGATGAAGCCATCCGTCTGATCAGGGATGG
>OJNH01002887.1_pt1 | contig 11487 bp, 8 predicted proteins | sample 1597361 | NCBI WGS metagenome assembly OJNH01 (sample SAMEA2452136, study PRJEB22498) | human gut metagenome | biome: human feces; feature: human gut; material: feces | place: Australia | collected 2012
CAAAATTAATAAAAAGGTTTGAATACCATGCACTAAAAGCGCAAATATTCCTGCATCTTCCTTACTTACTCCGTACATCATCATCATGGTGATGACAGCAAAGTGCCACGGACCTGCTCCATTCGGTGTAGGAACAATAACGGCAATACTCCCTACCACAAACAATACCAGTCCGGCAACCCAGCCTAGTCCGGCAGAAAAGTCGAAACAGTAAAACGTCAGATAAAAATGCAGATAATAACATAACCAGATAGCGACAGTATAAATGATATACAATACCGGACGGTGTACCTGACGGATGGAAAGACATCCCAGCCAGACATTTTTAATCAGTCCTCTGACCTTAGCAAAAATTGTCAGATTACGTATTAACCAGAAAATCAGAACCAAAGCCGCTACTATACAGATTAACGTTATATAAAAATTAGTCGACGAGAACAAATGCAGAAAAAAAGCTCCGTCAGTACCTGTTATACGAAAGAAACGGGCAAAGACTCCCGATTGAAGCAACAGCGTACCTGCTGTAATAAGCAGTACACAGACAGAATCAACTAAACGTTCGGAAACGACCGTTCCAAGAGATTTGGAAAAAGAAACATTGTCATATTTTGCAAGTATGCCGCAGCGCGAAACCTCTCCTACCCGAGGCAAAACCAGATTGGCCGCATAAGCAATAAATATGGCATACACACTATTCGAAATTTTAGGATGTTCACCAAGAGGAGCTAATGCCAGGTTCCAGCGCCACCCGCGAAACAGATGACCGAAGACGCCAAAAACCAGTGAAAAAAGCATCCAGCCATAATTCATACCTCCGTCCATCACCTCATAAACATGCCGGAAGTTGAATCCATGATACGTCCATAGCAAAATAACCGCCCCTAACACCAAAGGCAAAGCTACCTGAAAGACTTTATTTATGAGTTTTTTTATATCAGTTCGTTCCAAAACCTAATCATTTATTAAAGATTAATGCTTACATTTGCACGATGCAAAGATAATATCTTGCTAGAATAAATCTTTATTTATATCGAGAAAATACATACGGAATGAAATTAGTTAAACCGAAAAAGTTCTTAGGACAGCACTTTCTGAAAGACTTGCAAGTGGCAAAAGATATAGCCGATACAGTAGATACCTGCCCTGACCTGCCGATATTGGAAGTAGGACCTGGTATGGGAGTGTTGACGCAATTTCTCATCCCGAAAGGAAGACCGGTAAAGGTAGTAGAACTGGATTTTGAATCAGTTGCTTACCTACGGGAGAATTTTGCAGAGCTGGGTGACAATATTATTGAACAGGACTTTCTGAAAATGGATTTATCTGCTCTGTTCAATGGAAACCCTTTTGTCCTGACAGGTAACTATCCGTATAATATCTCCAGCCAGATATTTTTTAAAATGCTCGATTACAAAGATCTGATACCTTGCTGTACAGGCATGATACAGAAAGAAGTAGCCGAACGTATCGCCGCTTGTCCGGGAAACAAGACATACGGTATTCTGAGCGTACTGATTCAGGCTTGGTATAAAGTAGAATATCTGTTTACCGTACACGAGCATGTGTTTAATCCTCCTCCTAAAGTTAAAAGTGCCGTAATACGCATGACACGCAACGAAACCAAGGAGCTGGGATGTAACGAGAAGCTATTCAAGCAAATAGTAAAAACTACGTTCAACCAACGTCGCAAGACATTGCGTAACTCCATTTCTCCGATACTGGAAAAAGGAAACCCACTCAGTGCAGATCCTATATTCAACAAACGTCCGGAACAGTTATCGGTAGAAGACTTCATAGAATTGACCAACCGGGTGGAACAGGCACTCGCAACTGAGTAAGGTATGGAAAGCGAAGAAATTAAAAAGGTATCAGAACTGATCGAAAATAAAAAATCGGAGGAACTAAAAGAGTTTCTGCAAGAACTGCATCCAGCCGATATTGCCGAATTGTGCGATGAACTTGATGCAGAAGAAGCGCGCTCCATTTATCTGTTACTCGACAATGAAAAAGCTGCCGACGTACTGATTGAAATGGATGAAGACGCGCGTAAGAAATTCCTCGAAATATTGCCTTCGGAAACTATTGCCAAACGTTTTGTCGACTACATGGACTCTGATGATGCTGTAGACATCATCCGTGATATGGACGAGGACAAGCAGGAGGAAATTCTTTCGCACATCGAAGACATCGAACAGGCAGGAGACATCGTGGACCTCTTGAAATATGACGAAAACACCGCCGGTGGTCTGATGGGCACCGAAATGGTAGTCGTGAACGAGAACTGGAGTATGCCCGAATGTCTGAAGGAAATGCGTCAGCAAGCCGAAGAACTGGACGAAATATATTATGTATATGTCATTGACGACGATGAACGCCTGAGGGGAATCTTCCCGCTCAAGAAGATGATCACCTCCCCTTCTGTCTCCAAAGTGAAACACGTGATGCAGAAAGACCCGATCTCCGTACACGTAGATACTCCCCTTGATGAGGTTGCTCAGATTATTGAGAAATATGACCTTGTTGCTATCCCCGTACTGGACAGTATAGGACGTCTCGTCGGACAAATCACCGTTGACGACGTGATGGACGAAGTCCGCGAGCAGTCGGAACGAGACTATCAATTGGCTTCCGGTCTTTCGCAAGATGTAGAAACCGACGATAATGTCTTTCGTCAAACAACGGCGCGTCTTCCGTGGTTAATCATCGGCATGCTGGGAGGAATTGGCAATTCAATGATATTAGGCAATTTCGATGCGACTTTTGCAGCACACCCGGAGATGGCTCTCTACATCCCGCTTATCGGCGGTACGGGAGGAAACGTAGGAACACAATCTTCCGCGCTCATCGTGCAAGGATTGGCCAACAGTTCGCTCGATTCCAAAAATACACTTAAACAAGTGGCTAAAGAGGCAGTGGTAGCATTAATCAATGCGACCATCATCTCTTTATTAGTGTACACGTATAACTTCATCCGCTTTGGCGCCATGGCAACCGTGACCTATTCTGTATCCATCAGTTTGTTTGCAGTAGTCATGTTTGCTTCTATTTTCGGCACATTAGTCCCGATGACTCTTGAAAGGCTGAAAATAGACCCGGCAATCGCCACAGGACCATTTATTGCCATCACGAATGACATCATCGGCATGATGCTTTATATGGGAATCACTGTTTTATTGTCCTAAATAGAAAATAAATGAAAAAAAATCAGGCAAAAAAGTATGAAGTAATCGTTTTATTTCATTAATTTGTGACCTAATGTAATAAAAGGACTTAAATCCTAATTTCCTAAAACGAATATACAATGATGGACTCTCATGACACTAACCAACCTTTGAATCAAGGGGAGTTAGAAGAAGAAAAGAAAACAGTTGAGGTTTCCGAAGCAATAACAGAAACTCCGACTGAAGAAGCAAATGCTGAAGAACAAGTTGAAACTACATCTCGTCTGACCACCAAAGAGGAAGTGCTTGCGAGAATGAAAGAGCTTGCCTTGAATGCAGAAAGTGCCGGTAAGCAAGAATTGGACAGCTTGAAACAAAGCTTTTACAAATTTCATAATGCTGAATTGGAAGCAGCTAAAAAACAATTCATTGACAATGGCGGCTCCGAAGAAGACTACGCACCACAAAGCGATGCGATAGAAGAAGAGTTCAAAAATGTAATGGCCATTATCAAGGAAAAGAGAAGCGCACAAATGGCCGAGTTGGAAAGACAAAAAGAAGAAAATCTGCAAATCAAACTTTCAATCATTGAAGAACTGAAAGAATTGGTGGAATCACCTGATGACGCCAACAAATCATATACAGAATTCAAGAAGCTTCAACAACAATGGAACGAAACGAAACTGATTCCGCAAGCTAAAGTCAACGAACTTTGGAAAAGTTACCAGTTGTATGTAGAAAAGTTCTATGACATATTGAAGCTAAACAACGAATTCCGCGAATATGACTTCAAAAAGAATCTTGAAATAAAAAATCGTCTTTGCGAAGCAGCCGAAAAATTGGCCGATGAAGAAGATGTCATATCCGCTTTCCATCAACTGCAAAAGTTGCATCAGGAATTCCGTGATACGGGTCCGGTTGCCAAAGAATTGCGTGATGAGGTTTGGAATCGTTTTAAAGCAGCATCCACAGTCGTCAATCGTCGCCACCAGCAGCACTTTGAGGCGTTGAAAGAAGCGGAACAACATAATCTTGATCAAAAAACAGTGATTTGCGAGATTGTAGAATCAATAGAATATGATGAACTGAAAACATTCTCCGCGTGGGAAAACAAAACCCAGGAAGTTATTGCCCTGCAAACCAAGTGGAAAACAATCGGTTTTGCACCTCAAAAGATGAATGTGAAGATATTCGAACGTTTCCGTCATGCGTGTGATGACTTCTTCAAGAAAAAAGGAGAATTCTTCAAAACTTTGAAAGAAGGTATGAATGAAAATCTGGAAAAGAAAAAGGCTCTTTGTGAAAAGGCAGAAAGCTTAAAAGAAAGTACAGATTGGAAAGCAACCGCCGATACGCTGACCAAACTCCAAAAAGAATGGAAAACAATCGGCCCGGTTCCCAAAAAACATTCGGATACCATATGGAAACGTTTTATTTCAGCTTGTGATTATTTCTTTGAACAAAAAAATAAAGCCACTTCTTCACAACGTTCGGTTGAACTGGAAAACATGGAGAAGAAAAAAGAAATTATCACCCGGTTAAGCGCTATCGACGAGTCCATAGATACGGAAGAAGCGAGCAAACAAGTTCGTGAACTGATGAAAGAATGGGGTACAATAGGTCATGTTCCATTTAAAGAGAAAGACAAATTGTATAAGCAATACCATAGCTTAGTCGACCAATTGTTTGAACGTTTCAATATCAGTGCGTCCAACAGAAAACTCAGTAACTTTAAGTCAAACATCAGTAACATTCAGAGTGGAGGTTCACAAACTTTATACAGAGAACGTGAAAAGCTTGTTCGTGCTTATGAGAACATGAAGAGCGAACTCCAGACTTATGAGAACAACCTTGGCTTTTTAACTTCTGCATCTAAGAAAGGAAACAGTCTGCTTACGGAACTCAACCGAAAGGTAGAGAAACTAAAAGCCGACTTGGAATTGGTTCTGCAGAAAATAAAAGTAATCGACGAGTCGATTAAAGAAGAAGAGTAACGATTTAATAATGTGTCAATATGCCAATGTCATGCGGTACACGGTGCAACCAATTGGTATATTGACACATTAACATATTATCTCAATACCTGCCACCGAAAATGTGGATCACCGAATCGCTGTTATCTCTTTTCGGTTACATTGCTATCGGATACAAAGAAAGCCGCTAAAAATGCAATTTTAGCGGCTTTTTATCTGTAATTGACTGTAGTGTTGTTGGGCTATCTGGACTCGAACCAGAAATGACAGGACCAGAATCTGTAGTGTTACCATTACACCATAGCCCAATACTTATTTTTCAACGTCCAACCACTTGTTGTTCGTTTGCGGGTGCAAAGATACAAAGAATTTGAGAACCGCAAACATTTTCGGCATTTTTTTTGCAAAAATCCTCTATTTCTCCCCTTAAACAAAAAGATACATCCCTAAAAAACACAAAAAAAGAAGAGTTTTACGACATAACTTTCTTTGATACAAGAATTCAGCGTATATTTGTAAAATATATCATGTTGGTATGATAAAAAACAAAGAACGAAGTGTTCTTGTTATAAAAAGAAAAGCAAAAAACATTGACTATTAAATTTCAATTGATAAATGAACGAAACGAAATTATTAATCGAAAAAATTACAGAAGGAATTCAAGAAAAAAAAGGTAAGAACATAGTGATAGCCGATCTGACTAATATTGACGATACCATATGCAAATATTTTGTAATCTGTCAAGGTAACTCTCCCAGTCAGGTGAGTGCTATTGTCGATTCAATTAAAGATTCTGCCCGAAAAGGAGCAGATGCTAAACCTTACGGTGTAGACGGACTACGCAATGCAGAATGGGTAGCGATGGACTATTCTGACGTATTAGTGCATGTATTCTTACCGGAAATAAGAAACTTCTACAACTTGGAAAATCTCTGGGCTGATGCCAAATTAACAACAATTCCCGACATTGACTAATTTTTCAATATGGACGATAACAACAAAAAACCTAATAAAGTGAATATGCCAAAGTTCAATTTGAACTGGATGTATATGATTATTGCTTTGATGCTTTTAGGACTATGGTGGAGCAATCAAGGCGGCACTGTAAGTAAACAGGTTCCTTACGACGAATTCCAACAATATGTTCGAGACGGATACGTCAACAAAGTAGTTGGATATGACGACAGTTCGGTCGAAGTATATATCAAACCTCAGTTTGTAGGCCAAGTATTCAAACAAGATTCGAATCGTGTTGGAAAGAACCCGATGATTGTAACAGAAGCACCAACCCGGGAAAGTCTCGGAAACTTCATTGATGCAGAAAAAAAAGAAGGTCATTTCGACGGTTCTATCAGTTATGATAAAAAGAATAATTTATTCAATTCTATTCTGATAAATTTTCTGCCTATCATCTTCCTGATAGCTTTATGGATATTCTTTATGCGCCGAATGAGCGGTGGAGCCGGTGGTGGCGGTGGCGGTGTTTTCAATGTAGGAAAATCCAAAGCACAACTGTTCGAGAAAGGAAGCGCCATCAAAATTACATTCAAAGACGTAGCCGGGCTTGCCGAAGCCAAGCAGGAAGTAGAAGAGATTGTAGAATTCTTAAAACAACCACAGAAATACACCGACTTGGGAGGTAAAATTCCTAAAGGAGCATTACTTGTAGGGCCTCCGGGAACGGGAAAAACATTACTGGCTAAAGCTGTAGCCGGTGAAGCCAATGTACCGTTTTTCTCTCTGGCCGGTTCAGATTTTGTTGAAATGTTTGTAGGTGTAGGCGCATCACGTGTACGCGACCTTTTCCGCCAAGCAAAAGAGAAAGCCCCTTGTATCATATTTATCGACGAAATTGATGCAGTAGGGCGTGCCCGTGGGAAAAATCCTGCTATGGGCGGCAATGATGAACGCGAAAACACATTGAACCAGTTGCTGACAGAAATGGACGGTTTCGGTTCCAACAGTGGTGTTATCATTCTTGCAGCAACCAACCGGGTAGACGTATTAGATAAAGCACTCTTGCGTGCCGGACGTTTTGACCGCCAAATCCATGTAGATTTACCCGATTTAAATGAGCGCAAAGAGGTATTCGGCGTACGCTTACGGCCTATAAAGATAGACGACACAGTGGATGTAGACTTATTGGCACGCCAAACTCCCGGATTTTCCGGAGCCGACATAGCTAATGTTTGCAATGAAGCTGCCTTGATCGCTGCCCGTCACGGTAAGAAGTTTGTAGGCAAACAAGATTTTCTGGATGCCGTAGACCGTATCATCGGTGGTTTGGAAAAGAAAACTAAAATAACAACCGAAGCAGAACGTCGGTCAATCGCCTTACACGAAGCCGGTCACGCTTCTATTTCCTGGTTGCTCGAATATGCCAACCCATTGATTAAAGTCACAATCGTACCACGCGGTCGCGCATTGGGTGCAGCCTGGTATCTACCGGAAGAGCGCCAAATTACCACAAAGGAACAGATGCTTGACGAAATGTGTGCCACGTTGGGAGGACGGGCTGCAGAAGACCTGTTCTTAGGCAGAATATCCACTGGAGCCATGAACGATTTGGAACGGGTTACCAAACAGGCATACGGTATGATCGCCTATCTGGGAATGAGTGAGAAGTTGCCCAATTTATGCTATTATAACAATGAGGAATATTCTTTCAACCGTCCATATAGCGAAAAAACAGCCGAACTGATTGATGAAGAAGTGAAAAAGATGGTAAACGAGCAATATGAACGAGCCAAACGAATCCTTTCCGAACATAAAGAAGGGCATAACGAATTGGCTCAGTTATTGATCGACAAAGAAGTTATCTTTGCAGAAGATGTCGAACGAATATTCGGTAAACGTCCATGGGCTTCCCGTTCGGAAGAGATTATGGCTGCCAAAGAGAGCAAAGATGCTGCGGATGCAGAAAAAGCACTTGCTCAAAAAGTAAATGAAGAAGAAAAGAATGAATCAAAACCGGCTACTGGCGAATCATCGGCAGAAGTTGAGCCGCAAAACTAAAATCGAAGTACTTTGAAAAGCAACTTTTTACAGAGAGCAATTACCGGCATACTGTTCGTTGGGGTATTGGTAGGGTGTATACTCTACGATCCATGGACTTTCAGTGCGCTCTTCGTCGTGATCAGCGCCTTGACAATACGTGAATTCGGGCACTTGATCAATCAGGTTGAAGGGGTGAGTATCAATAAGAATATCACTATGCTGGCCGGAGTCTACCTATACATGGCGGTCATGGCATTTTGTACCAACCTGTCCGGTTCTAAGATTTTCCTTCCCTATTTGCTTTTAATCATGTATTTGATGATTAGCGAATTATATCTAAAGAAAGAAAATCCGGTAATGAATTGGGCTTATTCCATGCTAAGCCAACTTTATATCGCCTTACCTTTCGCCATGTTGAATGTACTTTCATTTCACACCAGTCCAATGGATACAAGTGTCAGTTATAACCCGATACTTCCATTGTCGGTCTTTGTTTTTATATGGCTAAGTGATACAGGCGCTTATTGTGTGGGATCCTTAATCGGCAGACATCGTCTTTTCGAGCGTATCTCTCCTAAAAAGTCTTGGGAAGGCAGCATAGGTGGCGCAGTTTTTTCCATTGCTTCATCCTTTATTTTCGCCCACTTCTTCCCGTTTATATCCATGTGGCAATGGGCAGGCCTAGCCGTTGTTGTGGTTATCTTCGGCACTTGGGGAGACCTGACCGAATCGCTGATGAAACGCCAATTAGGCATAAAAGACTCCGGCAACATTCTTCCGGGACATGGTGGGATGCTCGACCGTTTTGACAGCGCTCTAATGGCTATTCCAGCAGCTGTATTCTATTTGTATATACTATCAATGATCTAATAAAGAATCACCAAACGGATAAGACATAAAAAAGGGCATAGAGGTTGATGTGAATATCTTTCCTCTATGCCCTTCACTCTTACTATTAAGAAATACCTATTTCAACTGCATCTTCGACAAATCAAGTTCCTGTATATTTTTTGTATTATCCTCACTGTTCTTAAAGTCAAATACCAACTCCACTTCATCATTTACTTCCGAATTAATCTTCAGTTTGATACCTTGCGTTTCAGAGGTAATATTCAGGCTATTCAGATTATAGGATACCGCCCCTGGACTGCGCAATCCGGTCAGGTCATCATAGTTATTATAACGGAGTTCCAAATGTATGTAGCCATCCTCCCCGTACACTTCCGCATCGTCTTGCGAGCGTACCAGACTGATACGATGTTTCTTTTCGGAAGGCAGGTTCTGCTGGAATACAATATTCAGATACCCACCACTGATCCCGATATCTCCCTTGAATATCGCAACAGGGTCATTACCGAATTCTTCCTCAGTCTCAGGAGTTAAGGTTTCAACCTCTTTAGTCAATACGTCATATAGGCGCAAAAGCTTCACAGCGTGGTCGTATCCGTCAAACCCGTCGGATAAAGGATTGAATATAGTAATTACACGCTTTCCGTCGACAGGCTCGTACCATCCTAAATCCGTATTTACAGGCCAAAGCGTTCCCCACACATCACAGTCCAGATAGAAAGCATTTCCGGTGACACGCACCGTAGCCCACAACGGCGGGGTGAAGTCACCGATTGAATACCCGTCGTTGTCATCACAGGATTGCAGCGCCGGCATTACAGCCAGGCAGACTACCATAAATAACCAATGTAGTTTTCTCATAATCAAAGTCCTTTCGTTTGTTTCTGTATAGAAAATACAAAAGCCGGGCATTTACTGCACCGGCCCTTTCCCTTTTAACAAGAAATTAAATATCATCCTACTTTTTAAAACTTTTCTCAAGCAAAGCCACCATTTCTTTGGCAGCCCGTCCGGGTGCTCCCGCTTCGCCCAAGCGGGACGCCATGTAGTCGTAACCGGAGAGCATCTGCCGGCGGTATTCCCCATCATAAAGGATGCGCCGGAGTTCCGCGCGTACCTGCTCCACCGTCATGGTGTCGGCAACCAGTTCTTTCACAACTTCCCGGTCGGCAATGAGATTCACCAGGGAGATATACTTCACTTTCAAGACATGCCGCTTCAGAAAGGCAATCACCTTCCCTATCGGCGTATGATAGCACACTGCCTGTGGCACCCGGAACAAAGCGGTTTCCAGCGTCGCAGTACCTGAGGTGACCAATGCAGCCTCCGCATGCCGGAGTAAAGGATAAGTGCGGTTAAAGATTATCTTCACATCCGAGTTGCCGACATATTCTTTGTAATATTCCGGAGAAATGCCCGGAGCCCCCGCCAGCACCAACTGATAATCGGGGAACGAAGCTGCCGCCCGGATCATATCCGGCAGATTATCTTTGATTTCCTGTTTACGGCTACCCGCCAGCAAAGCGATAATAGGTTTTGAAGAAAGGCCGTTGGCCAGCCTGAACTCATCCGGCGTTTCCGAACAAGCAGCCTGAAAGGCCGTAACCTCATCCATTGTCGGATTACCTACATAATGTATGGGATACCGGTGCTTGCCCTCAAAGAATTTCACCTCAAACGGAAGAATAGAGAACAACTCGTCTATATCCCGTTTGATGTTCTTGATGCGATACTCCTTCCATGCCCATATTTTGGGAGAGATATAATAAAATACCGGAATTTGCGTGCGAGCATGAATAAACTTGGCTATATTCAGGTTGAAGCCCGGATAGTCCACCAATATAAGTACATCCGGTTGCCAGGCCACGATATCCTCCTTACAGCGTTTCATATTGGCGAAAATAGTGCGCAGGTGCAGCAAGACGGGAATGAAGCCCATATATGCCAATTCCTTATAATGCTTCACCAAGGTTCCGCCTACCGCCGCCATTAAGTCGCCGCCGAAAAAGCGGAACTCCGCCTGCGGATCCTCCGCCTGCAAAGCGCTCATCAGGTGGGACGCATGCAAATCACCGGAAGCCTCGCCGACAATCAAATAATACTTCATACGCGCTTATGTTTAAACATCCTGTACAGTCTGAACGGCAGCCCGCTTAGAACCACGTTTTCAATTCATCTATCAATCCATACGCAGTTACATCTACGGTGGTCGGGGTGATTGCCACATAGCCGTTTTCAAGTGCCCAATGGTCACTCTTTTCATTACCGGTTTCAGCATCTTCAAATTCTCCGGTCAGCCAATAATAGTGCGCATCTCCTCTGTGGGCGAAATTCTCCCACTCATTGATCCATTGCCCCTTGGCCTGTTCGCAGACTCTCACCCCTTTCAGGTCTTTGGTATCGGGAAAGTTGACATTGAGACAAGTCAACGGCGGCAATCCTTTTTCCAATACCCGGCGGGCTATCTCACGAATATACGTTCCTGCCGGTTCAAAATCGGCATCCTG
>OJNH01002893.1_pt1 | contig 11476 bp, 9 predicted proteins | sample 1597361 | NCBI WGS metagenome assembly OJNH01 (sample SAMEA2452136, study PRJEB22498) | human gut metagenome | biome: human feces; feature: human gut; material: feces | place: Australia | collected 2012
GGCAGCCCATTCGGCAGCATCATCAGCAAAGAATACAATCTGTCCGGTTGCAGCACCCGGAGAAGCAGGAAGTCCGCGAGTCAGCACTTTCGCCTGTTTCAAAGCATTTTTATCGAATACCGGGTGAAGAAGCTCATCCAGCTTATTGGGTTCAACACGCATTAGAGCGGTCTTTTCGTCAATCATTCCCTGATGGAGCAAATCCATGGCAATTTTCACCATAGCCGCACCGGTACGTTTACCGTTACGGGTTTGCAGGAACCACAATTTACCTTCCTGTACAGTAAACTCCATATCCTGCATGTCGCGGTAATGATTTTCAAGTTTAGTCTGTAATGCATCCAGTTGTTTGTAGATTTCGGGCATAGCCTCTTCCATAGAAGGAAATTGAGCGGCGCGTACTTCTTCTGTCACACCGGCCAATACAGCCCAACGCTGAGACCCTATTTTAGTAATCTGTTGCGGAGTACGGATACCGGCCACCACATCTTCGCCCTGTGCATTAATCAGATATTCGCCATTGAACAGGTCTTCACCCGTAGCAGCATCGCGTGAGAAGCAAACACCGGTAGCAGAAGTATCGCCCATATTACCAAATACCATTGCCTGTACAGAAACGGCAGTCCCCCATTCATCAGGAATACCTTCCATTTTACGATAAAGAATGGCACGTTCGTTCATCCATGAATTAAATACGGCACAAATAGCTCCCCAAAGTTGTTCATAGGCACATGTCGGAAAATCTTTTCCTGTCTGTTCTTTTACAGCAGCCTTAAAGCGCTTCACCAGTTCCTTGAGGTCTTCTACTTCAAGCTGATTGTCCAATTTCACACCTTTAGCATGTTTCACCTCTTCAATGATAGCTTCGAACGGATCGACATCCTCCTTATTCACAGGTTTCATGCCCAATACCACATCGCCATACATTTGTACGAAACGACGATAAGAGTCCCATGCAAAACGGGCATTACCGGTTTTGCGGGTCAATCCTCCCACCACCTCATCATTTAAGCCCAAATTCAAAATAGTATCCATCATACCCGGCATAGAAGCACGCGCTCCGGAACGGACCGAAACGAGCAGAGGATTTTCGATATCGCCGAATTTCGACTTCATCAGTACTTCTACATTTGCAATGGCTTTTTCTACTTCGTCTTTTAGGAGAGCTACGACTTTATCTTGTCCCAATTCATAATATTCGGTACAAACGTCTGTTGTGATTGTAAATCCGGGAGGAACAGGAACCCCGATAAGATTCATTTCTGCAAGATTGGCACCTTTACCACCCAATAGATTTCTCATACCGGCCTTGCCTTCCGCCTGGCCATTTCCAAAGGTATAAACTCTTTTTTTGTCCATAATATGCATTTAAAGTTATCTAATTGTGATTTTTTCTGTTCGCAAATCTAAGTATATTTCACAAACCAGAAAACTTTTCATGAAAAAAGTTTCTATTAAAATGCAATTTCGACATTGCAATCTTTATTATTTCATCTGATAGAGAGAAATCCCGAAAAAATACCTATTTTTGCGAAATAATTTATTAGATTGGTGTAAAAGTGGCAAGAAAGAAAAAAGAACTTCCCTTATTAGAGAAGGTAACAATTACAGATGTGGCTGCCGAAGGAAAAGCCATAGCAAAAGTAAACGACCTGGTGATTTTTGTTCCTTATGTAGTACCGGGTGATGTGGTAGATCTGCAAATCAAACGCAAAAAGAACAAATATGCCGAAGCAGAAGCTGTGAATTTCCACGAATATTCTTCAACACGTGCCGTTCCTTTCTGCCAGCACTATGGCATATGCGGTGGTTGTAAGTGGCAAGTGCTTCCCTATGCAGAGCAAATCAAATACAAGCAGAAACAAGTGGAAGATAACCTGAGAAGAATCGGAAAAATCGAACTGCCGGAAATTTCTCCGATATTGAGTTCCGCCAAAACCGAATTCTATCGGAATAAATTGGAATTTACCTTCTCGGACAAACGCTGGCTCACATACGAAGAAGTAAAACAAGAAGTGAAATACGACCAGATGAATGCTGTAGGATTCCACATTCCCGGAGCATTCGACAAGGTGCTGGCTATTGAGAAATGCTGGTTACAGAATGATATATCCAACCGTATCCGTAATGCGGTACGTGATTATGCTTACGAGCACAACTACTCTTTCATCAATCTGCGCTCGCAAGAAGGCATGCTTCGCAATATGATTATCCGCACCTCTTCTACGGGTGAGCTAATGGTTATTATTATCTGCAAGATCGTAGAAGACAGTGAAATGACGCTCTTTAAGCAACTGCTGCAATACGTGGCAGACACATTCCCGGAAATTACTTCTCTGCTATATATTATTAATAATAAATGCAATGACACCATCAATGATCTGGATGTCTACGTTTTTAAAGGTAATGACCACATTTTCGAAGAAATGGAAGGATTGCGCTTCAAAGTCGGTCCGAAATCATTCTACCAGACCAACTCCGAACAAGCATACAATCTGTATAAGATAGCCCGTGATTTTGCTGGACTGACAGGAAACGAATTGGTGTACGACCTTTATACGGGTACGGGAACCATTGCCAACTTCGTGTCCCGCCAAGCTCGCCAAGTGATCGGTATCGAGTATGTACCCGAAGCCATAGAAGACGCCAAAGTGAATGCCGAAATCAATGGGATAGACAATACCTTGTTCTTTGCCGGAGATATGAAAGACATGCTGACCCAAGAGTTCATCAATGAATATGGTCGTCCGGATGTTATCATTACTGACCCTCCACGTGCCGGAATGCATCAGGATGTAGTAGATGTTATCCTTTTTGCCGAACCAAAACGAATTGTATATGTTAGTTGTAATCCGGCTACACAAGCACGTGACTTACAGTTGTTGGACGTGAAATATAAAGTAAAAGCAGTACAACCAGTCGATATGTTCCCACATACACACCATGTTGAGAATGTCGTTTTACTCGAACTCAGATAAAAGAGAAAATATGGCTAAAGAGAAAAAAACAAAAAGAAGTGCAGCCGAAAAAGCCAAAGCACAATATACGGGATATACGGTGAAAGAGCCTATGGAACTGATGGAGTTCCTCGCCAGCAAAATGCCGGATGCCAGCCGCACAAAGTTGAAATCATTGTTGAGTAAACGTATCGTATACGTTGATAAGGTCATCACCACACAATTCAATTTTCCGTTGCAACCGGGCATGAAAATAGAAATCAGCAAGGACAAAGGCCGGAAAGAATTCAGTAACCGCTTGCTAAAGATCGTCTACGAGGATGCCTATATCATCGTGGTAGAGAAAATGGAAGGACTATTGTCCGTCAATACGGAAAGACAGAAAGAACGTACGGCATATACCATTCTCAACGAGTATGTGCAACGTTCGGGAAAGCACCACCGCATATATATCGTACATCGTCTGGACAGGGACACTTCGGGATTGATGATGTTTGCCAAAGATGAAAAGACACAGCATACCTTACGTGAATATTGGCATGATATCGTGACAGACCGTCGCTACGTAGCAGTAGTTGCCGGCGAAATGGAAAAAGATCATGGAACGGTAACCTCTTGGTTGACCGATCGTACACTCTACGTAAGCTCCAGCAAATATGATGATGGCGGTTCGAAATCAATCACTCATTATCACACAATCAAACGTGCTAACGGATACTCATTGATGGAATTGGATCTGGAAACAGGACGCAAGAATCAGATTCGTGTACACATGCAAGACTTAGGACATCCTATCATTGGTGACGGTAGATACGGCGGAGAAAACGCTCCGAATCCTATCGGACGCCTTGCCCTTCATGCATTCAAACTCTGCTTCTATCATCCGGTAACCAACGAACTGATGGAATTCGAAACTCCATATCCACCGGCATTCAAGAAACTGTTTCTGAAAAAATAAGAAGCGGTAAGTGAAAATACCCATATATATAATGATAATGCCTCGTAGCAAAACATGTTATGGAGCATTATCATTATATATATGGCAAAATACCTATTGGCATACTCGCATCCAAACACGATTTTAATTATCCATTTCTAAGGATACACTGAACTCATATGCACCATCGGCATAAAGCTCTCCGTTCAGGAATCGGCCACTGACATATACACCTCTTATTTCCAACATAGGATAATCCGGCCCATAATCCAGATACAAAGTTCCCATGTCTATCCACCAGCGAACAGGTAAAGTAGCCGCTCTTCCTCCACCACCATCGGCATAATAATACTGCTCATCGATGGCATAATCGTTTCCTTTGAAAGTAATGCCGCTTTCCACATTATAAGGGCCTACCGCGAAACCCAGATTGCCCACCCAAGTACGATCTATAATATAGTAATAAATTGATTCGTCATCTTGTTCACAAGATGAAAAACTCAAAATAGCCATCGCCAATACCAGTAGCAGTTTTATGTGATTCAATACTTTCATATTCTTTTCCTATTCTTTTCTAAATGTCACCTCAACTCCATCCAATTTACCGGAAAGATAATTCTGGCGCACCCAAACATTCTCAAAATAATAAACTTCGTTTGCACCACGGTCGAGTCTCAACCCTTCCATTTCCTGGTCTATCCATTCCCAAGTAAAATTATAGGTCACAGTACTATAAGGACGAGATTCCTCCGGACGGTAATATTGAAATATTTCCTGTCCGCTCCTATCTTGAGTAAACTTCAATTGATGCACGCACTTCATATCATTATCCATCTTGCTATTTTCCGTCCATGTCTTGCCACACAGTTTTTCATCACTGTTGCGCAAATAGTCATCTGTGTAATAAATATCGTCGCCACAAGCTCCCAAGCCAAGCACCAATATCAATAACAATGCGAATCTTGTATAGTTTAATCTTTTCATATTCTTATGCTTTATTGTTAATAATACGTTGGCAAATATAGTGTTTTTAATCTACTATATGTGAATAAAGCCCGCTTTTTTGTACCTTTGCAAACATAAACGTTAAACTTTTTACATGAAAATTCTTTGGCTCGACTTAAACAGTTCTTATGCTCACTCCTCATTGGCGCTACCGGCACTACATGCACAGATGGCTACCAACGACTCCTTTGAATGGGAAATCGTTTCAGCTACCATCAATGAAAACGTAGGAATGGTGACAAACAGTATCTATCATCACCATCCGGATATTATAGCAGCAACCAACTGGTTATTCAATCATGAGCAACTGTTACACATTCTCTCAAGGGCCAAAGCATTACTACCTTATTGCCGCATCGCTCTGGGAGGTCCGGAATTTTTAGGAGACAATGAAGACTTTCTACGTAAAAATCCTTTTGTCGATTGTGTATTCCGGGGAGAAGGTGAAGAAGTATTTCCTCAATGGTTACAATATCAAAATCAACCGGAACAATGGGATACAGTCACTGGACTATGCTACCTCGACAAGAAAAATCTGTATCACGACAACGGTATTGCCCGTGTAATGAACTTTGTTCATCTCATCCCGCCGGAAAAGAGCAGTTTCTTTAACTGGAGCAAACCATTCGTACAATTAGAGACAACACGAGGATGTTTCAACACTTGTGCTTTCTGTGTAAGCGGTGGAGAGAAGCCGGTACGAACACTTCCAATAGAAACAATCCGTGAACGCTTGATGGAAATTCACCGACATGGAATAAAGAATGTACGTGTACTCGACCGTACGTTCAACTACAATAACAAGCGGGCCAAAGAACTACTAAACCTGTTTCTTGAGTTTTCACCGGATATCTGTTTTCATCTGGAAATACATCCCGCTTTACTTTCCGAAGAATTGAAAAAAGAACTGGCCGGACTTCCTAAAGGTTTGCTACACTTGGAAGCCGGTATCCAAAGTTTGCGCGAACCAGTACTGGAACAGAGCCGTAGAATGGGACGCTTATCCGATGCTTTAGACGGATTGAAATATCTATGTTCCTTGCACAATATGGAGACTCATGCCGATCTCATTGCCGGATTGCCTCTATATCATCTTTCTGAAATTTTCGAAGACATACATACTCTGGCTGAATACGGTGCAGGAGAGATTCAACTGGAATCATTGAAATTGCTTCCCGGAACGGAAATGCGGCGAAGAGCCGAAGAACTCGGCATTCAATATGCTCCTCTTCCTCCCTACGAAGTCCTACAAACAAGAGAAATCAGTGTAGACGAATTACAAACAGCCCGTGTGCTCTCGCGCTTACTGGATGGCTTTTATAATACTCCTACCTGGCAAAACATCACTCGGACACTGATGTTGGAAAACGAACATTTCTTGCATCATTTTCTGGATCACCTTATGCAAATCGGCTTGATAGACCAACCACTGAGCTTGGAAAAAAGAGGATTGATTTTGTATGAATTCTGTAAGCAAAATTATCCGGCCTATCAGACACAGGTCAGCATTGCTTGGATAGAAGCGGGCATGTCACTAAAGAAACTTCCGGCAGAAAAAGTAAAAACGAAACGACAAATCCCTCCCGAAACGTGGATAACCATTTATGGCAAGTACAAAGAGACATTACGCTTATGTTTCCTGCCCGCCAATCAAGAAGGACAAGCAGGATACTGGTTTGGATTTGAATCAGAAATACAAAAGGCAGAACCGGTATTTAAAGCGCTCACAATGTGACGTAGATCACCCTTTCATTTAGTAATCTATAAAATCTCATTTCATGGTAGTGCTATTAACATACAACACTCTGTTCCAACAAAATTACGGTTCACATGATTCAATTTCATAACGATACAATTAATACGATGCCTGTGCAATGGGTACTGCTGCCAATTATTAGTTTCAATTCCATAACGGTACAATTAATACTACATTACTAGGTATATTTATAACCTTAGGTCAATTGTTTCAATTCCACAACGGTACAATTAATACCATGCACCGGAGAGGCGATCATATGGCTGTATACTAGTTTCAATTCCACAACGGTACAATTAATACTTCAAACGGGTACGCATAGTGGCTATCCACCAATGTTTCAATTCCACAACGGTACAATTAATACCCGGAGACAATCGTACCGCACAGGATCATCTTCAGTTTCAATTCCACAACGGTACAATTAATACGGAGATGTTCATTATTATAGGTAAGCGTAAGAAACAGGTTTCAATTCCACAACGGTACAATTAATACCAAGATTACAGGTGATGGAACGGTTGATGCTTCTGACAGTTTCAATTCCACAACGGTACAATTAATACCATGGCCAAATCATCGAAAGCGACCGCGCCAATCGTTTCAATTCCACAACGGTACAATTAATACATCGTACACAAACCGCAATACCTTGACTTCAAAAGTGTTTCAATTCCACAACGGTACAATTAATACCGGCTGCCAGCCGGGTGGCATTTATTGAATTCCCGGTTTCAATTCCACAACGGTACAATTAATACTAATCACAGTACTTAGCGCAGTACTTACCGCGCTGTTTCAATTCCACAACGGTACAATTAATACCCAAGCGAACCAGTTGCACACATTTTATTCAAACGTGTTTCAATTCCACAACGGTACAATTAATACTTTTCTTCGATTAGTTCGCCTTCTTTAAATTCATGTTTCAATTCCACAACGGTACAATTAATACCAGCAATGACAGAACCAACAGGAGGTACATCTATAGTTTCAATTCCACAACGGTACAATTAATACTGAGCGATTAGCCACCGGTAGGTGTGCCTCTTCCGTTTCAATTCCACAACGGTACAATTAATACCAATGTTTATACAGGCAGCAGGACAGCAAGGGCAAGTTTCAATTCCACAACGGTACAATTAATACCGACGTTTGATCCGGGAAGAGGCACGCCTACCGGGTTTCAATTCCACAACGGTACAATTAATACGTAATAAATCTCCATCGTTTGCACTTGTTACTACGAAGTTTCAATTCCACAACGGTACAATTAATACGGATAAACCGCATGCGCGCACAAAGGGGCGTATTTTGTTTCAATTCCACAACGGTACAATTAATACTATTTGCAGATACAGAAATAAATTCCCAAAATTTTGTTTCAATTCCACAACGGTACAATTAATACTAAGAACAGACAGATTCGATTTAGCACTCGAAGCTAGTTTCAATTCCACAACGGTACAATTAATACACCCATGATTTATACGATCCATCGCTTATTGCTATTGTTTCAATTCCACAACGGTACAATTAATACTCCGGATTAATAGTCAAGAACTGTTTTGACAATTCGTTTCAATTCCACAACGGTACAATTAATACGATAGGCGAAAACTTAGCAATAGCTTGGTATAACGCGTTTCAATTCCACAACGGTACAATTAATACCATTAAACTCGTTATTCATCTGAGCTATTTCGCGATGTTTCAATTCCACAACGGTACAATTAATACTTATCTATATTTTCTGGAGTAACATTCCATTTCTGTTTCAATTCCACAACGGTACAATTAATACATTGATACCATGCTGACGTAAAATTTCAGTATGCCGTGTTTCAATTCCACAACGGTACAATTAATACAAAAAAGATAACTTCAATCCATTTATGAGCATTGCTGTTTCAATTCCACAACGGTACAATTAATACTCTAACAAACACTCAAAAAAAACAATTAAAAATGAGTGAGTTAGCAAATAACAAATATGCTTTTTATATGATTAATTATGTCGATGGATAATAACATAAAAAATGCCGGACATCGACATAGCAGCTATTTCACTGTATATCAACACGTCAAAGAACGATCTACAACGTAGAGCCTTATTGCAAAGACAATAAAAACAATTATCGACAACTAAATTATAAAAAATTGTCGATACTACACCGTTCTTTCCCGATAATTTTCTTCTCCAAAGAACATTGTGAGGAACCTTTAAAAACAATAATACTATCTTCATCTTCCTTCATGAAAGCCTTTGCAGCAGATAACATTTCCTTTAATCGTACTTCTGATATTTCCCCCTCAAATACGGAATTTTGTATCCAATTCAAATACTTACGACATAGCTTCAGCATCTTTGCAACTCGTCTTTCGCCAAAATCATAAACCAAAATGACATACATATTTTACCAATACATTTTAAAGGGTTTGTATTCTTCTATATCCAATAAATGTTTCGCTAATTTATAGCATTCCAGTTTCATTAAATGCCGATAACTTACATTTCTATTCAATGTCCGATGCTTGATCGTTTCAATAAGCTTATCTTCAATGGCTTTCACAAAAATCTTTTTTCCTGTTTGATTCAACAAACAACGATTCAGCTTTCGATCAAAATGCTTCTCTTGAATCTCTTTCCTGTTCAAGACTCTAAAAATTACCCGGTCAATAATAACAGGCTTGAAAATTTCTGCAATGTCTAATGCCAAAGAGTAACGCCGTTCTCCAGGAGTATGTAAGAAACTAATAGTCGGATTTAATTGCGTCTGATGGATAGCTCTCAAACACAACGTATAACACATCATATTTCCAAAAGAGATAAGCGCATTTACTTCATTTAAAGGAGGTTGTTTGGTGCGATTTCCCATTTCAAAATCATTCAAAATAAGGTTGAATGCATCATAATAAGTTTGCCGGATCATTCCTTCCGTTCCCATCAATTCTTGTATGGAAGCAGTTTCAGAAAGTTTAGAAGCATATCCTTTGATAAGTTCCATGACTTCCTCCATGTCTTTCCCCCGGCGATTATAGTACTGCAAATTTTTAACCATATTATAAGCAGCCGCTTCTATAAATTTTTGTGCTATCAAAAGTCGCTTCTTTTTGTTCTGATATGCAGAAGTTTGAGCTAATAGCATTCGCCCGGACAAAAGAGAATCTTTCGGCATAAACGATCCGGTATAATTCTCATAGTAATCAAAGAAATGTACTGCTATATCTTTCTGTCCCAAGAAATTAAACAAGGAACTATTAGCCCGTAATGAACCAAAAACATAAAACTCATTTACATCTTCAACAGGTAGATAGCGGGGCTGTCCCGTACAAGGCTCTCCATTACCGTCTTCCTCCGCAACAGGAGTAAACTTCAAAGTATTGTCTTTACGTTCCAATTGTCCCGGATTAAATAAATAATAAGTCTTTTTCACTCTTCCTCCTCCCCACTATAACAAAAATCCCAATAACTACAATTTCTGCATATTCGTTTCTTCTCCAAAGGTGGACAAAAATCAGATTCGATAACCTGCTTTATTTCATTTATCATTTCAACAATCGTTTCACGATCTATATCACTCAGCAGCACCGTATCCCTTTTCCGCAAAACCGGATATTCCAATATTCCGGAGATACCCTCTATGCCATTCTGTTCGAATACATACATATAATATTTTAATTGCCATTCATGAGCCACTTCAACCTTATCGGACTTTTTTATTTCATGAATTACCTTGTGCAAAGTATCATAATAATCCACTTTTATCCCGTCCATCTCTACCTCTTCGTATTTAGCAGAACGCTGCGGATAAGATTCTTCATGTATCAACTTTCCCTCATGGACCAAGTCAGAGGTATGTTCCATACTTATGCCATTAGCAAACAGCCATAATTTGCGCTTACAAATCTGATAATAATTAAAGTGAGTGCCTGTAATATTCATTTCCATTTGAAATTAAGAGAATAAGGCAGAACCATACAGCCCTGCCTTACACATCCTATCATTATCCTTTTTGATTTTCATAATCAAAAGCAAGCATCCACTCCTTCAATTTATCCTCCGCTTTCTGCAAGGCGTCAGCGGACTCTGTTTCAGTGGTCATATATCCCGAACAAGACAAGGTTACGTATAAATCCGCCCCGGCTGTTTCATCTATCAGAGGTTTGGCTTTAGGCCTTTCTGTTTCTTCTACTAACTTGGCACGAATGGCGCCTGCCAACGCATTGGCATTATCACTCACTGCAATGGCAAGCGTTTCCATCAAACTGAATGTTCTGGATTGATTACTTGTTATCTTCCAATTAATAAGCGCTTTGGCAATAGCCGGTATCACTCTTTCCCTGTCAGCTTTGGGCATCACCAGGCACTCGCCAAAAACATTACGGGAAGCTACCCAACCTTTTTCTTTCAATTCCTCGATCTTCTCTTTGGTCAATTCCGGTTCCATCTGATTTACCGAAACCGCAAATAAGGTACGCAAGTCAATAGCAATATCGTATACAAATAAACCGGTAGCACGGGTATTATCAGGAATCCATTTACGGTACAGACTTCTGTCCGTTCCTGTCAACAGGGTTTCTACCTGTTCTTCGCTCATCGGTTTACCGGAAGCATCGCGCACTATTACTTTATGCAATTCCGGCCTGTCACTTCGGTCAAAAGTCGCATTCTCTGTAATGCGTCCTCCCAACAACGGATGCAATGGACGCATAGCAGAAATAGAGAATGGACTCCTTCTTTTCAGCGTACGCTCAGTACCCCCTTTTGAAGCCCTCATCCAGCCTCCCAATAGCTGATCGTAATATTGAGGATCACAA
>OJNH01002894.1_pt1 | contig 11475 bp, 8 predicted proteins | sample 1597361 | NCBI WGS metagenome assembly OJNH01 (sample SAMEA2452136, study PRJEB22498) | human gut metagenome | biome: human feces; feature: human gut; material: feces | place: Australia | collected 2012
GCAAGAGTAATTGAACGCTCAATATTAAAGGATATGAAAGAAAAACAGCCTAAGGTTGAATATATCGGGGAGGAAGAATAATGGTTTTAGGTGAATATGATGTTGCCGTAATCGGAGGCGGTCACGCAGGGTGTGAGGCGGCTTTGGCGGCGGCAAGATTGGGTATGAAAACGGTTATGTTTTCAATAAGCCTTGACGCAATAGGAAATCTTCCTTGTAACCCAAGTATAGGAGGTACGGCGAAAGGTCACCTTGTTCGTGAACTTGACGCACTCGGTGGTGAAATGGGTAAAGCGGCGGACGCTTCGTTTATACAGTCAAAAATGCTTAATAAAGGCAAAGGCCCTGCCGTACATTCGCTTAGAGCACAGATTGACAGAAAAAAGTATCACGTTGAAATGAAAAAACGTGTTGAAAATCAAGAGAATTTACAGGTTAAACAAGCGGAAATCGTAAATGTAATTACCGATGAAGATAATAATGTAACGGAAGTTGTAACACATACAGGCGTTGAATATAAGGTAAAAGCGGTTATTATTGCCAGCGGAACTTATTTAAAGGGTAAAATTCTTATCGGAAGTTATTCGCGTGAAAGCGGTCCTGACGGAATGTTCCCTGCAAATGAACTTTCGGAAAATCTTCGCAGATTGGGTATTGAATTAAAGCGATTTAAAACAGGTACTCCAGCAAGAGTGCACGCGGATACACTTGACTACAGTAAGATGGAGCTTGAGGAGGGTGACGAAAAAATCGTGCCGTTCTCGTTTGAAACGGAGAATGTCGGCAAAAATCTTGTTCCTTGCTATCTTGTGTATACAAATGAAAAAACTCACCAAATTATACACGACAATCTCGGTCGTTCGGCAATGTACGGCGGTATGGTTGAGGGTATAGGTCCGCGATACTGTCCGTCTATCGAAGATAAGGTTGTGCGTTTTTCGGAAAAGCCAAGACATCAGCTTTTTATGGAGCCTATGGGAATTGATACAAAGGAAGTATATGCACAAGGCTTTTCAACGAGTATGCCTGAGGACGTACAGCTTGAAATGTATCGAAGTGTTGAGGGACTTGAAAATGTCGAAATTATGCGTCCTGCATATGCAATAGAATATGATTGCTGTGATCCGACTCAACTGTATGCAACGTTGGAATTTAAGAATGTACATGGACTTTACGGCGCAGGACAGTTTAACGGTACGTCCGGCTATGAGGAGGCGGCGGCTCAGGGAATCGTTGCAGGAATAAACGCGGCTCTGAAAATCCAGGGCAGAGAGCCGATGATACTTGACCGCGCCACCAGCTACATTGGTACCCTTGTCGACGACTTGGTTACAAAGGGCTGCTCTGAACCTTACCGTATGATGACCTCACGAAGTGAATACCGCTTGATTCTCAGACAGGACAACGCCGCTGACCGCATGGTGCCTATCGGTCACAAGGTCGGGCTTGTCTCTGAGGAGAGATATTCGAAGTTCCTTGACGAAAAGAGAATATGCGAGGAGGAGCTGCTGCGTATTAAGTCGGTCGTTGTTCACCCTACTGAAGAAGTCAATGAAATGCTTGTAAGAAAGGGAACTTCTCCGATAACCACGGGGGTTCGAATGATAGAACTGCTGAAACGCCCCCAGCTTGGGTATGAGGATCTTGCTGAATTCGACCCCGGCAGACCTAAGCTGAAATATTCGCTTGTGAACAAGCTGGAAGTTGAGATAAAATATTCGGGCTATATCAGGGTACAGCAGGAACAGATAGATAAAATGAGAAAGCTTGAGAGCAAATCACTTCCCGAGAATATTGACTATAAAACTATAAAGGGATTGCGGCTTGAAGCTCAGGAGAAGCTGAACAAGTTCAAACCGCTTAACGTTGGTCAGGCAGGGCGTATATCCGGCGTAAATCCGGCTGATGTATCGGTGCTGCTGGTCTGGCTGGCATCAAAAGAACATGGAAGCAGAGGTGACAACAATGAATAAAGCAGAACGTATTGAATTCGTTATTTCAGAATTCCGGAAGGCTGATATTACTATCGACGAAAATCAGGCTGATAAGTTCGTCAGGCTGTGCGACTTCATGGTCGAGTATAACGAAAATGTTAATCTTACCTCCATCACCGAATTTTCAGAGGTAGTAGTGAAGCATTTTGTTGACAGCGTGCTCCCGTTTACAATGGTGGACGTCCCGCAGGGAAGCTCTTTTATCGACGTGGGAACCGGTGCTGGATTCCCGGCAATTCCACTTCTGATATGCCGACCGGATCTGAAGGGAACTCTGTGCGACAGTCTGAATAAGCGCTGCGTTTATCTTGAGAAAGCGTGCGAACTAATCGGCGTTAAGTCTGAAATTATCCACGCGCGCAGCGAGGAACTCGGAAGAAAAAAGCGCGAGTGCTTCGATTTCGCTACTGCCCGTGCTGTCGCTGCAATGCCAGTGCTTTCGGAATACTGTATACCATTTGTGAAGGTCGGCGGTAAGTTCATCGCTTTGAAATCCATAAATGAGGATATTTCGGCGGCTTCCGGGGCGATAGCGAAGCTTGGCGGAGAGATAGAGACGGTAACAGACTACGCAATACCAAACGGTGACGCAAGGCGCCTTGCTGTAATAAAGAAAATATCGCAGACGCCGACAAAATACCCCAGGAACTCGGGCAATATTGCGAAAAAGCCATTGTAAAATGTGATTTTGTATCGCATTTCCGCGAAATATAAGCGGAAATGCGATTTTTTATTGTGGATATTATTTCCTGCTTGTGTTATAATCAAGGTAACAAAATTCGGGAGGTAATATTATGACTGGATTATTTAAAAATAAGGAAAAGCAGGTTCAGCGTGTTGTTCTGATTGAAACTTCGCTGATCATTCCGAACAGGTCTCAGCCAAGGGTTACGTTTTCTGACGAGGAGTTAAGTTCTCTTGCCGATTCGATCAGAGAGAATGGAATCCTCCAGCCCATCAATGTACGCAAGTGCGGCGTGAATTACGAGATTGTCAGCGGTGAGCGCAGGCTCCGGGCGGCTAAACTGTGCGGACTTGAAAGCGTTCCATGCATTATTATTGATGTGGATGATGAGAAATCCGCTGTTCTGGCGCTCATTGAAAATATCCAGCGTAGAGACCTCAGTTATTTTGAGGAGGCGGTCGCAATTGAGAAACTTATAAGCTATTACGGCCTTACTCAGGAAGAGGCGGCTTCGCGGCTCGGGAAAGCTCAGTCGACTATCGCAAATAAGCTGCGGCTTCTTAAATTCACCGACGCAGAGCGTAATCTGCTTATAAAGGGTAATATTTCGGAACGTCAGGCGCGCGCACTGATAAGGCTCGATGATCCTAAAATGCGTGTGAGAGCGCTTGGACAAATCATAATGGACAGGTTAAATATTGAGCAGTCCGAGAAGCTGATTGAAACTATGCTGTCTGATAAAACTTCAGAGGTTCAGAAGAAAAAACCTCAGACACCAAGAAAGATACTGTTTCCGGTTCCAAGACTCTACATAAATAGCATTAACAAAATAGTCAAGACAATGAAAGAGGCTAATATCGACTGCGAAACTGTCACAAACAGAGTCGGCGAGTATTACGAATACACGATAAAGATTCATTCTGCAGCGGAGATTTGATTCAAAATTCGACAGAATGTTCCACGTGGAACAAAATTCGACAGCGTTTTACAATGTTCCACGTGGAACATTTCGAGAAAATGTCGAAAAAGTGTTCCACGTGGAACATTTTTTACAAAAAGGGCTTTATTTTTCGCGTGGAGTATGCTATAATAGAAAGGAAGTAATAAATGAAGGGGGAAACCTAATGAGCGTTGTTATAGGCGTTGTAAATCAGAAGGGCGGCGTAGGAAAAACTACAACATCAATAAATATTGCCGCAGGTTTGGGAACGCTCGGAAAAAAGATACTGCTGATAGATTTTGATCCGCAGGGAAATTCAACAACGGGATTCGGAATAAAGAAAAAAACACTGGATATATCTACATATGATATAATCATGGGCAATGCGAGACCACAGGAAGCTATAATCAAGACAAGATACAAGAACGTCGACATTATACCTGCAACAAATCAGCTTTGCGAAGCGGAACTCCAGCTTGCCGATGTGGAACAGCGAAACCATCAGCTGCGCAAGATAATTCTACAGGTAAAGGACAACTACGATATCGTGATAGTTGACTGCCTGCCGTCGCTTGGAATCCTTGCAATTAACGCAATGATTGCATGCGACAGAATAATTGTTCCGATGGTGTGCGAGCCGTTCGCACTGGAAGGTCTGGCTCAGCTTATGCAGACGGTGAAAAAGGTAAAGCGTTCAGCTAATAAGGAACTTCAGCTTATGGGAATCGTGTTCACTATGCTTGATAAGAGACTGCTTGCAAGCAATGAGATTATGAGGGATATCAAGAGAACATTCCCGTCTGACGTTATTTTCAAGACCGAGATACCGCGTAATGTAAGAATAACCGAGGCGCAGAGCCACGGCGAACCGATCATTTTCTACGACAAGAACTCCAAGGGTGCAGACGCGTACAAGCGCCTTGCAAAGGAAGTACTGGAGAAGTGCCGCGAAATGGAGAAGAAGAATGAGCAATAAACGTATAGGCGGTGATTTCAACAGCCTGTTCGACGACAACAATATGGAAGAATCCGAGGGACTGAGAACTCTAAGACTTTCCGAAATCGAGCCGAACAAGGGACAGCCCAGAAAGGTTTTCGATAAGGAAGCTATGGAGCAGCTGGCGGAATCTATCAGGGTCAATGGAGTGCTTCAGCCGCTGCTTGTGCGCCCGCTGTCTACCGGCAACTATCAGATTGTTGCCGGTGAAAGACGCTGGAGAGCAGCTAAAATAGCAGGGCTTGCGGAAGTTCCAGTTGTGGTCCGGGACGATTTATCGGACGAGCAGGTCATGCAGGTGGCTCTTATTGAGAACCTCCAGCGTGAAAACCTTAATCCCATTGAGGAAGCTCAGGGTTACAAGGAACTCATCGAAAAATATAATATGACCCAGGATCAGCTTTCAAAGGCGCTGGGAAAGGCTCGTTCCTCCATTGCCAACAGTCTTGGTCTGCTGACTCTTCCGGTCGGCGTGCGAGACCTGCTTGCCGATGGAAAGCTCTCAGCCGGGCACTGCAAGGCGCTCAAGATGATAAAGGATCCTGCGCTGATGACCGAGATTGCAGTCAGAGCTGCTGACGGAGAACTCAGCGTAAGAAGCATCGAGGCTATCGCAAAGCGCGAGGCAAAATCCGAAGAAGAACAGACGATGATAAAGCCGCGCATGGCATATTATACCGAAGTTGAAATGAGCCTGACAGAGGCTCTGGGCACTAAGGTTAAAATCTGCGAGGGCAAAAAGACCAATACGCTCCAGATAGCATTTGAGGACAAAGACCAGCTTGAAGGAATACTCAGGCTGATGGCAGTCAAGTAAAATCAATTACAGGCAAAGCCTGATAAAAAAAGAAAGGCAATCACAATGATAGACATTAAGTTTTTAAGAGAGAACCCCGACGCTGTTAAGGAGAACATCAAGAAAAAGTTCCAGGACAGCAAGCTTCCGCTGGTTGATGAGGTTATCGAGCTGGATGCACAGCTCCGCAAGGCTCAGCAGCGCGGCGACTCCCTCAGAGCCGACAGAAACCGAATTTCCAAGGAGATTGGCGGCTTCATGGCTAAGGGTCAGAAGGACGAGGCTGAGAAGGCAAAGGCTCAGGTAAAGGAGTTCTCCGATGAGCTGGCAGCGCTTGAGAAGCAGGAAGAGGAGCTTTCCGAGAAGGTAAAGAAGATCATGATGACCATTCCGAACATCATTGATCCTTCTGTTCCGATAGGAAAGGATGACAGCGAGAACGTTGAAATAACCCGCTACGGCGAGCCGGTAGTTCCGGATTTTGAGATCCCGTATCACAGCGAGATAATGGAGCGCCTGAATGGTATCGACCTCGACAGCGCAAGACGTGTTGCAGGCAACGGCTTCTATTATCTGATGGGCGATATCGCAAGACTTCACTCTGCGGTTCTGGCTTATGCAAGAGACTTCATGATTGACCGCGGATTCACTTACTGCATACCTCCGTACATGATAAGATCCAACGTTGTTACCGGCGTTATGAGCTTTGCTGAGATGGACGCCATGATGTACAAAATCGAGGGCGAGGATCTGTACCTTATCGGTACTTCCGAGCACTCCATGATCGGTAAGTTCATCGACACTATTCTTGAAGAGGACACGCTTCCTAGAACTCTCACCAGCTATTCTCCCTGCTTCCGTAAGGAGAAGGGAGCGCACGGTATCGAAGAGCGCGGCGTGTATAGAATTCACCAGTTTGAGAAGCAGGAAATGATCGTTGTCTGCAAGCCCGAGGATTCCAAGATGTGGTTCGACAAGCTTTGGCAGAACACCGTTGACCTGTTCCGCAGCATGGATATTCCGGTCAGAACCATCGAGTGCTGCTCCGGCGACCTCGCAGACCTCAAGGTAAAGAGCTACGATGTTGAGGCATGGTCTCCCAGACAGAAGAAGTATTTTGAGGTAGGAAGCTGCTCTAACCTCGGCGACGCTCAGGCACGCAGACTCAAGATCCGCGTAAACGGCTCTGATGGTAAGAAGTATTTCGCTCATACCCTTAACAATACCGTTGTTGCACCTCCCAGAATGCTTATTGCGTTCCTCGAGAACAACCTCAACGCTGACGGCACTGTTAATATTCCCGAGGTCCTCAGACCTTATATGGGCGGCAAGTCCAAGATCGGATAAAAGTATAAAGATATGAAAAGGGGGCAGGGTCAATCGCCGCGGTATGCGACGGCTTTCTCTGCCTGCTCTTTTTATCGGGCGCGGCGACTGAGCCTGCAATAACAGATTGGAGCTAGAAAATAATGGCATTTGTGACACTCGACAATGTATACAAGCGGTACCATATGGGCGAAATAACCATTAATGCCGCAGACGGAATGACCTTTGACATTCAGAAGGGCGAATTTGCAATAATCGTAGGCCCCAGCGGCTCCGGAAAGACCACCGTGCTGAACATGCTCGGCGGCATGGACACCTGCGATGAAGGCGTGATAAGCGTTGACGGAGAGCGTATCGACAGGTTCAACCGCAGGCAGCTTACGAATTACCGCAGATACGACGTAGGATTCATTTTTCAGTTCTATAACCTGATGCCGAACCTTACCGCAAAGGAAAACGTCGAGCTTGCGGCGCAGACAACCAAGGACTTCATCCCTGCGGCTGAGATACTGCAAAAGGTGGGGCTTGGAGAGCGCCTGCAAAATTTCCCGGCGCAGCTTTCCGGCGGCGAGCAGCAGCGCGTTTCGATAGCGAGGGCGCTCAGCAAGAAGCCAAAGCTCCTGCTGTGCGACGAGCCAACCGGCGCGCTCGACTACAACACCGGCAAGATGATACTAAAGCTGCTTCAGGATACCTGCCGGATAGACGGTATGACCGTGATACTTGTAACGCACAATTCCGCTATAGCTCCGATGGCTGACAGGATAATCAGAATAAAAAACAGCAAGGTCGCGGAGATCATCACGAATGATCACCCCACACCGGTTGAAGATATCGAATGGTGACGGAGGTACGAGGTTGAAGTCAGTAACCAAGAATATTTTTCGTGAGATAGCGCGGACCAAGAACCGATTCTTTTCGATATTCACGATATGCGCGATAGGCGTGGGATTTTTCAGCGGAGTCCGGGCTACTGGAAGCGATATGAAGATCACCGCGGATAATTACTACGACGCGCACGAGCTTTTCGACCTGCGTGTAATGTCCACGTTCGGGCTGACCGATGCGGATTTATCAGCGCTGGAGCAGGTAGACGGAGTTTCAGAGGCGCAGGGTTCGAAATACTCTGACCTGATGTTTATCTACGACGGCAGAGATTACAACACCCGCGTTTTTTCCTGGAATGAAACCGCGAAGCTGAATAGAATAGACATTCTTGAGGGAAGATTTCCGCAGGCGGATAACGAGTGCATTCTGAACGTCCGCAAGATGAACGGTCAGATAGGTATAGGTGAAAAGCTGGTTCTTACCGATCCTTCGGATAACGAGGATTTTCCGCTGAAAAACAAGGAATACACTATTGTCGGGCTGTTCGATACGCCAATGTACATTTCCTCCACTCAGCGCGGAAGTACTACTATAGGGGACGGTTCGCTTGACGCGTTTGTGTACATTCCCGAGAGTAATTTTACACAGGAAGTTTACACTGAGATATATATACAGTCAGAGCAGTTGAAGGGAGTGCCGAGCTATTCTGATGAGTACGAGCAGCTAAGGGACGATATATCTGATAAGCTGGATGAACTCGGAATAGACCGCAGCGAGATACGCTACAACGAAGTTATAGGCGAAGCTCAGCAGAAAATAGCCGATGGCGAGAAGGACCTCGAAAAGGGGAGGTCAGAGGGTCAGCAGAAGCTCGACGACGCAAAAACAGAACTGGACGACGCGGCAAAGCAGATATCCGACGGCGAAGCAGACCTTGCAAAAGCAGCGGAGGACATCGCAGACGGCGAAAAGCAGATAGCCGAAGCCAAGCAGACCCTTGCAGACGCACGGATCGAAATAGACGACGGAAAGGCGGAGCTTGCAGAAAACGAGCAGAAGCTGAACGACGCGAGAAAGCAGCTAGACGAAAGTAAAGCGCAGCTTTCGGACGCCAAAAAACAGCTCGACGAGGCAAAGCAAACTTTGTCTGACAGCAAGAGACAGCTTGAAGATGGTCAGGCGGAGATCAACGGCAGGCGTGCTGAGATAGAATCCGGCTGGGAGAAGCTGTCCGAGGGAAAGAAACAGCTAGAGGAGGGCAGGGCGCAGTACGAGAGCGGGAAGGCTCAGTATGACGAGAATCTTGCAAAGTACGAAGCCGGGCTCCAGCAGTACGAACAGGGAGCCGCACAGCTTGAGCAGGCGGCTCTGCTGATGGGTGAGAACGATCCGCAGATAGCGGCGCAGCGTGCAGTGCTTGAAGCAACTAAGGCTCAGTTGGACGAGGCAAAAACGCAGCTTGATGCAGCGAAATCTCAACTGGACGAAGCGGAGGCTCAGATTACTCAAAACGAGCAGCTAATTGCCGAAACGGAGCAGCAGCTCACCGACGGCGAGGCTCAGCTAAGCGCAGCGCAGGAGCAGATCGACAGCGGGTTGCAGCAGTATAACGACGGTCTGGCGCAGTACAATGAAAATTATGCGAAATACGAGGACGGCGTTAAGCAGTACAACGACGGATACCAGGAGTATTCCGAAGGGCTTATCAAGTTCAACGACGGCAGAAACAAGCTGAACGACGCAGAGCGCCAGTATAACGAAGGCGCCGCCGAGCTTGCCGAAAAGGAGCAGGAATTCCTTGACGGAAAGGCGGATTATGAAAACGGCGTCAGGGAGCTTGAGGACGCCAAGCAGAAGTATCAGGACGGTCTCAGAGAGTACCAGGACGGCGTTGACGAATTCAACAAGGAAATATCCGACGCTGAAAAGAAGATAGCCGACGGCAAGAAGGAGATCCAGGACGCTGGCGAGGCAAAATGGTATGTTTTCACCCGTGACGATAATCCCGGCTATGCGGAGTATTCCAGCAATGCCGAGCGTATCGACAAGATTGCCGCGATATTCCCGGTGTTCTTCCTGCTGGTGGCGGCGCTGGTGTGCCTTACGACCATGTCGAGAATGGTCGAGGAGCAGCGAATGCAGATCGGCACGCTGAAATCCCTGGGATATTCAAATGCGGTCATCATGCGGCAGTATATGGTCTATGCCGTGCTTGCCGCCGCGTCTGGAAGTCTTATAGGCGCGTTTATCGGTATGTTCCTGTTCCCGTTTATCATCATGTTTGCATATAGCGTGATGTATATTATCAGCAATTTCTACTATGAGTTAAGTCCGTTCAATATCGTTATCTCCGCGGGAAGCATGGTCGCCGCAATTGCCCTGACCGTGTTCTTCAGCGCCAGGAACGCGCTTTCCGGCACTCCGGCGGAGCTTATGCGGCCGAGGGCTCCGAAGGCGGGAAAGAGGGTACTGCTCGAAAAAATCGGATTCATATGGGACAGGCTGTCGTTTTTCGGGAAGGTTTCCGGGCGGAATCTGTTCCGCTACAAACGGAGAATGTTCATGACCGTTATCGGTATTGCTGGGTGTACTGCGCTGTCGCTTACCGGGTTCGGTCTGAAGGATTCCATCAGCGATATTGTCGACTTACAGTATAATAGCATAAATAATTACAGCGGGTTTATTGCGTATGAGAATCAGGACGACGTGCAGGGAATTTACGACGCGCTCCTTGAATACCAGCCTGAAACGGAATACACCCGTGCGCTGATAAAGCAGTACACCGTAACGTCCGACAGCGGGAGCGTTCAGTGCTATGTAACGGCTCTTGAGGATACAGCGAAGTTTGAGGACATGATAGACCTACGCAGCCGCACCACCGGCGAAAAGATAACCTTTGAGCAGGCAGGCGGCGGAGTTATCGTAACAGAGAAGCTGACCAAACTGCTAGGTGTAAAAAACGGCGACAACGTAACGCTGAGAATAAGCGACGGCAACACACGCGAGGTCACAATTGGTGCTGTAACGGAGCACTACACCAGCCACTATATGTATATTCCAGAGAAAAAATACTCAGAGTTATTCGGAGATGCTCCAGATTATAACATTGTGTATTTTAAGAACGGCATGTCCTCGGAGCAGTCCGTGCAGGACGAGTTCACCACAAGAATGCTCGCGGTTGACGGCGTTCTGACAGTTACGGTGAATTCCGGGGCTTCCAGCCAGTTTGCAGATATGCTCAAGATAATGGACCTGGTGGTAGTCGTGCTGATAATTTCAGCTGGAGCGCTGGCGTTCGTTGTTCTCTATAACCTGACTAACGTCAATATAACAGAACGTATACGCGAGATAGCAACGCTGAAAGTGCTTGGCTTCTATGATAACGAGGTGTCAAGCTATGTGTTCCGGGAGAATAATATACTGTCAGTAATGGGAGGCGTACTGGGCCTTGGAGTAGGCGTTGCCCTGTGTCAATTCGTTATACAGACTGCCGAGATCGACGAGGTGATGTTCGGAAGGAATATACACCCACTGTCGTTCCTGTGGGCGTTCCTGATAACAGTGGCGTTTTCGCTGATAGTAAATTTCATCATGCGCAGGGATCTCAGAAAAATCAGCATGGTGGAATCGCTGAAATCCGTAGAATAAATACTGGGGGAGAAGAAATGATAGAATCATTGGTGTCGGTCAGGCTTCCGGCTGACGAGGAGCTGACCATAAAAAAGAACCGCCTGACCGGCGTGGGCTGCGAGGACGGCAAGCGTATCGCTGTCGTCACCGGTATCCACGGCGACGAGCTGGAGGGTCAGTATGTGTGCTATGAGCTTGTAAGGCTCATAACGGCGAATATGGCGCATTTAAAGGGTACTGTGGATATCTATCCGTCAATAAATCCGCTGGGTATGGAGT